>ERZ778516.1772-NODE-1772-length-15764-cov-34.654275_pt1 | contig 15764 bp, 20 predicted proteins | sample MGYA00510342_ERZ778516 | MGnify/ENA primary metagenome ERZ778516 (study PRJEB29527, sample SAMN07138961) | mouse gut metagenome | material: feces | host: mouse | place: China:Nanjing | collected 2016-01-25 ... | reverse complement strand
TTTTCATTACTATTTGTGCCGCCAGCGTCAGCGGCGGAATGGGGATTAGTATGAATATATTAGGATATATTAGTAATATGGGGATACCAGTTATATTGTTTGTAATAGGAATATTTTTTACAGTGAAACCAGCCACAAAAATAAACAACTTGTCAGGACATCGTACTAAATATTCAAAATTAAACCAGCAAACATGGGACTATGCCCAAAGGACTATGGGAAAAACATATTTAATCGTGGGAGCTATTTATACTATTATTTCAGCGGTTGTAAATATCATGTTATTTAAACAAGGTATAAAAGGGGATGAGCTATGGCTTACAGTTGGAGTTGTTGTTTTAGTGCAGTGTACAGCACCATTGATAGAGTATGTGATTGTAGAAAACGGATTGAAACGTAAGTTTGACGAGAATGGGAATATACGAAAATAGCCCGGGTACTTAGAAGGAAATAGCAGAAATCAAGTAGGAGGGTTGACTAGCCCATATGTGCTGTTCTTTAAACCAGGACTGTATGTATGAAGTAAAAGTAACAGATAAATATACAGCAGAGTCCATTATGCATTTTTCTGCGAAAAAAGGTGACATTGTAATGGCAGATGCTGGATATGGGACAGCACATAATTATATTTATGCACAGGAACAGAAGACAGATGTGGTTCTGCGGATTACACCAAAATATTTCTGCCTGTATGATGCAGATGGAAATAAAATTTCTTTAGTAAAATTATTAAAAGAAGCAGAAAAAAGGCAGGAAAAAATGGTGGATTTCTTTGGTTTTTGCAAATACAGGACGAGAACTGCCTTTGTACGGGTAATTGTCGGGAAAATACCAGAAGGACAGGCGGAAAAAGCAAGAAAGCGGAAAAAGGACAGCTGTAAGAAAACAAAGACAGATAACAGATGATACCTTGTTTTGTGCAGGTTGGATGGTTGTTATTACATCATTAGGGGCAGGATATTGTGGTGAAGAAATTTTACATCTGTACAGAAGCCGCTGGCAGGTGGAACTTTTATTTAAACGTTTTAAACAGAATTTTTCTGTTACTTCTTTAAAAGCAGGAAATACAGACTATGCAGAAACAGAAGTTATTTTATGGCTTATCATATGGGCAATACCAGAACAGCAGCTGTTTCTGGCAGAATGTTTCCTTGCTGGAAAAGAGGAAACTGTAAATTGTTCTGTTTATGAAAAATGCAAAGTTTCCCTTTTGCAGATAAAGGAAATTTTGTGTCTGCCATGGGGACAGTTTCTTAATTTTACAGATAAAAAATATTCACGTTACCTGTCAAGAAAAAAACAGTACCGAAAAAATCAGAATGATGAGTTCCATACAGCAATTTTACCAGGATTGCTTGCTTAAGTTCACACTTATGTGTGACTATCCCCTGTCCTCTCACACCACTTATCCCGACTTTTTTATTATTCTGAAATATCTAGCCTAAAACCACATTTGCTACACTACAGTTCCTCTCTGTTTCCAGCTATTGGGATATAATTGGAGAAAAGCGCTTATGGATTTGCCTGAAAATCACTGGAAACTGACAGCTTACAAAGCTTTATCTTCTGTATCCAGGATATACTCAATCAATAGGTTCAGTGCCTCGTGGTAAGATTTTACTGTATTTGGGCTTGCTCCCCGCTGCTTCGGCAGATATACGGAAAAGAAATTTCTGACTGTGTGGTAAAAGAAAAGTGAATTATCATTCATCTTCCACCTTCGGTATCATGGCATTCAACCTCTCCCGATCTATTCGGGCAGATGAAAGGGGTTTTTCCGACAGCAAATGGATGTAGTAAGCAGTATTTTCAAATCCTGAATGCCCCATATATACACTCAGACAGGGAAGACGTGCGTTGAGATTCACTCCTTCGTCAATCCACTTCGCATACACTGTTGTTGCATATCTGTGACGGAGAAGATATACGCGTACCTTTACATGGCATTTTTCTGGGTTTTATGCTGTCCGTAAACGGCGGAATGTATCCGCATATCCACAAGCCATCGCTTCTGGTATGGTTTTCCTGTCGTGGATGGGAACATATACTCTGTATCAGGATATACTTCCATTCTTTTATTCATGTAATTGCGGCACATTTCTGCTAAATCACCAGCAACTGGGATCAAACGCTCTTGGTGGGACTTGTTTTTTCTTATAAACAGTGTCCTGTCTTTATAGCAGAAATCAGAACGTTTTAATTCCCTGCCCTCGTTTGGACGCAGACCGCAAAAGTAGATCAGCCTGTAAATGACAGGGATGATCAGATGGCGGCATGGGCTTGTTTTGCAGTAAGGTTTCCTGTCGCTTTCGGTAAAGAACCTGATAAGTTCCATGTTGGTAAAAATATATGGCATTTCCCTGTGTACGGAGGGGAAAATGTCCGTAGGGACGATGTATCTCCCACATATCCCATTGCATACAGGTATTTCGACAGCTCTTGCAGAGAGGTGAGCCTTCGGCGGAAACCTTCCGATGTTTCCGCCTCCCTTTTTTACACCATGGGATGACAGTGTTCTCTGTAAAAGCATCATGTCCTGCATCCGTGAAATATCTTTGAAAATCTTTCAGGTAACTTTTTGTAAGTTTTTTATAATATCCAAGGCTTTCTTTATATTCAAGCATCTCCTAGATGTATCCAGGAAGGTTCATTGCCGCCACCTCCCAACGAGTCAAAACCAAGCATGCAGTTTTTCATGCCCCGCAGGTCGGCGGAAATATACTGCTTTGTGGCTTTCATTCCCTTATGCCCCAAAACCTGGGCTACCACATCAACTAGGATTCCGCTGGCAGTCATTTCTGTCCCAAGGTAGCGCCTTATGCTATGCAGGGTTTTCCCATCCCCGATGGCATGTGTAAGACTGGCTTTCTTCTGGTATTTGCGGAAAATGCACGCAATCGATACTCCCATCGTGATATCCTGTAAACGGCGTCTGATGGCAGATAAGGACATTCTTGGAGTCTGTCCTGGGACGGTCATTTAAAATATAGTCAGCAACTGCCTGCAGCGCGGGGCGGGAACAGGAAGGATAAGGGGTTCATCGGTTTTTCCCTGTACGCTCAGATCTCTTCCTTTATTTAATCAATGTCATCCAGTTTAAAGGCAGGACAAACGCACAAATAATTATGACACCCATTTTAATAAATGTATACTATTTTTTTAGTTTTAAAAAACTCAGTACCTACTCTAAAAATTTTACTGGACGCAAACCTGTTGCAAAACGTTTCTTTTTTATTGAAAGCCTTTTCATGCTAAGAGAAAGCTCTGCCAGTTTAAGTATGCTTAAACACCATTTACGTATTATATTGTGGTTCTGGGCTGGTATCTTGTCTGATGTTGTATTGTAATCCTCACGGAATGTAAACATCAAGATGCCAGTGCATGCTTTCAACACTCCAATGTCCACGCACCGCCCTTCTGGCAAGGTTTATGTCTTCCACAAGGCTGCTTATGGAATACCTGTATCCTGTACTTTTCTTATCTTCTTTTTCTCTTGTTTTACGTTCCATTATAATACTTTTTATGCCTTTTCAGTCCTTTTTCTGCGTAAGCCATCTGATATCCCCTGTCTGGTAATATTCCCTGGTTTCTATCTGTCTATGTGCCTTTTCTGTTGTTTTTTTATAGTTCACTTTTTCTTTTATTGTTTTTTGGAATTCTTTTTCCATAAAATAATCTTTTATATCATTATACCATATTTTCTGGTTCTCCTTTACTGCAAGCACATAATCTGCATGCCTGTTTTTAATTTTTTCTGCTATGGCTGTCTGTGTGCTCATTACATCTGTTGTAACAATGCTGCCTTTTATCTGTATTGTTTCAAGCAGAAGCAGTATTGCTGTAATTCCACTGCTTTTTTCCAGGACCGTCCTCTGTCCAATACAGAAGCCGTCCTCTTTGCTCCATGCAGAAACAATGTGCAGTGGTTTTTTCTCTCCTTTCCTGCTTCCTTTCATAGTCTTGCCATCTGTACAGACAATCTTTTTCAGGGCTTCCCCTTCTTCCCTGTCCAAAAGTTCCTGCCATTTTACATACATCTGCTGCAGGGCTTCTGGTGAAACCATCCCCATTACCCTCTGTATTGTATTATGTGACGGCACACCATTTTCCAGTCTTATATACTTTCTTAAATAATCTTCGTAAACTTCCGCAAATTCTGCAATTTCCACCCAGTCATCTGCACCTGCAAGTGTTGCAAACAGGACAATAACCAGGATATCTTTAAGTTTATGCCTTACTTTTCTTTCCTGCCTCACATCCTCAATATATTCCATCCACTATAACAATTTTTCCATGTATACACATCTCCCAGTTTTTGTTTTATTTTAACAAAAACTAGGAATATTTACAATTTGTTTATTCATGCGTTTGTCCTGGTTTCAGGGAAGCAATATCGCCTGCCCTCATTCCGCTTACATCTGCCAGGGATATTGCGGCAAAGTCGCGTTTACCGCTGCCTGTTTACCTGTCAATGCTTTCAAGCAGGCGCGATATTTCTCTCGGCGTCATGCATCTGCGGACATGGTGGTTCCTGCAGCGTGGGGCGGCAAGCAGCACCCAGAAATTATCCCCATACAGTTCGTTTTCATATAAGTATCGGAAAAAGGCACTCAATGCATAAACGACATCGTCTATCTTCTTTAGTCTTGATTTTGAAATTTTGGCCATAAAATCCCGAACATGGACAGATGTGGTACTGGCTATATCCATACCCCCATTGCCAAAAACGGATAAAAGAAAACGCTGGCAGATGGAGTTTGTACAGTCTTTATGCTTCTGCCAGCAGCTTTGGGTCTGCATAAACGAACCAATGACGGAACGGAAAGGTTCAGGTAAGCATTCTTTAGGCTTTTTGCTGAATACTTTCCAAGTGAAGTTTCCAGTATCGAAAATCTCCGCAAGCATACGGATTCCCCATATGCGCCAGTTTAGTGTGTGCCGTGATATCGTACCATTTTCAAACTGCTGGAAGAAAAAATTCTCCTGTAATCTGAGCAGTCCTGAATCAACGAATTTCCAGCTGACAAGCTTCCCTTCCAATGGTTTGAAAGCGGATTGGCGGTAGTTTTTGATTGTGCCTTCTGAAAGACCAAGTTTTTCAAGGTAGTTCACCGCCGTGTCAATGAGTTCTGATAATTGTATATCCATATATATCTCCAATGATAAAACAAATAACAAGTTCCATCATTATGGTACATAATTATCTCGGCTTTTTGTTATATGGTTCTTGAAAATATGTCTCCTGTCATGAAAGTTTGAGATAAATAAAAAGTCGGGATAAGTGGTGTGAGAGGCCGGCTAGTCAACTAATGGCTAGCTTCCTACTCGATTATATATTTTATTTCGATGATGCCATCATGCCCAGTGGAATAAGAATTAATAAAAATGGTACGCTTAGGTTTATAATTAGGAAGCCTGTAAATCCAGTAAATCCAACAAGGATGGATAATATCATTGTGAGTATACCACCAATAACCCAGACGCGTGCAATTTTACGATGCCAGATAAACCATTTTGATTCATTGTTTACTAAATCTTTTGTTCGGAATCCAGCATATTTATTCTGAGTAAGTTTTGGAAGGCTATTGCCAATTACAACAAAAATCAAGCCAAGTGTTAATGTGACGATAATCAAAGGAACTTTTATATTCAGCATATCAATATTTTTAATCAGAAAAATATAGTAAATAAGCAAGCAGGACACAGAAAGTGTAAGTATTATAAGTATATAATCAAAAATTTGATTAACAATACCGCTGTTTTCTTTACTGTTTTTGCGAATTGATAAAAGTAAAAAATGAGATAAAACAGTGTATGCAATAAACATAATGAGTGATGTAGAAACAATCATGTATGGTTCTGTGCTAGTTTTGCCCGCAAAACTATCTGCCTTTCCTGTTAAATCAAAATGAACGGGAATAGAATCCGCAATGTTTGATTGCATGAACAAATATAAAATAATTGGTACAAGTGAAACAATAAAAGAAATTATCTTTGTCATGGATACCTTTTTCATAAATTTAGTCCTCCTTAATATTTTGTAGCCAGATGATTACATCTTCTAAGACAGTTGTATTCAATTCGTAGAATACAAATTTCCCTTTTTTTTCTGTTCGAACTAATCCAGCATCTTTTAAAATTGACAGATGATGCGAAACAGTTGCTTCTGTTATAGAGAATGGGGAAGAAATGTCTCCTGCCAGCATCTTCTTTTCTTTAAGCAACAACAGGATTTTTCTTCGTGTTTCATCATTTAATGCTTTGAACACTTCTTTTAAACTCATATCATCACCTCCGGGAATATATAATTAGAAGAAAATCAATTAGATAAATATCAATTAGAAGATTTTCTGGTTGTATTATAGCACAAAATTATAAATGCTACAATAAAAATATCCAAAAATGCAGAATAATTATAAGCTATTTATGATAAAGTCCTAATATACCATACTGCAGACTACGTTCGCAACCTAACAAAAAATCAAAACCACTCTTTCTTTAAATATAGTATAATAACTACTGAAAATAATTGGTGACTACTAACCATAAGGTGTTCCCGCCAGTTTAAATAATAAGGAGTGGTTTTGATATGGATATTTTAAAACAGGATAGTGTAACTTTACTTGGGTTATGATAGCTTATGTATATTGTGCTATTTTTTAAAGATGATGTCATATGTGGTGTTCTTTAATTTATTTATTTTTAATTAATACACTTTAATTCAAAGAAATTAGCTGGCCTGGCAATTGTAACAAAGAAAACATCTTCTTTTATATTATATCATAGAAGAGTGTGCTATTTACCATTTTTTTACAAAAATTCCCCAAGTAAAGTTATACTATCTTAAAACAGTTTGAAGGGAAAATCAATGGTACTTTGGAAACTTTCGATCGTGTCATAATTAACGGCGTTACTATTCACAGCCAATAAGAAAAATAAAAATAAAAAACTAATATTTTTAATTAATTTTTTTTAACTTTAACAAGGGAAAAATGATTATTCATTTTTCCCTAATATCTCAGCAACAGTATATGGTTTCCCATCACAAAGACGTCTTAATGCCGTGTATTCATCAATTCCATTGCGGTAACATGTTTCTATATAACTTTTAACAGATGCATAATATCCCGCATATTCAAGTGACTGGAACTGCCCGGATATTTTCATTTTTGATTTCGTCCCTCTCAGTGAACGTTCTGACAGGTTATTTGTAAAAGGCAGTCTAAAATTTGTTACCCATGCAAAATAATTATTTTTATACTTTGCTATACGGTTAAGCAGTTTCCGTTCTTCATTACCATAATAACTGTCATCATTTTTATTATTTTCAATGCCTTTAAGAAGAAGATGGTTAAATTTTCTAAAAATACTTTCCGCCTTTTCTTCTGTAAAGCTTTCATGCTTCAGGTTATAAGGCACTGTCTGCCTGTACACCGCACCGCATTCCATACATTCATATGAATGGAAGTGGTGGCGTTTCTTAACAACAACTACTTCATAATCTGTTTCATCTTTTGTTATTTCTTCATCCATCTGTTTCATCCTGCCACCACATCCAGGACAGCATCCAGCAGGATATTCTATATTTTCTGTAATTTCATTTTCTTTAAATTTTTCAAGTTTTGATTTAAGGTGTCCTTTCTGCCCTCCTATGTGGTTTTCTGTCTTTTTTCTAGAATTTGGGATTCCTTTTTTCTTATTAATGGGAGTTTTGCTTGTGGGAGTGCCGCTGTTGCTGCTGTCTGTATCCAAAAAACCATTAAGGCGCAGTATTTCTTTTTTTAATACAGCTATTTCAGCATTTTTTCTTCCAGTTCCTGCTCCAGTTTTCTGTTAAGCCTTGTTTCCTGTTCCAATAAAACATGCTCATTCCTGTATAATTTTATTTCTTCTGATAATTTATCATATTTATCAGACAATTTTTCATAATCTTTATATAAACTTTTTGTATAATTTCCAGCCATATAAACCCTCTGCTATGTACTGGGCAATAGTATACTATATCACACAGAAAAAATCAAAATTTGGAATAAAATTTATTAATCATAAATTTTGACTGTGAATAGTAACTTAACGGCTATATACAGTGCCTTCACAGCTTCCGCTTATTCCTATATTACCTTATCCAGAAAAATATCCTGCTTAAAGATTTTGATGCTTTTGCCAAAAAGCAGACCAGTTTCCTTTGTTCTCACATTGAATCTTATATAAAGGAGCAGGATTGTACCCTTACATATCTTGCTTCTGAACAGGACGACAAAGGCGCGCTTGCCAGAAAGTCCTTTGAAAAATCCTCGGATAAGACTGGTCTTGTCTGTACCTTCTCTGTTGTGAAATCCTGTAAGACGATGACTGTAAAGCCGGACCGGGAGACCAAAAAACTAGAAGTCACATCACGCACCACCAAGTGCAAGCATTATTATCTTTCCTATAACGACGAAGAGTTTGGCTGGATGTTCCTCAAAATCCAGATATACCTTAATGGACGGGAATACCTTTCCAGGCTTCTTTCAAAAGAAGATATCCATTATGCCATGTACAACAATTCTTTCTCTTATATAGAAGATTTTGGCAGGGCACAAGGACTCGCTGATGGTATACTGAATAAAAAGCTGTCCGCTTCTTTTGACGGGATGGCTGAAAACATAAACTGCCTGCTCCCTGATATCATGGAAACGATGCACCACTCTTATTACTGGTGCGTTGACCAGTGTGAGTTTGCAAACGATATTAATTTCAAAAGCCGCGAAGAATTAAGCTTCTTTTACAAGACACTGGTGTTAGAATATAATTAGTACAAGTTAGACATGGAAATTTCTTGGCATAAAAGTATAATAGAAACAGATGGAGAAATGAACATGGCTACACAGTATACAGAAGAATTTAAGAATGATGCAGTAAGATATTGGAAGGATCATCCGAAGCTTGGAGTCGCTAAATGTGCAAAGAATCTCAGGATCAGCAAGACCGCCCTCTCTAACTGGAGGAAGATCTATGATACAAATGAAGGCATCGTTCCAACTAGAGAGAGGGAACTACGAGAGTGATGAAACAAAGGAGATTGCCCGTCTGCGTAAAGAATTACGTGATACACAGGTTGCTTTAGATATATTAAAAAAAGCCATCGGTATACCGGGGAAATGACAGAGACTCTGTTCCTGGAAACTGACCGATATGGAGAACAGCTAAAGGAACAGGGGAAACGACGGCTGGATGTTTCTGGTGTGCTGAGAATCTTAGGTGTTTCAAGAAGTGGATATCTTGCATGGAAAAAGCGTTTCCCATCCAGGCAAGAGACCAGGAAAAAGAGCATAAAGGAAAAGATCCTGTCGATCTACGATGAATCTCATCAGAATTATGGAGCGCCCAAGATTGCCGGATGCCTGCGCAGGGAGGGCGAAAAGATTGCAGATAAAACCGTTGGAAATTACATGTGGGAAATGGGGGTCAAAGCGCAATATATCAAGCATTATACAGACACTACTATAGATCCTGATTTAAGCAGCAGGCTGAGAAATATCCTAAAGGAGAAATTTAATTCGGAGAAACCAGATGCCATCTGGTGTTCTGATATCACATATATCTGGACATTTGAAGGATTTATATATCTAACAAGTATAATGGATCTGCATTCACGAAAGATCATTTCGTGGGTACTGAGTGCTACGTTAGAAGCCAAGTATGTAATAGAAGTAGTGGAAAAGGCAAGAAAAAGAAGGAAGGCAGATAAACCATTAGTTATGCATACAGACCATGGGATACAGTACATATGTCGGGATTACGTAGAAGCTACAGCAGGAATGAGGAGGAGTTATTCCAAAAAAGCATATCCATTGGACAATGCCTGTATAGAATCGTTCCATGCATTGATAAAAAGAGAATGGTTGAATCGATTTAAGATACTGAATTATGATTATGCATATCGACTGGTATTTCAATATATAGAAACTTTTTATAATACAGTAAGAATTCATAGTCATTGTGGATATTTTTCACCAAATGAATATGAGATGGTGTATGAGCAGGAGTTGGAAAAGATTGAAAAAACCAATATTTTTTTGTTCCTTACTTGACACAGGCAGAGGAAGTCGTGAGGGATTATGTGCAGAGGAATTTTGTTGACAAAGGAATGTGTGCTGACTGGGCAATCCATGACAGCGAGAACGACAAAGGACAGCGCAATCTCCATATCCATGTAATGCTTACCTTGCGCCCTCTTACGGAAAAAGGGGAATGGGGAGCGAAACAGAAGAAAGTGTATGACCTTGACGAAAACGGGGAGCGTATTCCCGTCATTGACAAAAAGACAGGACAGCAGAAAGTTGACAAGCGCAACCGCAAACAGTGGAAATGCCACACCGCCGACAGCACAGACTGGAACAGCCAAGAAAACGCCAAGATGTGGCGAAAAGATTTAGCCGACACAATCAATGCCACCAATGAGCAGTTGGGGATTGCGCTACATTGGGAACACCGCTCTTTTAAGGAACAGGGGATTGACAGAGAGCCGACAATCCATATCGGTGCGGTTGCCAACGCTTTAGAACGCAAGGGCATACAGACCGAGAGGGGCAACATCAATCGGGAAATCATCAAGAACAATATGCTGTTGGAACAGGCGAAAGAAATGCTCATGCTTGCCAAGCAGGAACTTCACAGCGCACAGTATGCCAAGATTAAGAATACAGCGGTCAGCGTGAAGAATGAAGTCATGGAGATGATTGCAAAAGTGAGGGGGCGCAAAGGCAGATTAGACTTGCCCATTGTCAGCGGAAAACATCTAAGAAAAATAGCCGACAGAACCGCCTTGCAGTCAGCCGACAATGCGGAGAAATTCATCACGACAAGGAAGATAGACAGCTTTGAGAGCCTTGCGAACTTTACAGCGGATAAGGAACAGAAATACAGTCAGCTTGAAACAGTGCATTTGTCAAAGGGGCAGAAACTAAACCGATTAAAGGAACTGTCAAAAATGTATGCCCTCTATGCACCAATCCAAGCCACCTATAAGGAGAGCCAGTCACTCAAAGGATTTGCGAAAATGAAATACGATAAGGAGCATAAGGACAGCTTATCAAAGTACCCCGAATTAAAGGAGCGTATGCAGAGCCTTTTACAGAACGGCGAGAAGATAACGCCGAAACAGTGGAAAGCAGAGATACAGTCTTTGCAGTCTGAATATGACAGTATCGGCAAAGAGCAGACCAAGACCGCCACAGAATTAGCGTATGCCGAGGTAATCAGCTATAACAGGAAGAACCTTGAGAGGGAACTTCAGAACGAGAACCGACAGCATAACAGGCAACAGAGCAGAACGAAACGGAGGGAGGAAGAAATTTAATGGAAATATGAGTGTGATTATGGTATTCTGTTAGAGGTAAAAATCAAAAGTTGCAAAGGGAGTGAAATTGAAATGTGCATGGAATGTTATATTAGTGAAAATAGAATAACACCACTATTAAATCCATTGGATTGCTTAGCAAATCATACACAATACATTTGTGGGACTTGTGGGCGGTGCATTTGTATTGAACATGACCCCAAGCGTGGGTTGCAACGGTGGAATTTCCCTTTTAAGTCGTTAGAGATTGCAAAATTATATTTGCGCACTGCTGATTACAGTATGAAGAAACCATGCGGTATTTATGAGATAAAAAGTGAAAACGGCAGACTTTCATACAAAATCTTTGCGGACAGTGAGGACTTGCTATTATATCTAAAAAAGAACAAAGGAAAAACTTGTGATAAAATGAAACCTATTTTCATTGTTGAAAAATACAAAGAATATGCAAACACGCAAGTAAGAAAACTAACATCTGATGAAATACAGAAATATATGTCAGAGAGATAAATTTCATATTCTCTAAACAACCATTATCACAATCACAACTGAATAAGTAACACAGCGTCAGAGCGTATAGAAAACAAATCTATGCGCTCTATTTTATTGTAAAGGAGCAGATTTATGAGCAAAGACAGCAATACACAGCATAGAGCCACCCGACAGCACCCACCCACAAAAATTATCGTGGAAAGGCACTATGTAGGCACTGAAAAAATGGAAACGGTATTCAAGCGGATAGCCGAGGAACAGATAACAAAAAGGGTTAAGGAGATAGCGGAAAACAGCGTAAATTAGCACTGGAAACGGAAAAGGGAATATAGTATAATAGGAGTTGAGAGGAAGTCCCTTTTCATCAAGGAGGACAAAATGAAAAGGGCAAAACTGAATAACGACAAAATCACTGCTTTATATTGCAGGCTTTCCAAAGACGACGGCACGAACAACGAGAGCATGAGCATCAGCACACAGAAAACCATGCTGAAAGATTATGCAAAGCGCAACGGTTTTCTGAACTGCCAGTTCTACGTTGATGACGGTTACAGCGGTACAAACTACGACCGCCCCGCTTTCCGACAGCTTATCGAGGACATACAGGACGGGGAAGTGTCAACGCTCATCACAAAAGACCTGTCACGTTTGGGGAGGAATTACCTTGAAACGGGTACATATATCGAGGTGTTTTTCCCCAACCATAATGTACGTTACATTGCTATCAATGACGGCGTGGACTCCATAGACAACGCACAAATGGACATTACACCGTTCCGCAACATCATCAATGAAATGTACGCAAAGGACACGTCAAGGAAAATCAAGAGCGCACTCCACGCAAGGAGAATGCAGGGCAAGTATATGGCTACTACCGCCCCATTCGGTTATCAGAAAGACGAGAAAGACCATAACCACCTTGTCATTGATGAAGTGACCGCCCCCGTTGTGGAACTGATTTTCTCAATCGCCGAGGAGGGCGTGGGGCTTCACACTATCTGTAACCGCTTGCGCAAGGCAAAGGTCATAAAGCCGAGTTTCTACAAAAAAGAAATGTTTGAGCGGTACACTGATGAGGAAAAGATGTATGACTGGGACACCGCCTATGTCAGCAAGATATTGCATGACCCCGTTTATGCAGGAAACCTTACCGTAGCGGAAAGACCGACCAAGACCATGCGTTCCAAGAAAAGACAGTATATCCCGTATGCGGAGCGTGAAGTTATCTATGGCACACATGAACCGATTATCGAGCAGAGCCGTTGGAACACCGTACAGAAGATTTTGGAGAGCAGACCGCCCGTTATCGGGGAAAGTTCAAGCGGATATGACAACATTTTCCGAGGGGTTATCAAATGCGCCGATTGTGGGAGTGCCATGCTTGCCAAAGTCGAGCAGAAAAGAAAGCGTAACAACGTACTGGACAAGACTTTCTACTGCTGTACCAAGTACCGCAAGTTTGGGAAAGAGGGTTGTTCATCACACACCATTGAGGCGAGGACGGTTCACGAAGTTGTGCTTGCAGACATTCAGAAACACGCAGGACAGGCACTGGCGGACAGGAAAGCAATGGTAACGGAAATTGCGGAGCGTCTTAATCTCCAACTGTCAGCGGATAAGGAACAGCAGAAAAAGGAACTAAGGCAATGTAAACAGCGAGTGTCGGAAATAGAAAACCTGTATGCCAAACTGTATGAGGACTTGACAAGGGAACTGATAACAGAAAAGCGTTTCCAAATGCTGTCGGCACGATTTGACAGCGAGCAGGAAGAACTGACAGCCAAGATAAAGGAACTTGAAAAAAGTGCCATAGCGGACAAAGAACAGTTATCTTCCATTGAGCATTTTGCGGAGCAGATAAGCGGTTATGCAGGAATAACGGAACTCAATTTTAAGATAATCAACCAACTTATAGAAAAAATTCTTGTTTCTGAACCCGTAGAAGTTGACGGGCAGAAAATTCAACGACTTACTATCCATTACAAGTTCATAGGGGCACTGGAAACCCTTGAATAATGGATATTTTCTAAGTCACCTATTCCAACTATCCAACAGACGCAGGGCGTGAGGGGGAGCTTATCTTCCGCCTCGTGTATGAAAAAGGAGGGTGTAATAAGCCCATAAAGCGGCTCTGGATTTCCTCTATGGAGGAAAGCGCAATCCGTGAGGGCTTTGAGAACCTGCGTCCGGGAAGTGACTACGACAACCTTTATCATTCCGCACTGTGCAGGCAGAGGGCAGACTGGCTTGTGGGACTGAACGGCACAAGGCTGTTTACGGTTTTATATGGCGGAAAGGTGTTAAAGGTCGGCAGGGTACAGACACCAACGCTTGCAATGTTAGTGGAGCGTGAGGAAAAAATCAGGAATTTCAAGAAAGAACAGTATTATATGGCGCATATTCTGATGGACGGAATTGATGCGGCAACAGAGAGTACCACTGACAAGGCACAGGCAGAAGCTATTGCTGCAGCGTGTGAAAGCGGAGGTGCAACGGTTGTTTCCGTCACAAAGGAAAAGAAAACGGTGCAGCCGCCGAAGCTCTATGACCTTACCACGTTGCAGAGGGATGCAAACCGTTTATTCGGCTTTACCGCAAAGCAGACCTTGGAGTATACGCAGAGCCTTTATGAGAAAAAGCTGGTCACATATCCCCGTACTGACAGCCAGTATTTATCAGACGATATGGAAGATACCGCAAGGGGCGTGATCGGGGCGGTTTACAAAGCGGTTCTCTTTGAGGAACAGACCGGGGCAGAGCCGGACATTAAGAGGGTAATGGACAGTAAAAAGGTAACTGACCACCATGCAATCATTCCCACAATGGAGATTGCCGCCGCTGACCTTTCCGCTGTGCCGGAGGGGGAAATGAAGATACTTTCCCTTGCTGCAAACCGCTTACTCTGTGCCACAGGGGAAAAGCATGAGTATGAAACGGTTAAGGCGGAGTTTGACTGTAACGGCTCTGTTTTTACGGTTTCCGGGAAATCCGTAACAAGAAATGGCTGGAAAGACTTTGAAGCGGCTTTCAGGCGTTCTTATAAGACAGTGGAGGATAAGGAAAAAGAGGAGAAAAAACTGCCGGAACTGTCGGAGGGACAGGCATTTAACGGAGTGCAGACAAAGGTATCAGAGCATTTCACACAGCCGCCAAAACATTTTACGGAAGATTCTCTTTTATCTGCAATGGAGCGAGCCGGATCAGAGGATATTGGGGCAGACGCAGAGCGCAGGGGGCTTGGCACACCTGCAACAAGGGCAGACGTAATTGAAAAGTTAGTAAAGGACGGTTTTGTGAAGCGGGAGAAAAAACAGATGATACCCACGGAGGACGGTGTGAAGCTCATCGCCGTACTTCCTGATGTGGTGAAATCGCCGAAACTTACTGCTGACTGGGAAAATGCCCTGACACTCATTGCAAAGGGCGAGTATTCCATGCAGGAGTTTATGGGCGGCATAGAAGATATGGTAAACAGGCTTGTGCAGACCTATCACGGTATCAGTGATGAACAGAAATCCATGTTCGGGGGCAGTAATCAGGAATCTCTTGGAAAATGCCCGAAGTGCGGCGGCGATGTGGTAAAAGGAAAATTCGGCGCTTACTGTAAAAACAAGTGCGGCATGAACGTATCACGGGCAATGGGGGCAGCGCTTACCGACAGCCAGGCAAAAAGTATGCTGGAGGGGAAAAAGACCCTCGTAAAAGGTTTGAAAGGGAAGAAAGGCAGCTATGATGCCTACCTTATCCCGGAGGGAGTGGAGGATTATTCCTATACCAAAGACGGGAAGGAAATCAAAGGTTTTCAGTATAAGATAAAGATGGAATTTCCGAAGCAGAAAAAGAAAGGAGAACATTGAAAATGAAAAAAACAGGAAGAATTTTATTCAGCATGGCTGCGGCGGGAACTGCCATTTCCGCTGCGGCATTTGCC
>ERZ778516.1765-NODE-1765-length-15845-cov-10.421469_pt1 | contig 15845 bp, 13 predicted proteins | sample MGYA00510342_ERZ778516 | MGnify/ENA primary metagenome ERZ778516 (study PRJEB29527, sample SAMN07138961) | mouse gut metagenome | material: feces | host: mouse | place: China:Nanjing | collected 2016-01-25 ... | reverse complement strand
TTTCAAAACTGTAACCCATTATAAAGCCTGGGAATCTTCTTGTCAAGGAGAGAAATCCGTAAAAATAAGAATATCTTTCCAATAATCCACGCTGCTTTTCCTATTTAGGAAGTGCATTCAGGCAAAGTTAAAATCTTGCCTGCCTTATCCCCAGCGTCAGTTCTCCCTAACTTTTTTCCCGTATAAATCAATTCCTGTATCACCTTTATTACTTTTTGGGAATTAAGGATATTGAGAACCGCATTAGACAATTCTTCTTTTGTACCGTAAGCAATTTCATACTCTGAATTTTCCCTCCCAAAAATTTCATCTGCTATGCCCTGCTCCAATACAATTTTCACAGGGTAATTCCCAATCCCATACGAAAAAAATAATATCCTATATTTATATGTTTCTAACTTTGCTGAGGTTAAATAAAATTCAAACTGAAAGGCAGCATCCCCGATTATGCCCAAATCCTCTTGTATATCTTTATTGGAATAGAGGGAGGAACCCAACGCAGCCATCACATCATGAAATGTTTCCCTGTTGTTATAAGATTGGATTGGCCCCTCATACTCTTTGACTACTCCCCTTACAAGCCCTTTCGTCACTTCCTCCAATTCCTGCCCTAGCTCTGTGATTACCTCGTCAGGGGATATTGTCTGGGCATCGCTGAAATCCAGCTTTTTTTCCAATGCAGCAAATCCATTCCTCATAACGGTCCCTCCTTTATTTCAAAAACTATCGGCAAATGGTCGCTGATTTCCTTTCTTGGGCGTTTATGTTGGTTCACAAAAGAAACCTGCTTTGTCCCAACCAATATTTTTAGGCTGTCAGATACAAATTTACCCTGCAGGGCAGGCCGTATCATCACCTGGTCGTACATGTTCCAAAATGGATGGGAAGGGCTGCCCCCGTTATAATAATATGTTCCCGGAGGATATTGGAAATCCCCAAATAAATTCCACATAGGGTTGTAAAACATTTTAAATTTCCTTCCCATCACAGTTCTGGAGCCCCGGAGCGCATCGTTCCTGCTTGGTATGCCATGGAATTTATCTGCTGCCAAGCATCCTGTTTCATAAGGATTTTCATTGAAATCCCCAAAAAGAACTGTCTGTTCCACCCCAGCCTCTTTTTCCAATTGGCTGATATCCTGCAGAAGCATATCAATCACAATATTCCTTCTGCCCTGATGGTTCGCATAAGTCTGGCTGGGCAAATGCATCCCACATAAAATATATTTCCCATCCAAAAGCTGCATGGAATAATATTTATTTTGGCTTGCTGGCATCAGCCCTTTTCTGGAACCAAACATCACAATCCTCTCACACCCAAAAGTCACATACTGTTCCATTTGGATTCCTTGCCCAGACAGCTCCCGTATTAGCTTCTTGCTGTTAGCCTTATATTCTGCCAGCACAGCAATATCAATCCTATTTTCCTTTATAATATCACAAACTATGCGATTAATCCCTTCATTTTTATGGGTATTCCAAAAAGCGATTCTCATTCTGTAATTCCCCTTACAAAGGCAATCTTACCGTTTCCTAACAGAGCCATTCCTAAAATCCCTCAACCTGCTGCATATATTCCCGGATAATCTCATAATACAGCCCGGAGTTATACAGGTAATTGCCCCATACGGTAAGGGCAATCAGCAGGACAAGCGCAATGGAAGAACATACAATGCCTGCGATTGCCATTCCCTTGCCTGCCCCTTTCTGTATCTGCAAAATGCCAAGCACAATGGAAACGATTGCCAGCGGGACGCAGGTACACCACAGGCAGCAGGAAATCAGCGCAAGGATCCCGCAGACCATGGACGCAATCCCAAGCCCCATGCTGGGCGGACGGTAATCCGGGCCATTATATGGCTGATACCCCTGCTGCCCATTGTAGCCCTGCTGGCTGTTATAGTCCTGCTGCCCATGATATCCTTGCTGGCTGTTATAGTCCTGCTGCCCGCCGTACCCTTGCTGGTTACCGTAATCCTGCTGCCCGTTATATCCTTGCTGGTCCTGTGGCTGCCCGCCATAGCCCTGCTGGTTTCCCGGCTGCTGTTTTTCCTGCGGATCATTGTTAAACATGTTATTTTCGCCTTCCATGAAAAATCTCCTTTCACAGGCTATTTTGGCACATCCCCTGCTGCGCCCCCATACCACGGAAGCTTACTGCATACAGGGGACTGTGCCAATTACCCTTAAGCTGCCTGGATGCCTATTGCTCCAGCATCAGGTCCAATACGGAAATATCCTCTTTTTTAATCTTGATTTTCACCGGCTTAGTCTGCTGGGAATAAACCCTTGCCCCGCTTTCATTGGTGCGGTAGGCAACTATTTTATAATAATACGTTTCACCAGATTTTGTGGTGGTATCCCGGTAAATGGTCTTTGAAGTAGTGGCAAGGAGCTTATAGCCGCTGTTCTTTTTCTCAGACCGGTATATCATGTAGCCGTCTGCATTTTTTGCTGCCTTATAAGAAATCACCGCATATTCTTCCATAGTGTTCCTTGCCTTCACTTTCGTTGCAGCGCTTACGCTGGTGGAAGTATACACTGCGCTGGCTGGCTTGGAGAACCCTACGCTGCTGGCGTCCGGCGCCCCATTCTGCCCTTGTGCAACTGCGCGTACTACATAGTAATAAGCTTTCCCTTTCCTTGGCCCTTCCCGGAGGGTTGCTTCTGCCGTTTCCAGCACCCCGGCAGTGTCTTTTGCATATTCCCGGAATGCCCCGGTGTCCTTGCTCAAGGAAAGCTGCTCCTCTGTTTTGGGCACCAGCCCCTTAACGGCCACTGTGCTGTCTGTTACGCTGTTCCCTGTAATTTTTGAAGTAATTACCGTCTGTTTTGCATCAAACAGCGCGGGGACTGCCTGCCCGGAAGCATCAATGGCATACCCGTATACGTCCTCATTTTCATATTCATAGCTGATAGTCCCGTCCAACGCCACATTTGTATCAATTGGCTTTACCTTCAGCGCGCTTTCTGTCTGCAGGCTTACGGCTTCTACCAAAACGGCTTTCCCCAAATCCACCTGATATGTCTTGCTGGCTGAATCATAGCTGTAATCATCCCCGCTGCAGCGGTACACCTCATAATAGTCTGCCCCGCTTACACGGTTCCATGAAATTTTTATGCCGTTGGAGGCTGCCGCCGCCTTGACATTTTTTACCATGCCAAGGGTTGGGGCTACGGTAAATTCCGCCCCTTTCGCCGGAAGTTCCTTCTTTTTGGTATACGGGAAAATCCGGTAAGCAACCGCAGCTCCCCCTGCCTTCACTTTGGGCAGCGTCAATTTCGTTGCAGAAGCCTTCAAGGTTTTGTATGGCTTGTACAGCCCGGTGGCAGCGTCTTTTTTCTGCACCTTGTACCCTTTGATGCCCGTCATCTTATTCCATTTCACCGTATAGTTCCCGGCAGAAGTATAAGAAGTTTCTGTGAACGCCATTTTTTCATTGGCAGAAAGGCGGATGCTGGCGCTTTCCTGCAGATAGCTGGTCTTCCCATCTTTTTCCCGGTATGCGCATACCACGTAGAGGTAACGTTTCCCCGGGGTGAGCTTCTTGTCAGTATAGCTGGTCTTGGAAGAATTTTTTATGGCAGCCACCAATGTGAAATCTGCAAAGTCCTCAATGTAGCCCCCATCGGACATGGTATAACCGGTACTTAAGGTATCACACCGGTAAATTTTATAACCTTTGCAGCCCTTTGCTTTTTTCCAGGTGAGCCGCACGGAATCTGAGCCGTTGGCTTCTGCCTTTAACTGCAGTGCATTTCCCCATGTGCGGGCGCTTACCTTCTGCCAATCCGTATAAGTGGTTTTCTTAGCCTTCTGGTTGTATACATAGCCCCGGACACGGTAGTAATACGTTTCCCCAGCCTTAAGGCCGCTGTCCTTATAGGAAGCTTCCCCAGTCTGTTTTGCCAGCTTTGCCCATTTCCCATCCACTTTCTTCTGGAATTCATAGCCCGTTGCCCAACCTGCGTCAAGGGATGGACGGAGGGTAATGCTGTCTGCGGTAACAGTGGTGCTTACGGCGCCCATTTCAATTTCCGGGATTTTATAAGCCAAAACTTTATAGCTGGAAAATTTCTGTTCTGCCAGTTCCTCCCCTTTCAGCCGGTAGCCGCTGTTGTAAATCCTTGCCCTGACATAAATTGTGGAACCCGGTGAAAAATACCCGAGGTACGCCCGGTATGTATTGTCCTTGGCCATGTAGCGGTGGTAGCCCCGGGTCACATGGCCGTCCCCTGCCCGTACAGACTGTGAAATCGCATCCCCTGCTTTTTCCGCTTCATAGGCAAAATTTTTCCCGCTGTTCTTAAAATCCTTATTGTTGGAATATTCCACGCGGATATACTCCGTATCCTGCATGGTGGCCGGGAGCACGGAAAATTCATAATACCCGTCCGTCTGCTGTTTCAGTGCAATCTCCGCCACTGCCGTCACAGTCCTGGTCTGGGCTGGGCTTGCCACCGTAACTAAGCTGGCAGCCGGGGATGTAACAAACTGATAGTAATAATACCAAGTGCGGCTGTCATCCGTAAAAAACCCATCGCTCTTTTGGGCTAAGGACGCATCTGCCCCTTTGGCAATTTCAAGAATGGTAATCTTCTGCTCTGTCCGTGCCGTCACCTGCACCGTATAAGCCTGCCCAATAGTAAAATCAAATTCCTTCAGGGAAGCCTGCCCTGTTTTTGCAGTTGTGGTTGCAACTACTTTTTTCGTTGCATTGTCCATCACTTCAATCTGGTATTCCTCTGCAAGCTCCACTGGCTGCCACGTTACCATGCCGCTGGCTGCATCGTACCCCAGCCCCCGCACGGCTGGCAGGACAGCGTCCGCCCCGTTTGCCAGCGCCATGCCTTCCGGCAAAAATTCTGCTGGCTCTGGCGCTTCTTCTTCCTCTGGCCCTTCCTGCCCCTGTACTGGCTCCTGGCCTTGCTGCCCTTCCGATCCTGCCGTACCTGTCCCGTCAGGGATTTCCGGAACATCCTGCCCATCGCCTTGCTGCCCTTCTGTCCCGCCAAGGATTTCGGAAACGTCCCGCTTACTGTCTGTTTCCTCCGTCAGCTCCTGGGTTCCCTGCTGGCCGGCAGGCTCCAGTTCCGTCTGGCTCCTGGCCTGCTGGGGCGCCACAGCATCCAATTCCTGAATGGCAGCTTCCCGATTTTCTGCACAAAACGCCTGTGCCACGCATGGCTCCCCAAGGCACAGCGTAAGCGCAAGCGCAAAACTTACTGCTTTTTTCATAGCTCTCAATTTAGTTCCCTCCTGAAATTTATCCTTATAAAGTTCCTGTTAAAATATGGTTTTCAAAATTTATTATAACAGACCTGATTTTTCAATACAAGTGGCATTTGTTTGAGTTTCCCCATTTTGCAATTCATAGAGCCAAAAGGTTTCCGTCACAAAGTGATGGAAACACTTTGCACATAAAAGCGCTCTGGAAAGCTGGCTTTTCAGAGCGCTTTTTGTGCAAGATGTCTATGCTGCCAAAGGCAGCAAGACCTTTTGGCTCTATAGTATCGGCTATTATGAAAAATGGGGAAACTCAAAAAGTGGCATTTGGGAATGGCTTGGGGAATTCAGTTATTTTAAGGTAAAAAACAAAACAGGCAAGTCCGCTTCAGCTCCCTGAACCCCTCATTTAAGATAAAAGAACCCGTAACTGTACCGAAATACAATTACAGGTTCCTTCCTTATCTTTGAACCTCTGCAAAACCCCTTAATTTCCCAAATAGAACTGCCCATATGCGTCAGCAGCCTTAATGGCAGCGCAAACGGTTTCCGGAGCCACCTCAAAAGGCATGTTATGCAAGGTATCCGTTTCTGCACATGCAGCGGTGGCAACCGCCATAATTTTTTCATCTGTAACTTCCGTTACGCCCAGTTCCTTTAAGGTGACTGGGAGCCCAAGCTCTATGCACCATGTAATAATATCTTCCAATTCATCGGAAGGGATATTTTCAAGGACAAGCTGGACGATGGTCCCAAAGGCTACCTTTTCCCCATGGTACATATGATGGCACTCCTCCAGCACCGTCAGCCCATTGTGGATGGCATGGGCGCCTGCAAGCCCGCCGCTCTCAAAGCCTATGCCGCTTAACAGTGTATTTGCTTCAATGACTTTTTCCACTGCCGGGGTACATGCGCCGGCGCTTAATGCTATTTTCGCTTTCACCCCTTCTTCCATCAAGGTCTGGAAGCAAAGCTCTGCCAGCGCCATTGCCGCAGAGGTAGAAAGGCCGCCAGCGCAGGTTGCCGCCCCGCTGTTTTTGCACGCCCTTGCCTCAAAGTACGTTGCCAGCGCATCACCCATGCCAGATACTGTCAGGCGGACAGGGGACTTTGTAATGACCTCTGTATCCATCAGCACAAGGTTCGGGTTTGCGGGAAGGAACAAATATTCCTCAAACACCCCTTCGTCTGTGTAAATTACAGACAATGCGCTGCAGGGTGCGTCTGTAGAAGCAATGGTCGGGCAAACCAGCACCGGCATGGATTTGTGGTAAGCAACTGCCTTGGCAGTGTCGAGGATTTTGCCGCCGCCAATGCCGATCACCATGTCGCAGCCTTTTTCCTCTGCCACCTGAATCAGGCGATTAATCTCCGTCTTGCTGCACTCCCCGTTAAAATAGTCGAATTCAGCCGCTGCCCCTTTCCCTGCAAAGCTTCCTTCCACAAGCTCCCCAATCCGCTGGAACCCGGATGATGTAATCAAGACCAGCGCTTTTTTGCCATACTTTTCTGCATATTCCCCCAATTTCTTTAACTCCCCTGCGCCCTGCACATATTTGCTGGGGCTGATTAAAATTCCTGCCATGTCAAATACCTCCTGTTCTTTGCTTTTGTAAATGGATACATTCCTATTGTAAGGCTTTCCAAATGGCTTGTCAAATATGTTTTAGAGCGGGTGCGGCGCATCCTTTTGATACCCTAATCCTGTATACCGAAAAAAATTACTGTGTGCTTTACTCTTTTCCTAAAATCTTCTATAATAGCAATAACCCATTAAATAAGAATGACAGAAAGGATGGTAAAATATGGGAATGACGGATAAGCAATTCAATGGTTTTATCAGGTTTATATTAGATGACATCAAAGAAGTCATTGAAACCATGGAAGATGGAAAAGGAAAGGAAAAATTACAGAAAGTAGCAGAAAATCTGCAGCAAACGCTAGAAGATTAATACTTCCGCAAAAAGCGCTCTGAAAATCCAGCTTTTCAGAGCGCTTTTATGTGCAAAGTGTTTCCATCACTTTGTGTTGGAAACCTTTTGGCACTATAAATTACAAAATGGGGAAACTCAAATTAAGAAAAACCTTGCGAAATACAAATTATGTGGTAAAATATCGAAAGATACGGTTTGCGCCAACCGCAGCCACAACATTAGAAAGAAGGATTTATTTATGAAAACAACACGAGAGGATATCCGCAACATCGCCATTATCGCCCACGTAGACCATGGCAAAACCACGCTGGTGGACGAACTGCTCAAGCAAAGCGGCGTGTTCCGGGCCAACCAAGAGGTGCAGGAACGTGTCATGGATTCCAATGACATCGAACGGGAACGGGGAATCACCATCCTTTCCAAGAACACCGCCGTTTTTTATAAGGACACCAAAATCAACATTATTGATACCCCAGGCCACGCCGATTTTGGCGGCGAGGTGGAACGGGTGCTGAAAATGGTAAACGGGGTTGTCCTTGTGGTGGACGCTTTTGAAGGGGCCATGCCCCAGACAAAATTCGTGCTGATGAAAGCCCTTGCCCTGGACCTGCCAGTCATTGTCTGCATCAACAAAATTGACCGCCCGGAAGCAAGGCCGGACGAAGTGATTGACGAGGTGCTGGAGCTGTTTATGGACCTGGACGCTTCAGACGAACAGCTTGACTGCCCCTTTATTTACGCTTCTGCCCGGGACGGCTATGCAGTCAAGGATTTAAATGATGAAAAGAAGGACATGACTGCATTATTTGAAACCATCCTGGAATACATCCCAGCCCCGGAAGGGGACCCTGACGCAAATACCCAGGTGCTGATCAGCACCATTGACTACAATGAGTACGTAGGGCGCATTGGCGTTGGGAAGGTGGATAATGGATGCCTGAAAGTCAACCAAGACGCTGTCGTCGTAAACCACCATGAGCCGGACAAGCTCCAGAAAGTCCGGATCAGCAAGCTTTATGAATTTGACGGCTTAAATAAAGTAGACGTGGCAGAAGCGAAAATTGGCTCCATTGTAGCCATTTCCGGCATTGCGGATATCCATATCGGCGACACCATCTGCGCCCCGGAAAACCCCAGCGCCATTGATTTCCAAAAGATTTCCGAGCCTACCATTTCCATGAACTTTATTGTAAATGACAGCCCCCTTGCCGGGCAGGAAGGGAAATTCGTCACCTCCCGCCATATCCGAGACCGTCTGTTCCGGGAACTGAACACAGACGTATCCCTGCGGGTGGAAGAAACCGACAGCCCAGACAGCCTGAAGGTTTCCGGCCGGGGGGAGCTCCATTTGTCCGTGCTCATTGAGAACATGCGGCGGGAAGGCTATGAATTTGCCGTAAGCAAAGCGGAAGTGCTTTACCATCAGGATGAAAATGGAAAAAAATTAGAGCCGATGGAACTGGCTTACGTAGACGTGCCTGATGAATTTACCGGGGCAGTCATTGAAAAATTAAGCCAGCGCAAAGGGGAGCTCCAGAACATGGGGCCAATCAGCGGCGGCTACACAAGGCTCACCTTCAACATCCCTTCCCGTGGCCTTATCGGCTACCGGAATGAATTTATGACTGACACCAAAGGAAACGGCATCATTAATACCATTTTCAATGGGTATGACCCTTACAGGGGGGACATTTCCTACCGGAAACAAGGCTCCCTGATTGCCTTTGAATCCGGGGAATCCGTCACCTACGGCCTTTTTAGCGCCCAGGACCGGGGAACACTCTTTATCAGCCCCGGGGAGCGGGTATATGCCGGCATGGTAATTGGGCAGAGCGCAAAGCCGGAAGACATTGAGCTGAATGTCTGCAAGAAAAAGCATTTAACCAATACCCGCTCTTCCAGCGCAGACGAAGCACTGACGCTGACGCCCCCTAAAATCCTAAGCCTGGAACAGGCATTGGAATTTATTGAAACAGACGAGCTTTTAGAAGTCACCCCCAAAAGCCTGCGCATCCGCAAACGGATTTTAGACCCCACCCTCCGCAAGCGGGCAGGGCTTCGGAAATAGTCCTGGAAATAAAAAAGAATGCGCACAGCGCATTCTCCGCGCGCGAGCAGATTGCGCAGCAATAAATTTCCTCTCCGCGAGCTGCGCATAATTGTTGTTCTCTTATAGGAAATCCATATACTTTAACACTTCACAGTAACACGGTCTTTCCTATAAGAGAACAAAGTGGGCAAGCCCACTTCAACTCCCCTAACCCTCAATCATGAGGGGCTTGGACACTTTGCGCGCCGAGCACAATTGCGAAGCAATATTTTACCTCTTGTGCGAGTACCCTCGCTTCGCTGGGGCAGACCCTGCGCATATTATTTTTTATCTTATAGGAAAGACACTTTCACGCTTTAGCGTGACAAGGTCTTTCCTATAAGAGGACAAAAGGGCTGCCGCAAATGGCAGCCCCCTTTATTTTGACTTTACTTTCATCCGGTTCACCAAAAGCCCCGCAGAAAAGAACGCCAGGGAAAACATCAGCACCATGCCAAAGGCCTGGTACACTTTCTCCCCCTCTGCAAACGCCCCTACCTTCTGTATCTCCTCATTTGCCACCACATACCAATAGGAAGGCACAAATTTTGCCATGTTCCGGGCGCTTTCCCCCATCATGTCCACTGACACGAACACGCCGCCCAGGAAGCTGAACCCCAGCCCAAACACATTGCTCAGGATGGTCAGCATCGCCGAGCTCTGGGCAAACTGCACGGCAAACCAGGCCACGCTTAAGGAACAGATGCCAAACACAAAGGCATTGGCAGCGTTCAGCGCACCCCGCAGGCTGAGCATATAATCCCCCACATTCAGGCAGGCCATCCCCAGAAAGGCCGCATACACAATTACCATATAGACGGCGCACCCCAGAAAAATCTGCAGGTTCTGGCTCAGGAAGGACATGGAGGAACACTTGTTCCTTGCCGCCAAATCCTTATTTTGAAATGCCTTCATACACCCGCCTACGCCCAAAATCATCATAATCAGGAACACATATGGAATATATTGGAAATAGTAAAACCCGGTGGGCTTCCCCTGGCTGTCCCCCTCTTCCAGAAACTGTACCTCTGCCTTCCGTTCCATGTCCTTAAGCGTCCGCGCCACGGCATCCCTTTCGCCATAGCCCGCTTTCAGGTACATGGCAAGGGTCCTTAAAAAGCTTACCATTTCCTGTTCCACCAGATATGCGCTGCTGCTTCCGGGAACCACCGTCCCTTCTAGCAGGCCCTCCTGCTCCCCTGCCTGGAACTTTTCCGTAAAATCCTCCGGTATCACAAGGACATAATCCAGCTCCTCGTAATACATGGCGTCCTGCAAATCCTCTTTTTTCTCAGGGACGCCCAAAATTTGGTTCTGGGAACCTAAATATTCCTCCAGCCCGTCCCCAAGGCTGCCCTTATCCTTGTTTTCCAGCCCAATATCCAAAGAAACCCCAGAAAACTCTGTTTTGCTGTTTTCTTCCAGGACATTCCCCACAGTCACCGCAAGCGCCAGATAAATTACAATATACATCAAAAGTGACGCCTTATTTTTATATAAGATACGGAAAAAAGCCTTAAATACCTGCATACCATTCCCTCCCTGCTATCTGCAAAACCTTGATGGAGCGCTTATATCCCTGCATACCGTTCCCGCCTTACTATCAGAAAAGACCCTGCTGCCAGCGCCGCAGTCAACGCCAGCATTATGCCCATATTTTCCAGATAACGCCCATAGGTGTCATAAATGTTCAGGCTGCAGCATGCTTTCGTAATCAGCGACGCCGGGTTAATCCTTGCAAATACCGGCACATAACGCTCTATCAAACGCTGGATCCCACTTACCATCAGCCCGCTGAAAAAACTGGACACCAGCATAATGGTAACGCAGAGGGCTTCTTTCATTTGATAGGGCATTTTCCCACACACGCCTATAAAAAATCCAAGGAAAACCCCCAGCACGCCCCCTGAAAAAAGCGTCAGCAGCAGGAACCCCCACTGATCCCCCAGGGGCACATCCAGGGCAAACATCAGGTAGCTGACGGAAAAAATAATATACACAAACTGAAGCGTTACCTTAGCCGCCAAATCCGGCCAGAGCATACGGAACCGGCTGACTCCCGCCGCCATCCGCCTTGCCGCCAAAGCGCTTAAATTTGCCTTAAATTCCACTGCGCACTGAAGCCCCATAACGGCCCCCATCAGGCAGTCCATGGCCATCAGGGAATAAAAATAGTCCAATATGCTGTTAGATGCTGCGTCCCCAAGGCTCCCCTCTTTTAAGTAGCTGTACTCTCCCTCCAAAACCTCCGCCGCCTTCTGGATTCCCTCCGGGTGTTCCTTGCCAATGGCAATAAAGGTGGCGCTGGTGCGCTCATATTGCTCCAAAATGGAATTTAAAATGGTCTGGTTGATCCCCTGCTCTGCAACTACAAGGGAAATCCCGGAGCTTTCCTGCCCTGCCAGCCCTTCCAGGCTTTGTTCCCCAGCCCCTGTTTTCTTTTGGAAAAAAATCCCTTCTGCTTCCCCTTCCTGCAAAAGCTTTTCCGCCTTCTCCTGCGAGGTTTTCTGCACCTGTATCAGCCCGTTTTCTGTTTCCAGGGCTTCCAGCAGCAATGCAAAATTCCCGTCTGCCCCTTCCTCCTGTACATATGCCACCGGCACCTGATGGAACAGCACCTCTTTATCCGTGTAATTCCCAAACGCTACATGGAACAGGCTCCCTAAAATCACTGGGAAAATCAGGTTCCAAAAAATCATCATCCGGTCACGGGAGGACCGGATAAGGCCATATCTGTATAACCGAAAAAACATAATCTTCCTCCTTTTTGCCTTTTCATCCCTATATTTATTTCACTTCTGCATGGTCCCGCAGGTCCTTCCCTGTAATCTCCAAAAATACGTCGTTCAGCGTGGGCAATTCCGAATATACCCTCCCAAACCCAATTTCCCTGCTGCCAAAATACTCCAAGATATGTACCAGGTTATGCTTCCCGCCGCTGCAGCGGATTTCCAGCATCCCATCCCGGTAGTCCACCTGGTACACATGGCGCAGCTCCTTAAGTTCCGCGATCTGGTAAGGCGCAAGGCCTTCTGCTTCCATGTGGATTTTCTCCCCCATCTTAATCATGGATTTCAGCTCCTCCTTGGTTCCGGAAGCCACGCACCTGCCTTTGTCCAGAATGGCAATCCGGCTGCAGATCTGCTCCACCTCCTCCATATAATGGGAGGTGTAAATAATGGTAGCCCCATCCCGGTTCAGCTTCTGGATCCCTTCCAGAATCCGGTTCCGGCTCTGTGGGTCTACTGCCACGGTAGGCTCATCCATAATAATCAACTTTGGCTTATGGGCAATGCCGCAGGCGATGTTCAGCCTGCGCAGCAGGCCCCCGGAAAGTTTTTTGGGATAAAATTTCCGGAAATCCTCCAGCCCGGAAAATTCAATTGCTTCTTCCACATACTGCTTCCGCACCTGTTTCTCCTGCACATAAAGGCCGCAGAAATAGTCGATATTTTCCTGCACCGTCAGTTCCTCAAATACTGCCACATTCTGCAAAACCACCCCGATCTGCCTTTTGCTCCCGTAGCTGTCCGGCTGCATTTCTTCCCCAAACACTTTCACGCTGCCCTTGTCAAAATGCAGCAGCGCCAAAATGCAGTTGATCGCTGTGGTTTTCCCGGAACCGTTAGGCCCTAACAGCCCAAACACCTCCCCTTCCTCTATGGCGAGGTTCAGATGGTCCAATGCAATCAGCTCTTTGTACCGTTTCACCAGTTCTTCTATTTCCACTACTTTTTTTGCCATTTCCAAACACTCCTTCCTGTAAACCCTTATGCCCCAGCAACGCGAGCCATCAACAGCGGGAAAGTCCTGCGAACCGGGCTCTTTGTTCTTTTTTATCTTACCAAAAAAAATTTGCCTGCAATAGTGCCCCCTGTCATTCCCTGCCATGACAAATGTCACATTTTCCGCCCTTTCCCTGTGAAACACAGCCAAAATATAGTATAATCAGGAAAACGGCAGAAAGGGGCAGGCCTATGGCAACGCTTTCCGACAAATTAATACTTTTCCTCGGCGGGGCGCTGCTGCTATACCCGCACTGGCAGGACAACAGCTTTATCCATATTTTTGCCCTGCTGGCGGCAGTTACCTTTTTCTGCCTTTGCAGTTACTGTAACCTGGAATGCCAGCGGCTGGGGCAGCTCCCAAATGTTTCTCGCTGGCTGCTGGCAGCCATGTGCCTTTCCCTGGCGGGATTAAGCTTAGTGCACCCTGCCTTTGGGTGTTTCCTGCCCCTCCTGTTTTACGAACTGGCTGCTGCCATCCGCCACTGGGGCATCCTTGCATCATGCCTGCTTCCCTTCCTTTCCTTCCGGGATTGGCCAGGGTTTTTCCCCTTTGCAGCCCTCCTCCTGTTTTTGCTGGCGTGGCTTTTTGCCTGCAAAACTGCAAGGCTTTTGGAATTGGAGCGGAAATTCCAGTTCCTGCGGGATTCTTCCACGGAATACCAATTGCTCCTCCAGCAAAAAAATAAGGATTTAATCGAAAAACAGGATCATGAGATACACATAGCCACCTTAAAGGAGCGGAACCGGATTGCCCGTGAAATCCATGACAATGTAGGCCATATGCTTTCCCGTTCCATCCTCCAGTCCGGAGCCCTGTCCGCCATCAACCAGCAGGAAAACATGCAGCAGCCCTTAAACGACCTGAAGGATACCCTTTCCCTTGCCATGACCTCCGTCCGGGAAAGCGTCCATGGGCTCCATGACGGTTCCATTGATTTGGAATCTGCTATCTCCGAACTGGTTTCCGGGCTGGCAGGCTACCAAACCAGCTTTGCATATGACATGGGGCGTTTTGTCCCTGCCCCTGTGAAATACTGCTTTATTTCCATTGTGAAAGAAGCATTGTCCAACACCGTGCGGCACAGCGACGCCACAGAGCTTACCATTGTCCTGCGGGAACACCCCAGCCTATACCAGCTTATGGTAAAAGACAACGGCACGGCCGCCAGCCTAGGCGGTTCCGGCATGGGCATTACAAATATGCAGGAACGGGTGAAGCATTTAAACGGGATCCTTTCTATTTCCACAGAGCATGGGTTCCAGATTTTTGTATCCATCCCCCGGAAAGAAGCCTAACCTGAACAGATACAGACTGCAGCAGAAAGGAGCTATCCATGGATATTATTATTGTAGACGACGACCCATTTGTTTCCCTGTCCCTGAAAACCATCCTGGAATCTTCCGGGGAAATCCGGGTTCTGGAAATTGGAAAAAACGGACAGGAAGCAGTGGCTTTATACGAAGCGCACCACCCCCAGGTTTTGCTGATGGACATCCGTATGGATGGGATGGCAGGCCTTGAGGCTGCAGAACATATCTTAAGCCGGAACCCGGAAGCAAAAATTTTATTCCTGACTACTTTTTTGGACGATGAATACATTGTGCAGTCTTTAAAACTGGGGGCAAAAGGGTACATCCTGAAACAGGATTTTGAGAGCCTGCTGCCCTCCTTAAAGGCAGTGGTAAAAGGCCAGAATGTATTTGGAAATGAAATTATTACCCGGCTTCCCGGCTTTATTTCCCAAACCGGCCATTCCCACTACGACTATTCCGCCAAAGGGATTACAGACAAAGAATTGGAAATTATTGAGCTGGTAGCGCAAGGCTGCAGCAACCGGGAAATTGCCGGGCAGCTTTTCTTAAGTGAAGGGACCGTGCGGAACTATTTAAGCTCCATCCTCGAAAAGCTGGAGCTGCGGGACCGCACGCAGCTTGCCGTATTTTTTTATAAAAATTAGCGCATTGCCGGACACTGCACTAACAGTGCTCCCGTATCAGGGCCTGCAAAATCATAATGTGGTATTCCTCGTCTATGATGATTCTTGCCAGCACTTTATTTACGCAGTCGTCATTTATCATTTTCATATGCATCCGGTACTGGCTGATTGCCGCTTTTTCCGCTTCAATATCAGCCAGCAGCATTTGCTTGGCATGTTCCGGGATTGTCAAAAACCCTGGCGTCCATATGATGTTCCTGCCGTTCTGCTGCTTTGCCACAAAGTCAACGGTCCCGCCCAGCAGGCAGACCAGCTCCCCTAATTTCTGCAAATGCATCATTTCCGCCATTGCAATCCCAAGGAGCGTCTGGGCCATTGGGCAGTTCCCAAGGGACAGGCGGTTCTCATTGTTGATATACTGGGTAATGGCAGACATCTCGGACGTTGCCCCACAGTAATCCACGCTCAGCAAATTTGCATATATCTGGTTCTGGCACCTAACCTGAATCTCAGGATAAGGCAGGTCCACCATAATCGGCTTCACACCTGCAAAGCTGCAGGTATTTTTCAGCGTGCATTTCTTTTCCTCCATAGGCATATTCCTCCTTTCCCATCCTTTCTGATAGTATATTCCACATGCAGAATAGTGTGAAAACAGAAGAAAATGGGCAAAGAATCCTGCTTTGCGGGATTCTCCGCCTGCGGCGGGTCGCTTTGCGGCAGATTTCATATCCGCCGCAGTGCGATAAAAGCTTTTTTATTCTATAGGAGAGATACTTTCACGCTTTAGTGTGACAAGGTCTTTCCTATAGAATAAAAAAAGAATGCGCACAGCGCATTCTCCGCGCGCGAGCGGATTGCGCAGCAATAA
>ERZ778516.1758-NODE-1758-length-15897-cov-8.003977_pt1 | contig 15897 bp, 13 predicted proteins | sample MGYA00510342_ERZ778516 | MGnify/ENA primary metagenome ERZ778516 (study PRJEB29527, sample SAMN07138961) | mouse gut metagenome | material: feces | host: mouse | place: China:Nanjing | collected 2016-01-25 ... | reverse complement strand
AAAATTTCCCGGAGGTGTTTCGATGGCAAAGCAAGTTCATATACGGTTAGATGATACCCTCTATGAAGCGCTCACAAAATACACAAGTGAGAATAAGTCATCTGTGCAGGATTCCATTTCCTCAGCAGTTATTCAGTTCTTAAATAAACAGACAACTGCCTCTGTTCCCGAAACTGCAGATTTTACATTTATTGATCTTTTTGCAGGAATCGGAGGTATGAGAATAGCCTATGAAAAGGCCGGGGGACATTGTGTCTATTCTAATGAATGGAATAAGTATAGTCAGCAGACTTATTTTACAAATTTCGGAGAACAGCCCGATGGAGACATAACCAAAGTGTCAGCTGATACTATTCCAGATCATGACATTCTTGTTGCAGGTTTTCCGTGCCAGCCGTTCTCGATTGCAGGCGTTTCAAAAAAGCAGAGTCTGGGCAGGGCAACCGGCTTCGAAGACAAGACACAGGGAACGCTTTTCTTCGATATCTGTCGAATTTTGAAGGCAAAACGCCCAAAAGCATTTATGCTGGAGAACGTTAAGAATCTAAAAAGTCATGACCGGGGCAGGACATTCAAAGTGATTACCGAGGCTCTGGAAGAACTGGACTATGAAGTATTCCATGCTGTACTGGATGGACAGAACTATGTGCCTCAGCACAGGGAACGTATTCTGATTGTCGGGTTTGACAGGAAGAGATATGGCAGGAATCCCGGTTTCCGTTTTGATATTACATCTGTTGAGCCCAAACCAGTTATGAAGGATATTCTTGAAACAGAAGTAGATGATAAATATACATTGACAGATAAGCTTTGGACATATCTGCAGAATTATGCTGCCAAGCATCGTGCTGCCGGAAACGGATTTGGATATGGAATCGCTGACCCGGAAGGGATAGCCAGAACGCTGTCTGCCCGCTATTATAAAGATGGATCGGAAATTCTGATTGCGCAGGATGGAATGAATCCCAGACGGCTGACGCCCCGTGAATGTGCAAGGCTTCAGGGATTCCCGGACAATTTTATCATTCCAGTCTCAGATACACAGGCATATAAACAATTTGGGAATTCGGTAGTGGTTCCACTAATGACTAATGTTGCACAGCTTGTTGCTGCGAAAATGAAAGAACTGGATGCGGAAGCGCTGAAAAAACAGCAAAGGCAAAAACCTCAGATTGCATATGCCATAGATTCGACAGCTGAAAGAAAGATGACGGTGATGGCATGAATAATGATGTAACGACAAAGGCAATTGGTGCTGTACTTAACAGCTGCTCCTCATACTGCAAATTTCTCTCGGCAAACGACAGCGGGGAGACGGGAGGCCATCAGTCTGGTATCCTGATTTCAAAATCCGCAAAAGCCATGCTATGGACAGACACTGAAATGAAGGAAAATCATATCCTTAAGAAATATGGCCGTATCCGCTGGCAGGACAACTATGATACAGACTGCACATTTACATGGTATGAGAGCAAGAATGAATTGCGAATAACCGGTTTTGGCAGGGGAAAGTCTCCGCTTACAGCCGAATATACCGGGGCTCTGTTTGTTATGGTGAAAGATACTGAAGAGGATTATCGCGGATATCTGCTCAATACGGATGACGACATCGAGCAGTTTCTGGATGCTTTTGGCCTTACTCCAGCCGAAACAAACCGACCTATAGAAATTAACCGGGTAAACCCTGAAATACGGGAGAAGCAGGCTATAGATTCATTCATAGATACATTAAATGTGGATTTTCCTGCTTCGGCCGAAATGTCACGAGCGGCACGGATAATTCAATATCAGGTGTATTTGAACCGCCCACTTGCAGTTAAAGACCCGGATTCCATTCTCTTACGCTGGACAGATCAGGAATATACACTGTTCAGGGCAATTGAACACGCCCGATATGGTGACATTGTTGCCCGTGGCTTTTCCTCGGTAGATGATTTCGTTATCATGGCAAACCAGGTGCTGAACCGCCGCAAAAGCCGCGCCGGCAAAAGTCTGGAACACCATCTTGCCGCTATTTTTGATGAAAATAAAATACGATACACAGCACAGGCTGTGACAGAAGGAAATAAAAAACCGGATTTCCTGTTCCCATCAGAAGAAGCTTACCATGATATGACGTTTGCAGTTGAAAAACTCTGTACGCTTGCCGCAAAGACTACGTGCAAGGACAGATGGCGTCAGATCCTGAATGAAGCCAATCGACTCCGCGACCAAAACAAGTATCTCTGCACAATGCAGCAAGGTATATCGGCTGCGCAGATGGATGAAATGCAGGCAGAGAAAGTTATTCTTGTTGTTCCAAAAGCATACCATTCTGCATATCCGAAAGAAAGGCGAGAACGACTCTGGACCCTCGGAATGTTCGTGAATTATGTGAAAGAAATGGAGGGATTTATCTGATGGCTGACATAAAGTCCCCAGAAGATCGTAGTCTGAACATGTCGAAAATACGAAGCAAGGACACAAAGCCGGAAGTATGGTTCCGAAAGCGACTGTTCAACCGTGGATACAGATATAGAAAAAACACCAATGTTCTTCCTGGACATCCGGATCTCTGGTTTTCCAGGTATAATACTGCATTATTCATACATGGATGCTTCTGGCATCGGCACAGTGGATGCAAATTCGCATATACACCCAAAAGCCGCACAGAATACTGGATATCTAAATTTCAGAAAAACACAGAGCGTGATTCCTTTGTCATGCAACAGCTGGAGCAGCAAAATGTGCGAATAATAGTTATCTGGGAATGCACAATTAAAAATATGATGAAAACATCTTTCTATGAAGAAGAAGTCCTTTCATCCGTTGTCAGATTTCTACATTCAGATATAAAATATCTCGAACTATATAAATTAAGGAGCTGACAACATTTGTCAGCTCCTTAATGTTAGTATGTTACATTAAATGCATGACACCTGAACGGATCCTGGAGTCGATTCCTTTGAAAACTGATATAATTAAACGCATGAGAAGCTTATCATGCGGATCTCCTTATAACAGGGAACCGAAATATCCCCGTGCCCGATTAGAGAGCGTCCCAGTCACAGCTGCGCGGTCAAGAAGACAATTTCTCATCTCACAACTTGTTTCGGGTAACAATGCACAGGCATGGCATGCCGCATAATTCAAAGAATCATACCCCTGAGCTTTTGAATTTATGCAAATTGGATCAGAGGAACACCACGAAGCTTCCTGCAACATATTTCGAAAAATCATTTCAAGAGAGTCAGGCAGTCCTTTTCGAACAAGTCCTCCCAGGCTCCCGTCCGAATCTGAAGATGAAGTATATAACAGTATGCCGGCCATTGAAACATTAGAATCCGGATACGTACTGTATATCCTTTCCTTAATAGCTGCTCCCGAATATCCACATTCCAGGGAAAACTGCCGAATAAGCAAATGGGCGAGGGTATGAAGCAATACATAGCGCGGGGAAAAGTTTTCGCACCCAACATTGCTTCTCTCCAGACGGCTTTGCATCGCACCATATTCATCACCATACGTATCTTCCCATTCAGCTGTTCTGTCTTCACGAAGTCTGATAAACAGTCCTTCTCCAAATAATTCTATGGCTGGCAGCCAGTTCAGTTCACAGTCACTCAATGGAATACAATCACCTTCCTGATGATAACCGGCAAACTGATCATCTTCTCCGTCTGGCGGTTCCGGAGATATCCGCCTGAATCCCCTTAGAGCCAGGACTTCTCTTAACCGCTTCACAAGAACAACATCCTCTATGAAATCCTGTAAAAACCCAGGCACCTGAGTGCGTGAAATTCTGAATTGAAGATCTGTATCTTTATCATAATCTCCCATGCAGAAAACCCGGTATTCATCCTCTCTGAGATTCCTGCCTGAATACCCGCCATCACCAGATCCGGCATATCGCCTTTTTACCTCATTTACGAGTTCGTCAAGTGAGCAAATCTTCTGAACAAGCAGGGAATGGAAAACGCCCTGAACAACACTTCGAATAATAATGTCCTCAGGATTATCTGCAAGGATCGATTCTATATTTTCCCATTTGAGAGATATCTCCTGCTGTATCTTACTGCTCCATGGCGGTATTGTCAATGCGCTTGCAGTCACGGAGAAGTAGACATTAGACGCTCCTCTTTGTAATGTACGCATCTGACAGGTACAGGCAGTTGGCTCATTATATTCTTTCTTCCTGCCGAGCCACGGACGTCTGCCATGACAACGATATCCCCGCAAAGCGTCCCGTCCCATGCAACCTGCCATAGTCCTTGTTGCGCCACATGCCATGCATTTAATAACAATACTTTCCAGTCCGCCCGTCTGATCTGAAAAAGAAATTCTAAGCGGATTATTTCTTTTTTCCTTCGGACATTCACTGAAATCGCCTCGATGAACCCACCAGTCATAGGGAAAATCCTCGAGATGCCCATTGATACATGCGGCTATAAATCTGGAGGGAACAATATTCCTCCTGGCATGTCCAATCGAACATGTACGATCTTTCTCATCTCCAAATGCCCAATAGGGCATAAGCCTCCCACAGTTTTCATCCGGACAAAAATGGTAATACGGAAACCTGAATGCCGGAACATCGGGCTGTGGTTCCACGTCATTGGAGTCCGATACAAACGGTTCCTTAAAATGAGAAACCTTTAGCATCTTCTCCAGGTTGGGTTCATGTAAAACCGGACTGAAAGATTTCCAATAATTGGTTCCGGCAATAATAACAGAATAATCCGGCATATCAACAATTGCGCCGCTGCCAAACGTTGTAACAAGCTGAGTCTTTCTCAACCGTCCAACCACCTTCTGGGGTTTGGACTGGAACCGATTCGATCCAAAATGTATGCCTGCCATCCTATTGACCTCCTAACAAATATATACCCGCCTGGCCATCCACGCTTCGCATACTGTTCATCGTCCTGAAACGATCATTTTCGATATCCGGTTTCAGGAGTTTTTTCTCATTTCTAAAACTCCTGTATACCAGCGGGCTGCCCGACATAAATTTCCAGGCATCTTCAATATCATCAAGCTCATTATTTACCGCAATCAGCTCATCAGGATCAATCTTCCGAACATAATCCGTAATTACCTGTCTGACATTCATTACTTCCGGGTTCCCGGGATTATAATTACCCGCCTGATTATTTTTTCGAAGTCCATCTACCAGATACCTGCACAGCGTAACATATAAAGCATGCAGTCCCCTGTCACGCGCCCTGTCCGAAAACGGGGTAAGACTTGTTGCTTCCACGTAACGATATAATGCAGAGTGATATTTTAAAAACTGTTCGTAATGGGATCTGTCCCGTGAACGGGATGTATTGTACACAACAACTACCAGCCCGGGATTATCACGCCCCACACGACTGGTCGCCTGAATATATTCCGCATTTGATTTTGGCTGTCCTGCAACTACCATTGCGCCAAGCCTGCCAACATCTACACCGACAGAAATCATATTGGAAGCAAGGAGATAGTCGTACACATCATCGTGATTTTCCGATGAATAGCTGCGTTTCAGTCTGACCTGAATAATATCTGTGATTTCAGAATTACTCATTCGGCTTGTCAGTTCTTCGGTATATGTGTAATCCCTTGATAAATCCACACCCTGATACATCCCTGCAAACTTGGCATTGGCCAGATAATCAAGTCTGCTCTGCACGTCATCGAGAAGCTGCGTACTTGCTCCCCCCAGTTCACGAAGGCTGTTGAAATATCCGGTTATCGTCCAGAAATTATCCACTACATCGTCTGGAAAGCCAATTGCCGCAAGATAACGGGTGGCAAACAGCATTGCTGCATTAACTCTGATCAGCGTTGTGGTGGCTGTAGTTCCAATACCCATTACACCGATGTACTTTCTTGCCGGACGATCATTCCCATCAGACTGAACAGCAAAAAAAGAGTCTTTTGCCGAAATCCCCTGTGGCGGAAACTGCGTATGCTGTCTTCCATAGAGTGAAAGAATCTGCTGTGAGGCATTCCGTATCGTAGCAGTCGAGGCAACAACTTTCGCGCTTATGCCATTCCTCTCACACAGCTTTGTTATGGCCGCTTCATATAACCCTGTCATTGTTCCAAGCGGTCCGGAAATGAGATGTAATTCATCCTGGATGATGAGTTCAGGAGGTTTTTTCCCGTTTCCAATCCCAAAAAACGCTGCCGGCTGGTCATTGAGCGGAATCTGTGCGAATTTATCAACAGTGGCAACAATGAATGCAGGTAAATGCTCATAAACGGCCTCGTCAATAATATGTATCGGAAGTCCATTCGGAGATCCGTAAAAACTGCAGTTCAAATTTTTGCACTGAATTTTCATTCGCTTTGCCTGAAGATCTACCGAGTAATCTGCAGCAGAAAGTCTGCTTCCACACCACGGGCATACCCGTATCTGAACCGGGTTGGATTTCTCATCAGCAGCACCCTCGATTTGCTTATGAATGCCAGAACGGGCATCCTTTAAATTATTTGGGGTCAAATCCCCGCCAACCCAAAGCCCTATGGATATTTCGCTTCCGCCAGACAGATACTTCTGTCTGAGAAGCTCACATGCGAAAATCAGTATACTGGCCCGCTCAAACTGCTGAAGCGTCAGAAGACGAAGCGTATATCTCATAATTACTGTAACACCATCTGCTCCACTGTCGCGGAGACGCCTGAGAAATATAACAAAAGCAGTAATTCCCAAATAGGCTTCCGTCTTTCCTCCACCTGTAGGGAACCATAACAAATCTACTTTTTCCCTGTCAGGAATATCCTGTCCGGGATGGCCTGACGGTTCGATAAAAGAAGAAAGCTCATGTAAAATAAATGCAAGCTGGAAAGGATACCATGTAATCTTCTCAGGATCATACTGGCCTTTGTTCTTCAGAATACTCTGCCTTCTCTGCATAAGCATAGCTTCATTCGCAAGCTGAAAAGCACGAAATGCCTTATTATCGGATTTTGAACTTTCATCCAGCAGTTGAATGGCCAGTGAAATACGGTCATATGCATCTCTGCACTTAAGTATATTATTGTCCGCAATTTCTTTAAAGCTATCCCCTGCTGCAGAGGCTTTATCCCCCAGACCATCTATCCATTCCCGATATTTCTCCGCAAACGATACCAGGCCTGGTATGATTTCTCCTGCCGTTGCAGTAGAAAGGAATTTCATTGAAAAAATCTTTCCGGCGTCAATACTGGCCGCCTTCATCTGAAGCAGATTAAATTCAGGAAAAAAAGCTGACCTAACCCACTTTGGTTCTGCTGAATCCATGTCCCAGATAACAGAACATCCGTGTCCCTGTCCATAGCAGTGAACATCAGAATAAATCATATCCAGTTCAAGCAGTTCAGGATCTGCAGTCAAATAAGACTGCCTGCTTACACTGGTAAATATCCCGCTCCCATTTATGCCCTCAATGCGGATTACCGGCTGAAAGGCAGATGCCGCAGATGTAGTCAGCAAATTGCTGCTTTCAGGCTGATTTTCATTTATCAGAGCAATCGTTATTACCCTTTCTCCGGTATCCAGAATTGAATGCGTATACACCTGCAGTTGCAGATTCCCTTCAAGATTTCTGTATTCTACTTTTTTTTCTGTAAAATCCATAACCTCAGAAAACTCAAAAGCCTTCCTTTTCCACAGGTCAGACGGTAAAGGTGTCAGACGCTTCCATTGTGAAGGATCAATGTCATAATCTTTTGCATTCTCATATGGAATCTGTCGGTAAAACGCATAGCTTCCGGAAATTTTTATTTTTAATACCCCGGGCTTTAATGTTACAGTTATTCCCATTGAGGATGGATTGTTCTGATTGCTCAGCGATACTGACGCATCATACGTCTCAACCTCATTTTCCAATAATGGATTCCTTGCAAGGTCGAGCGCTTCCGCCGAATTGGTTTGTGGATACAATTTACCCATAATATAGTAATGAACCGGTAATTCCGCAAGACATTCATCCTCATATACCGGACCCACAAAATCCTGAAACAGTATTTTTGTTACAATATCCCTTGCTTCATAATATTTTGTATATCTGCTCATGGAAAACCTCCGCTGAATTTGTCTCACGTTTAATATGTGTCTTTATCCACTGCCGCAAAACCGGCAATAGTAAACCCAGTCCAGATTGATATATCACCAAATGTCTTTGCTCCAGGAGGAGCAGCCGTCGAAGATATGCAGCTTATAATCTCATCCACATACACATCGCAAAATGCATGGGGATACGCATCATAACTGACATTAGAAGTTATATTAAAAATCCTCTGCATAGATAAATTCAGTTCCCGTGCAAAAAAACTGCCGGTGTAACCCAGTATAATATGCTCCTGATCCTCTGCAACGACATCGTAAATTACAGACCCGCCTGCATTCTGTGGACATTTTTTCAGCTTAAGACGAGTACCAGGTTTTAACTGATTTCTGATATATTCCTGTCTCTCAATGGTTTCAGCAAAAGAAACCTGTTCAAGATCATTGTCCGCGCCAACTTCAAAATGGGAGATATATGGCTTTTTGCCAGGACGGGGACGCCCAGCCTTCGAGCACCTCCTCGTCTCATCTGGCATGATATAAATATACTGAGGTGGCAATGAAGCCCGTTCAATCCGTTTTTTTGAACGTGTAAGTGCAACATAGCATACTTTATGCTCAAGAAGGTCATCATGTTCTGTGTCAGTCATTGCGCTTATGACATCGTCAATCACGATAACTGAATCAAATTCTTTTCCCTTGGCACGATGTATATTACTTATCGTAATTGCATATTCCCTCATATTATTCGATCTGTACAAATCGTTATCTCTTACATTACGGAGCAATCCGAACAGCAAATCCTGAACCTCTATTCTTCTTTGAAGTTCTCCCACATGAGTATTTATAAGTGCTGCCCATCGATTTTTTGCGATCTCATAGTCAATATCAGGAAACAGTGCTATGTGTTGTGAAATAAATGAAGCTTCGTCTGCTGTTTCGTTCTTCCAGTCTGTAAAGATCAGGGAAATCCAGTCCCCAAAGGCTGTATTCCCGAGACCACGATTCAAATCATGCGGTACATCCTCATTCCTCAGCCATGCTGAGATTTGCAATGCCTGACCATTGGTTCTGGTAAGAATGCCCAATGTCCCATTTCGAATGTAAGTTTTCGCATTTTCCTTTGTAAATGCACAAAGCCGCACATCAGTTTCTGAAATAGAAGAAAAAAGGACTGCTGCTTCCGAGCATCTTTCATGCGGTGTTCCTGTCAGAATAGCATTTCTGTATGGGACAGAGGTTCTTCCCAGTTCATCTCCCTGACGATAATTTTCTGTAAGCGAAAGGTACTGTGCACTCGGAAAGCTCTCAAAAATCCGTCTGTAAAACCGGTCAGACGTCATAATAGCGGGATTATCAGCTGCCAGATAATCATATAATGACTGACATACATCTCCCAGCAAAGTGAAACCACAGGTTTCAGGAAGCCCTCTCAGCAGTGAAAGGACAAGCTTCGCGCGACTTCCAACGAGATCCTGTACCTCATCAACCATGATCAGCTTATACTCTGCGAGCATATCCTTCTCCTGTTCCAGCACAGAGACTGCGTGTATAATTCTCTGCTCATAATCACAGCCATCAAGAATAAACCCCGACGGAAGCAAATCAGGCATCTCTTTCTGAACCCAGGCCAGCATATATGTAGCAAAAGAGTCAAATGTTCTTATGTCTATTTCACGCCATTCATCTCCTATTCTGCCTCCTTTCGCAGCCGATTTAAGTCTTCTTTTTACAACATCAACAGCTGATCTCGAAAAGCATAACACCAGGATATCTTCTGCCACAGTTTCGCCATAATTAATTAAATAGATAAGCCTTTCGATCAGCGTCCATGTCTTTCCTGTACCTGGTCCTGCGTTAACTATAATCCGTTCAGTAGCATTGCTTTCGATGATATGTTGTTGTGTGCTTTCCTCAAATGAAGAGAAATCTGCTTCTGATCGCTCAAAAGTCATTTCATTTCGAACTTCTTCTGCTTCATGAATTACAAAATCACTGTCTGTTTCCTGAGATTGCTGCATGGTAACAGCTTCCGCAATATCTGAACCGGATTCTTCCCCTGAGAAAGAACCGTCTGCGGAAAAGATACTGACAGCTGCCGCAATATCCTTTTCTTCCGGCTCAGACTCTTCTTTAAGGTTCTGAAACACAGAGAAAACTGCTGTCCGGGCAACCCTGTTTTCTTCGAAAACGTCGAGTTCTTTTATATCAAAATCCGGACGGCAGGATTGAAACTGAGGGCAATCAGTCCTGGTACACTTACATGTGACTTTTATTGAATTGTCAGCCGTTGTAACTGTCCCCCAGGGATAATCATCTTTATAAGCATATGTACAATGAACCGAAGCACAGCGGTATTCCTTTTCCTGCCTTGAATTCAGTGCATAACCGTTTTTCTCCATAATCTCCAGAGAAAACGGATCGTGAATCTGTGCAAGGAAATCCCTGTCTTCCATGAAACTGCTCTTTAAGACAGGAAATACATTACTTTGATAGACTAATGTACTTTCACCGTTCTGCATCTGACACCTGCTTTCCCGGGAGCCTGTAATAACACTTCAACTGAGTATACTCCCATAACCTGCGGAATTCGTCCGGCCTCATATTACTTCCGGCCACTACTGTAAAAACCATATTTGAATCTATTGCAGCTTCTAATGTAATCTGTTCCTGCAAAAATCTGTATGCCGGTACTGGGAGTGTTTTATAACGATCTGGCAAACTGTCTATATCAGGGCTTCCGCCAAAAATAAACCGTGCCTCTTTACTGGAGTCAACAATTCCAAAGTTGCAGGATTTATGCCATCCCTGTATTGGAGTATCTGGAGAAAGCAGCTCATAATAAGCATTATTGCTCAGAACAATTCCGATGGACTGACTTGAATAATAGTTTCCGGGAAACATCGCAAGCATGGCAGCCCCCTGGCCCACATTCCACATGGTTTCATCCGGGAAGTAAAGTTTATCTCCGTATTTATTGACCATTTTATCAAGCAATGGACGAAGATTACTGCTTCCTCCAACCATAACGATTCGGTCAATATTAGAAAGCCCAACACCGGATTGATGAATTGCTTTCTCAAGGCATTCCATTGCCTTATCAATTTCAGGGGCTACAATGTCAGCAAACCAGTCATACTCCAGCGTTTCCCTGCAGGCACCATAATCGCCATAATTATTTATGGAAATTGTGGCCGTATCATCATCTCCCAGCATTCGTTTTGCTCTTTCTGCCCTGACACGCATCATATCCTGGGCGCTTGAAGGCATATCAGAGAAAGAGATTTCCTTGCCCTTTTTTCGGGCTATCTTTGCATGAATTCTCTCGGCGATTTTCTGGTCAATATTATCACCTGCGATACTGTGGCCAACTGTTGAAAGCTCTGAGATCCTTCCATTTGTATGCTGCAATACCGACACATCCAGTGTGCCTCCACCCCAGTCAAATACAACTGCCAGGGAGGCGCTTTTCAGTTCATTGTAATTTGCAAAAAAAGCAGCCGTTGGTTCCGAAATAAAGGATATTATATTTATCCCGGCATTCTTCGCTGCCTGCCGTAATTTTGAACGTTTGTCAGAACTGAAGCCCACAGGAATAGCTACTGTGGCATTCTTCATTTCTATACCTGTTCTGTCCAGGACATTTTCCTTAAGACAGCGGAACACTTCTGTCGCCATATCAACAACGGACCATTCTTTTCCGGCAATTTCTTTCTTTTGTTCAGAGTCAAGTATTGTTTTTACAGAAGATATGTACTCACAGGTTTCGCTTAATTCCATTTTTCTGTCCCAGGCACTTCTCCCAGTAAATACTTCCCCCGACTGTTTGTCTATGGCAACAACAGACGGTATCGGGCGACCTTCATCGTCTCCATATTGAACACATTCCGGTTTCTGGTCCATAACAACATAACCAACCGTAGCACTGTTAGTAGTTCCAAAATCTATCCCGAAATAGTACTTTAGCTCTGCAGCCACAGAGTCACCTCCTATTCAAGTTTCATTCCGCCTTTTTCAAGTATTTCAAATACATTCTGTAATTGTATACGGAGATTTTCACCAAGATCAACCGTCATCGGCGTATTGATCGCATCCTTAAAATCACGATATTCAACCCGAATTTTAGACGCAATCCTTTGAAGGCTTTCATCTGCCTGCCTTGACCTGTCGCGGCTTAACACTTCTGACATTCTAATTCTCTCAGCGATTTCCGCGTCCTTCTCACTCAGCATCCTGTCTTTATTCTCGATTTCATGCTGCTTCGCCTGGCACTTGCTTTCAAGTTCGCATTTCTGCCTTCTCAATTCAGCAACAGTTGCCTTTTCATCTTCAAGCTCTTTTGAGACTTCTCTCAGCTTAAGGCTGTTATCATGTTCCCTGGCCTTAAGTTCTGTTATCCGTTTCTTTTGATTGTCATTTTCCTGTTGTAACTGGCTTACAAGTACCTTAGCCTGATTAAGGATTGAATCAAGAGAATTCACATCTATTTCCTGCTTCATCTCAGTGGATGAAATTTTTGTTTCATCTGCCAGACGAGTCCCTGTTACACCCTCTGCATTATTCTCCGATTGAATACCTTCTTTCCCTGATTTTTCAAGATATTCCTTTGCCCATTTTTCTATACGGAGAATGTTTGATGTAGCAGGTTCTTTAATTGAATCCATCTGCTCTAATTCACTGATCAACGCTGAAATCACACTAAGGAAGCTCTTAATCACTTCCGAATTCAATTCCATTTCATTGAGAGGATTCAATACAGCATTCGGAGAAAGCACATTCAGGAAATATTTCTCCAACGTTTTTGTCGCTGTTCCCAGTCTTTTACCCTCCTTATTCAAACAGGCTGAAGGAAAATGCTTTATAACAGGTTCCTGTAAATGAGCAGAAGCACCATCATTCAGCATTAGTGCAAACAGGTGCGTGATGATTCTGAATGTAACATCTTTATTTTTGCCATAGTGTTTGCCGTCAAACAGCTGTTTTATGGTATTTTCCCTGTCATCTGACTGCTTCAGGAACTGATAAAATGGTTCTGCGCCACAGAAGCCAAAACCGTCATACAGAAACTGTTCTGCCTTTCCGGTATAACCGTCTTCCAAAACAAGCGCTGTCCAGTTCTTCCTGAATTGATTCTTTTCTGATTTCGTGGGCTCCTTTTTATTATTTTCCTTCTTCGCACGAAGCAGGTTCTCCATAGCAGCAATGTGTTCGTTCATAATTCCCTCCTGAAAGATTTGTGTAGCATGAACTGATTTCAACATACTAAATGACTCAGCCTTTCCACACCATTTGGTGCGACGAACATTAAAAAATCAATGCTTTATTCCACAAAAAGGCATAAACCGCTTGTATATGGTACAATTGAGTCATCGAAAAAGTCACACAGTAAAGAGATTTATGCCATATCAAGTATACCACAGAAGACAGACAATGGAAACAGTGTTTATAATTTTGCTGCAAAATTTATAAAGCTATTCCATCATGAAAAACTTTTCTTCAAATGCAATATGGACACATTTGAGGGGAAACTCTCAAAAAAATACCATCTACCGCTTCCTGAACAATGACTGGATAAACTGGATGTGCTTCACAACGCTGCTTTCTGCCAGTATCATCAATGGTTTCATGAAACCACTGATGAAAGAAAAACGCAGCATTCATAGAGATTGCCCATCCTCCTTTTTTCCACACCTGTTATCTCCACTGCATAAACAAGTATTTTATCCTCTGGATTTTGTTTCTTTACTGCCTTTGTCAGGGTTTTTATATCCATATTAAAATCGGACTGGTAGTTTTTCGTATTGGTCTGCATAATTGCTTTCAGGAATTTTATGATATCCACGTTTTCAAATTTCAACATAATATGATTCCTTTCTATTTCCTGCCGTTTATTTCCTTCTCAGCCTTTCTTTTCTGCGTAAGCGCTCCACGCACCAACATATCTATCCTGGAACAATTACCAGTCTTCCTTCCTCACATTGGACAATCAGGGGCGTGCCTGCCTCAAATCCCAGTTCCTCCAGCCATTTGCCTTTGAGTGTAATTGCAGGCGCAGGCGTATAATGATACCCGCTTTGTTTATATACTTTGAGCTTTCTCACAGCTTTTTTCATTACCTCACTTATCCTTTCCCTGATTTTCTGACCAGATTTCTATCAGTCTGTCCCACTTCTTTTCCGGTATACCTTAAACTCATGAGACCTTACAAATGTCTTTCCCTCCGGAAGTTCCAGTCCCAGCTCCCGTGCATGTTGTAATGCATCTTCCGATACATGCTGATATTTCGGAAGGCTGCGTATATATCCGCATCTTGTCCTCATTTCTTCCTGATACTCTTCTTTGATATACCTTTTGTCCTTATGTATCCTGCCATTATGCTTTTCGCTGCCTTGTCTGTAAGTATAGTTTGCAAGCGGCTGATACGGAAAATGAAATTCCTGCAGATTATCCGTCTGTCTGATAGCATAATTCTTCTTTTTGTCAATTTCATAGCTGCATGTCAGTATCATATAATTTTCAAGGATGAAATTTTCAACCTGGTCATGCCATTCCGGACAGTTCGTGTTCTCAAATATACTGTAAAATACCTGGCTTTTTGTATGGAAATATCCTGAATATTCACCATTGCCATATGTTGAAACGCGGTAAAGCAGTATGATTTCATCATTATGAAACTGTTCCAGAAAATAAATCTCCCTTATTTCACCGGCATTGCTGTATCTTGCTGTAATCCCGGCAGTCGGAAGCATATAACTGCGATGAAGAAGTTTTTCCTTATAAAACCCCGTATTTTTCCATTGGCGCGGAAAATCCGGCACATGATGCTGGTAGGGTTCCTGTATCAATACTTTGGATGTCTTTTCATTAATATAGGGTATCATTGCATAATTATTATTGTCATATACCCTGGCCCTGGCATCCAGGGCTTCAATATCATACATACTGCGGATTTCATAGCCATATGGCCTATACGCATGGTATATCTGTTTTTCTGTCAGTTCCAGTCCATCCGTGAAATGTGCCGGAAACTGTTCCTCAAGCCTGTATGCCCCCATATCGCTGTACGGATGCGGATTCTTCCTGAAAATCAGATCCCCGCTGTCTGTTATGCCGGAAACGCTGTACTCCATCTGTCTCCTGCTAAAATAATTGATCTGCTGCATCAGAAGACTCAGGTATGCGTCAAAAATTGCCTTATGCCCCTGTTGAATCTTCTCGCGCCGCCGCTGCTCCAGAAGTTCATAAAAATCAAAGAATTCACGGAACAAATGATTTTCTTCTATATATAGACATGTTTTTAGATAAAATGCGTCCAGATTCCTGATAAATTCCGCAGGATGAATTGCCGCCTCCTCCATCTGCCCATCGAAACTCCTGATAAACTTCCCGATTCTGTCATCATCACAGCGAAAATATAATGCGGGTTCAAAATCAGAAAAGTCTATGCCTGTTATGCTAAAAACAACCATAACGGCAGTATTGATTGCCCGTTTGCGCAAAACCCAGGCTTCCAGGGAATCCGATCTTCTCTGTCCATATTTTTTCTGACATTCCAGCAATACCTCCATCTGATTCTGTATATTCATCCCTGTTCTCCCTTCACAAATTTTTTCTGTATAATAAAAACAGCTGACATGTCAGAATATTCATGTATCCACTTCATACACAAATTCCTCACTGGCTGTTTCTGCATATACGTATCTCTTATCACGATATTGAAATGGTATATATGTTCCCCAGGAATCCGGGTGTCTTGAATAATATAAGCCTGACATATCCATGGTAATGCCTGACTTTCTGAACGAAGGCTTTAATTTCCTGATATATTCCCTGAAATCCATATTATGGACACTCAAAACCTACTAAAATCAAAGGGCAGAACT
>ERZ778516.1757-NODE-1757-length-15904-cov-14.926178_pt1 | contig 15904 bp, 21 predicted proteins | sample MGYA00510342_ERZ778516 | MGnify/ENA primary metagenome ERZ778516 (study PRJEB29527, sample SAMN07138961) | mouse gut metagenome | material: feces | host: mouse | place: China:Nanjing | collected 2016-01-25 ... | reverse complement strand
TCCCATATGATTATAACAGTTTTTTTGCATTATGTCCAAAAGACTAATTGAAGATAAATAAGGAAAGAGTTGTGACCTACGAACAGATTTATCAGAATGTGTGGAATGAGTTTCCAACTGGCAGAGAAAATGGTATTGTTGGATTTCATGTCCGAAATTTGAGAAAGAAACTTGGCATGATTCCATTTTTTTCTATACAATGCACTAGAGAAGTGGGGTATTGTTTTTCTGTTGAATCGGAAAAAATGCAACAGTCCGAGTAAAACCGAGCTGATTTTTTTGTCTAAACTTGCGATATTTCTCGACAATATCTATGTTATATCTCGCTAGTTTCTCTTTTTTATCTAATATAATTCCCTTATCTACAAAATTTGATGGGGAAAGTACAGGGAATATGTTATACGGTTCTTTTTCCGGAAAGGGAATGAGATGGAACCGAAGCCGTGGCATTGGAAACGGTGCAAAAAGCAATATAGAAAAAAGAATAATATATATCTATATACCATAGTCCTCAAGGGGATTGTGGTATTTTTTATTTCGACAAATTCTTTGGAGTTTCTTTTTGGATTTCTATTATTCCTTATCAGATTACCAATTATGACAATAAGCAGGCATTGGATTTTTCGGTGCCGTTCCCCGACTGCCTCCTGATTTTTTTGTTCAAACAGGACAGAAAATCAGGAGGTTAAAGTATGTATTATGATGTGCAAAAAAGCGCAGAGAGGATAAGGGATTTAAGGGCAGACAGTAATTTAACCCAGAGCGAGGCGGCAGAGAGGATGGGATTTTCTCTCAGCGGATACCGTAAACTGGAGCAGGGACAGAACGGAGGAAGTATTGATAGTCTGATTATGGTAGCGGATTATTATAATATTTCCATTGATTATCTGGTATATGGGGAGGACCGGGATTACATAAGCAGCCTGTCAGAGGGGCTGACAGACAGCCAGAAAAGCATTGTCCGTGCCACAACGGAAAATCTGATAAGGAACATAAAAAAATATCAGCAGAGGTAACCGCCATACGGTTACAAGTAACCGAACTGTGGTATCTGATTTTTGGAAAAAAGGTTTTATAATGGCTTTACAAACTGAATAGGACAAGCACACATTCCGATATATTTCCGCTTTGCCGTATGGCAGAGTGGCCGGAACCCATTTCGTGCCATGATAATCCTGCATGGTGGTAATCACCTTGTTGCCTGTGAAGGATTGGAGCAAAGGTTACGGCCTATCGGAGCAGCATCTGGAGGTAATGGATTATACGGACACCACGATTGCAGAAGATGATCCTTTCGTGGAAGTGGCGTTCTGCACATGAAATCGGATGGGCTGGTAGAAGTGCAGTGGGAACAGGCGCAGTTCCGTGTGTGTAACCCGGCTGGGGGATGAGGATTGCTTGGCTGCGTATGCAGCCGGTTGTCCTCTGAAATAAGTAAAGCAAAAAATGTTTTATTTATTTGAGGGGGCAAAAAAGAAAACAGGAGAAGGTGGTATTTTTGAGAGTGGCTGCTTATATAGTCATTCAACCTGAAAAAAGGAATAAATAGCGTCATCAAGAGAAGAAAATTTATGAAGAGAATTTCGAAGAAACTTTTTCATATTAGCCCATACTTTTTCAATAGGATTCAATTCCGGAGAATATGGCGGAAGAAATATCAATGTTATATTATTATTTCCAGCAATTTCATCCAGCTGTTTTTTCCGGTGAAAAGACGCATTATCCATGACAATAACTGCATCCTTAGGAAGTCCAGGCAAAAGAATTCCTTCAAACCATCCCTCAAAAAACTCACCAGTCATTGTAGTACCATACTGCATTGGTGCAATTATTTGTTTTCCGTATTTTGCAGCAATAATATTTGTACGTTTAAATTTTCTTCCTTTTATTTTGCCGTAAACCTTCTTCCCTCTTTCTGGATAAGCATATTCACGGTACAGATAACTATTAATTCCTGTTTCATCAATATATACAATATTTTCTTCATTGATATCCGCTGTTTTCTCCAGGTATTCCTTTACCTGTCTTTCTTTTTGCTCATAATAACGCAGTGTCTTTTTTTTCGTGTTATTCCAAGCCTTTTTATTGCTTTTCTTACTGCTTCAATACTGCATCCAAACTCTTCAGCAGTCTCCCTTAAAAAAGCGTCCGGGTTTTCTTCTAAAAACAATGCCAGTTTTTCCGGATCAATTTTTTTAAACCCTCTTTTTAACGGTTTATTTGATAAATCACCTGTTTCCTTATATTTTTTAACCCACTGGCTTATTGTATTTATTCCTGCACCAAATATTTCACTTGTTTCTTTTAATGTATGTCCTGATTTATAATATTTTACTGCTCTTTCTCTTAAATCTTTACTGTAACTCATATTTACATTATAACATATTTTGTTCCTGATTTAAAGTGGAATTAGTATAACTGCATTTAATTATAATATTGTTATAAAAATGTATATATCAATAGGTATTTATGATAAAGCTGAAAAAGAATTAAAAGAAATATATAATGAAAACAATGAATGGCATTTGAAATTTATGGCACAGATTCATCAGAGCTCAGGCGCTTTAGAAGAAGCGTTTGATAACATAACAAAAGCGATTGAAATATATGATAAAAATATAAAAAGTGATGGAAAATATAAATTTGCTTTTTTGAGAGATAAAGCAGAAATTTTATATAACATGGGAAATGATGATTGTAAAGATGTTTTAAAGCAGGCAATTAAAGAAGTTACAGATAAGGAATTAAAGAAGGAATGGGAGAAAGTTTTAGAAAGCTGGATACACGATAGGTAGTATCCAATTTTTAGTATTATATATAAAAATATAGTCCTATCTTTTTTATGCAAAATGTATTATAATATCCTAATATAACTGATAATTAGGAGGAAGCCATGTTCAAACCAGAGGTAAAAAGGACAAATGGATTAAATATTATTATTGCTGGCTGCGGCAAGGTAGGGATTTCACTTACAGAACGGCTTGCAAAGGAAGGACATGATATTACTGTTATTGACAGGGATTCTGAAAAAGTACAGATGGCAAGCGGGCTGTTTGATGTTATGGGCATTGTAGGTACAGGTGCAAGTTTTAGTATACAGATGGAAGCCGGAATTGAAAATGCGGACCTGTTTATAGCTGTTACTGATTCAGATGAACTTAACCTTTTATGTTGTACTGTAGCAAAGCGTGTTGGTAACTGTGCAGCAATCGCCAGGGTAAGAAACCCTGATTACAGTGACGAAGTATCTTATCTGCGTGAAAAACTTGGGCTTACTATGATTATTAATCCTGAACTTGAAGCAGCACGTGAGATTTCAAGGGTTTTAAGAATTCCAACTGCGCTGGAAGTAAGTACATTTGCACAAGGCAGGATAGAAATTATTAAATTTGGGCTTCCCAAAGAAAATATACTTACAGGTCTTACAGTTGCTGCAATAAAGCAGCAGAAGCTTGCAGAAAATATATTAATCTGTGCTGTTGAACGTAATGGCGAAGTACATATACCTTCTGGAAATTTCAGGCTGGTTGCGGGTGATAAGGTTTCATTTATTGCATCAAGCAAAGATGCCAAAAAGTTCCTTAAAAATATTGGATTTGCAACCAACAGGGTACATAATACTATTATAAGCGGCGGAGGCAAGGTTTCTTATTATCTTGCAAAGCAGCTTATTTCTGCTGGAATTTCTGTAAAAATTATTGAAAGCAGGCGTAAACGCTGTGAAGAACTTAGTGTATTACTTCCAAAAGCAATTATTATTAATGGTGATGGTACAGATGGGGAACTTTTAAAAGAAGCTGGTTTAGAGTATGCAGATTCATTTGTGCCACTTACTGGCATTGATGAAGAAAATATACTTCTTACTCTGTTTGCAAGGGAAGTCTCTTCTGCAAAAGTAATTACAAAACTTAACCGCATTAATTTCAAAAATGTTGTGAGCCATCTGGATTTAGGAAGTGTTATCTATCCAAAATACATTACTGCCGAAGCAATTATAGCCTATGTCCGTGCCAAAAAAGCTTCTATGAACAGCAATATTGAAACATTATACCATATGTTTGATTCAAGGGTAGAAGCAATAGAGTTTGTTGTAAAAGATGAACCAGGAATTACAAATATACCTTTAATGGATTTAAACCTTAAAGATAACCTGCTGGTTTCATGTATATACCGGAAAAGCGGCATAATTATACCTTCTGGTTCTGACAGCATACAAGCCAGGGATAGTGTTATTATTGTTACTACACATTCTGGTTTTAATGATATACATGATATTTTAAAATAGATGAATGGAGTATTATAATGAACAGAGCAGTTATACGGTATATTTCAGGTGTTGTACTGTCAATTGAAGCAATCCTTTTACTATTTCCTGCCCTTACAGGGCTTATATACCACGAAAAAGCTGGCTGGTTTTATCTTATAACAGCTGTGCTGTGTATTGCCTGTGGTTTTCTCCTTGCCAGGAGAAAACCAGGAAGTTTTGTATTTTATCTTAAAGAAGGATGTATAGCAACAGCATTCAGCTGGATATTTATGAGTATTTTTGGTGCTCTTCCTTTATGGCTTAGTGGTGAAATCCCTTGTTATACTGATGCCCTTTTTGAAATTGTATCTGGGTTTACCACAACTGGGGCAAGTATACTAAGTGATGTAGAAGCATTATCTTACTGCAACTTGTTCTGGCGTTCTTTTACACACTGGATTGGAGGTATGGGGGTACTTGTGTTCCTGCTTGCAATTATCCCATTAAGTGGTGCTTCTTCTATAAACCTTATGCGTGCGGAGAGCCCTGGACCTTCTGTTGGCAAACTTGTACCAAAACTCAGGTATACTGCACGTATTTTATATTTGATTTATTTATGTATGACAATTATACAACTGGTGCTTCTTCTTGCAGGAGGCATGTCTTTCTTTGATGCAATATGTACAAGTTTTGCAACTGCAGGCACTGGAGGATTTGGCATTAAAAATGACAGCCTTGGCAGCTATTCTCCATATATACAATGGGTAACTGCTATATTCATGCTTTTATTTGGAATTAATTTCAATGCTTTTTACCTTATACTGTTCCATAAATGGAAACAGGCATTTAAAATGGAAGAAGTACGTGCATATATATTAGTTATTATGGCATCTACTGGAATTATATTTTTAAATATACTAAATGTATTTTATAAAACAGGTGATGCACTACGCCATTCATTTTTCCAGGTCACATCAATTATTTCCTCTACTGGTTTTTCTACTGCAGATTTTGACCAGTGGCCACAGGTTTCAAGGGCAACTCTTGTACTTATAATGTTTATTGGTGCATGTGCTGGAAGTACAGGTGGCGGTATAAAAGTATCACGTATAATTATATTAGTAAAAGCTGTTTTTAAAGAACTTAGTTCTTATATACACCCTAAGATTATTAAAAAGATTAAAATTGATGGTAAACCTGTAGAACATGAGATAGTGCGCTCAGTTAATGCATATTTTATTACTTTTATTATAGTTTTTTCAATATCAGTATTTATTGTCACACTAGAAGACAAAGACCTTGTTACTAATTTTACAGCTGTTGTTGCAACTCTTAACAATATAGGACCTGGACTTGGACTTGCAGGACCTGCACAGAACTTTGGCCATTTTTCAATGTTGTCAAAATACATACTTATATTTGATATGCTTGCAGGAAGACTTGAACTGTTTCCTGTACTTATACTTTTTCATCCTGTAGTATGGAAAGATTTCTTTAGCCATAAGAAAAAACATAAAGGCAGGGCATAAGATATTACAACCAGTATTGCCTGCAGTCTGGTGGCATATGTTAATTGCCTTATTAAGCCAAAAGTTATAAATATATGGTTTTATGGCTTACTTGCATGTTTATTTAAAATAGCGGTTATTGGAATTTGCCCAATAACCGCTTATTAGTATTATTTAAAATCTTAAACAAGTTTAGTAATTTTATCAGACTATTTCTTTAATACGGCTGACACCCACAAAAATTTCAGAAGTATTATACGTAAAGTGGAGAAAAATATTTTACATCATTTCACTTTTCATTGTAGTGGGAATGACACTGTGCAATTTCTATCTGTCCATTTTTTATTCTGTAAACCAGTCTGTCAGTTTCATTAATCCGGCGGCTCCACCAGCCAGAATAATTTCCTTTTAAAGGTTCAGGTTTTCCAATACCTTTATAGCCATTCCTGCTAATATCTTGTAATAGCTGGTTGATACGTTTTAATGTTTTTTTATCCTGTTTTTGCCAGTAAATATAATCTTCCCATGCTTCATCCTGCCATAATTTATTCATCATCACCCTCTATTAATTCATGTATTTTTCCTTTACCAGCTTCAAGGTCTGAAATTGCTTTCATTAAATGCCTTTGGTTTTCTTCACTATAAAATGGATCTGCTGAAATTTCAAATGGTATTTTATTTTGTCTTACAACTGCTTTAGTAAACATTGTTATAGCGGTTGTCATATTTAATCCCATATCCTCAAAAAGAATTTCTGCTTGTTTCTTTAAGTTTTCATCCATACGGATAGTAACGCTTGTTGTTGCCATAATATCATCTCCTTTCGTACATATAAAATAGCATAATATAATTAAAAAATCAATACATAGTATGTACAAATTATATGTTTTTTATTACAAATGCGTTTAATATTAATAACAGCCTCTTCACAAAGGCATTGTTATTAATTTTACATCTGTTGTTGCAACTCTTAACAATATAGGGTCTGGACTTGTACTTGCTTAAGCCAAAAGTTATAAATATATGGTTTTATGGCTTACTTGCATGTTTATTTAAAATAGCGGTTATTGGAATTTGCCCAATAACCGCTTATTAGTATTATTTAAAATCTTAAACAAGTTTAGTAATTTTATCAGACTATTTCTGCAATACGGCTGACACCCACAAAAATTTCAGAAATCTTATACCATGTTGAGAAGTCAACAACTCCTGTCTGTGGCAAGTTAAACACCTGTTGGAACACCTTTACCGCATTAGCTGTCTTTGGTCCATATATGCCATCAGATGCAATTTTAGGAATTAGCGGGTAAGCTCTTGATATAATATTTAACTGGTCCTGCATTTGTTTAACTTTACTATTGTTTGAACCTATAACCAGCTCGAAACCAGGCCATGAGGCAGGCACCCCTGATATTTCTTCAGAAGTATTAATATAAATTGAGCTTCCATAAAAAGTCCTAAGTATTTCAATAGCAGAATATCCTTGGTCTCCAAGGTATTTAGAATCCCACTGGCGCATCCAGTCAGGGCATGATACCTGCTTGCCATCGCAGTATTGTGTAAATAAAGGCTGTGTTACATTTGGTTTAGAAAGGTAATTAGCAAAAATTGTATCAACTGCACGTGATATACTGTCAAATATATTACGTCCAGGAATCCATTTCTGGTCATAAGCAGTAGAAGATGTAATAGTAAAATCATAACCTTTATTCCGGTACCATTCTGTATAAACCCTGTTAAGTGTTATTGACTGTATTGCAAGTATGTTAGCAAATATTGTAGCTTCTGGCCATGTTGCATAAATTTCACTGGAAGCTACATTTTTAATGTAATCTTTATATCTTACATAATAATTTTTAGCATTCCTGTCTGATGGAGGTCCATCATGGACTATTATAAATTCGGGGGATGGTGTGTGATGGTCTTTTCATATAATGGAAAACATGTTATAATAACCAGATAATATTGGATTATTGTTGGAAAGGCTATATTAGAATGAAAAAGAGTAATAGTAAAAAGGCATCTGCAAGACAAGACAGGGAAGATGCAAAACGCCTGCGGGCTGGATACAAAAGCACAAAAAAGAACAGCTGGCAGAAGCTTGATAATACGGCTAATCTTTTTCCTGCTATTGCTACACATACAATGACTAATGTATACAGGATAGCAGTCAGCCTGCATGAGGAAATAGACAAAAAATTGTTGCAGAGAGCACTTGATATGGTTCTGCCTGAATTTGATACTTTTAATGTGCATATGAGAAGAGGAGTGTTCTGGTATTATTTTGAAACCAACCATAAAATGCCTCCTCTTGTTGAAGAGGAAAGTGATTATCCATGCCGGTATATTGAACCATATCTTAATAATAATTATCTTTTCAGGGTGACATACTATAAGAACAGGATTAACCTTGAAGTATTCCATGTACTGGCTGATGGTATGGGTGGTATTAATTTCCTAAGGGAACTTACGTACCAGTATTTGCGTCTTAAACATCCTGGACTTTGTGGCAATATGGATGAAGGGTTTTCAGATGTTACATCACTTAATACAGAAGACAGTTACCTTAAGAATTACAAGAAAAGCCACGCAAAAGGCTATAAGACAGCAAGGGCTGTAGAAGTAAAGGGGGAGAGGCTTCCAGCAGGTGAACTTGGCGTTATACATGGATATATGCAATTAGAAGAAATTAAAAGGGCATGTAAAAGCTTTGGTGCTAGTATAAATGAATATCTGACAGGACTTATGGCATTTTCAATTTATTCTGAATATCTGCATGGACAAGCTTCTTCAAAGCCTGTTGTTGTATGTGTACCTGTTAATTTAAGGCCTTACTTTGATTCAATGACTACAAGGAACTTTTTTGTAATGGTCAGTGCACTTTTTAAAACTGAAAAAGATGATTATATATTTGAAGAAGTACTTGCAAAAATAAGGGAAAGCCTTAAGGGACAGATAAATAAAGAACATCTTGAAGAGCTTTTTTCCTATAATGTATCTAACCAGAAAAATATTTTGTTGCGTTTTGTGCCATTTTTTATTAAAAAACTTGCTATGAAGTTTGTGTACAGGTCTTCTGCAAAAGCAGGTACTACTACACTTACTAATATAGGTAATATAACTATAGATGATGCTTATAAAGATTATATTAAAGATTTCTATTCTATGATATCTGTATCAACTGGGCAGAATATTAAAGGTGCAGTAGTTTCCTATAATGGGAGGCTTGTATTTACCTTTACATCAACACTGGCTGATGTATCTATACAAAGAAGATTTTTCAGCCTTCTTTCAGAACATGGGGTAAATGTAACAATAGAAAGCAACGGGGTGTATTATGAATAGATGTAAACGGTGTGGTATAGATATTAATGATGAAACATCAAGATGTCTTTTCTGTGGCATGGTTTTATCAGGTGATGGAAGTAGTACAGAAAATATATATCCTGATATCAGGAATAAGACAAGGATGTTAAAGAGGACTATAAATATTATTACTTATTTTGCAGTAGTCCTTGAAATATTCCTTATAGTTATTAATTATTATAATTATTATGGTATAAAGTGGTCTGTTATTACTGGTGGTGCATTGTTTTATCTGGTGCTTACTCTCCAGTATACTGTAAATAAACGTAATGGACATATCGTAAAAATATTTGTGCAGATGCTGGGCGCCATGCTTCTTGTAGTTATAATAGATTTTGCGCTTGGATTTAGCGGATGGTCATTTAATATAGGTATTCCATTAATTATACTTCTGATGGATGCTGTAATACTAATGTGTATGCTTATTAATTATAAGAACTGGCAAAGTTACCTTTTAATACAGATATTTGCCCTTATATCCAGTATATTCCATATGGGGCTGTACCTGGCAGGCTGTGTAAACGGGCCTTTGCTTCCATGGTTGTCATTCGGGATGTCTGCATTTATATTTACATCTTGTCTTGTAATAGGCGGTAAAAAAGCAGAGAGTGAACTTAAGAAAAGATTTTATATCTAAATAGTGAGGTAAACAATGAAAGATAATATCAGCTTAAAAGCAAAAATAGTACGTGAATTAATAAGTATTGCAACATCTGACCATCTTATAGGACCTGGCATCAAAAAGGGCACATTCAGGCGCAGGCTTGTAGAACCGCCATGGAGATGTCCTTCTGGTTACTCTATACTTGAAATTAAGACGAAGAATTTTGAAATGGAATTTTTAGAACCACCAGGGGTAAAGTCAGATTGTGTTGTATTACAGCTGCATGGCGGTGGATATATTGGAAAGATGAGGAATGCTTATAGAAGCTTTGCAAAATATTATAGTGACATGAGGGGAGGCATGAAGGTACTTACTATTGACTACCGTGTTGCACCTGAAAACCCATATCCTGCTGCTTTAGAGGATGCAGTTACTGCATATAAATGGCTGCTTGACATTGGATATAATGGTAATAATATAATAGTTGCAGGCGATTCTGCAGGCGGCGGGCTTTCACTTGCTCTTGCAGGGTATTTGCGTGATAATAACATAAATCTGCCTGCTGCCCTTGTCCTTATGTCACCTTGGACAGACCTCACAGCATCTGGTGCATCATATGAAACAAACTATGAACTTGACCCATTATTTGGTAATACACGTGAAAGCATGATTTATAATGGTGAATATATTGGAACTAATGAACCTGACAATCCCTATATTTCTCCATTATTTGGGGATTTCAAAGGTCTGCCCCGTATGCTTTTCCAGGTTGGAAGCATTGAAATGCTTCTAAGTGATTCTGTTGATGCGGCGGACAAAGCAAAAGAAGCAGGTTGTGACACAAAGATAAGTATATATGATGGCATGTTCCATGTGTTCCAGATGGCAATGGACATGCTTCCAGAGTCCAAGCAGGCATGGCAGGAGGTAAAGGAATTTATAGAAAGTATAGAAGAAAGGTAATATATTGTATATTTAAAGAATAATATAATTAAAAACAGGAGTTGTAAATGGTATGCAAGTTATCCAGGATTTCACAGAAGAAATAACATGCCATTATGATAATGGGAAAGAGCCAGCAAGTTTTATTGAATGCATGGCTCTTTTTATGCTGGAACAGGAGCAGGGATGGGATGCAGACTTTAAGCCATGCCAGGCAGAAAGGACGTTGCTATGAAGTGTGGCATATATCTGCGTATTTCAAAAGAAACAGACAATGAGAGTAACAGTATTTCAGGACAGCGTATGGTGATAAAAGAGTTTGTAGGTAAACATATTGATATGGAAATTGCAGGTGAATGGTGTGATGATGGTTATAGTGGTATTACATTTGAAAGACCTGGAATAAAAGACCTGCTTGCTAATGTATTTTCTGGAAATATTGAATGTATAATTGTTAAGGATTTATCAAGGTTTGGAAGGGATTATATAGAAACAGGAAGGTATATAAGATATATTTTCCCACAGCTTGGAATACGGTTTATAGCAGTTTGTGATAATTATGACAGTAGCAGCAGTGGTTTTTTTGAAGATTCACTTTTTATTCCTGTAATGAGCCTGGTTAATGATGCTTATTGCCGTGATATTTCAAATAAAGTGCGGTGGCAGCAAGAAGCAAAACGGAAACAGGGCATATATATAGGCGCATTTGCAGTATATGGCTATATAAGGCATGAAGATGCACCTGGAAAACTTGCTGTAGACCAGGTGGCAGCAGAAGTAGTGCGCCAGATTTTCGATATGAGGATTGATGGAAATTCTGCTGAAAAAATAGCATCTAAACTTAATTCGCAAAATATACCATCACCACTTGTATATAAGAGACTGAATAATAGTAAATATACAACTTCATTTGCCAAAAATAAAATGCCAGAATGGACACCTGTTGCTATAAGACGTATATTATCTAATGAGATATATACAGGTGTTATAATCCAGGGAAAAGATAAAAAGCTTAGTTATAAACTTCCTGTAAGAAAAAAGCTTCCTAAAGATGAGTGGATACGTGTTGAAGGGGCAGTTACCCCTATAATTACAAAGGATGTATTTGAAAAAGTACAGAAAATAGACTTAAGAAAAAAATATCACTAATAGGAGGCTGTTAATGAAAGAACGTGCGGGAATATATGCAAGAGTTTCAACAAAACATAACAATAATAAGGACCTGACAATAGAAAACCAGATAATTATTGCTAGAAGATATATCGAAGACAATTTAATGGAATTTGCAAATGTATATGCTGATACAGGTTATTCAGGCATGGATTTTGAAAGACCTGCATGGAAAAAGCTTATATCTGATATAGTACAATATAAAATAGATGCCATTGTTGTTAAAGATTTTTCAAGAATTGGCAGAAATTATATACTTGCAGGGGAATATACTGAAAAAGTTTTTCCAGCATATGGTATAAGGCTTGTAGCGGTTTCAGATAATTATGACAGCTTTAATAATATGCCAGGTGGTTTTTCTATGGGACTTAAAAATATTATTAATGAGTGGTATGCAAGAGATTTGGGAAGAAAGGTATCTATAGTAAAGCAGTATGCTAAATCACAGGGAGGATATACCGGTGGTGCTGCACCATATGGTTATTGTATAAAAATAGAGAATGGCATACGTGTACTTAAGGAAGACCAGACAATAGAGATATTAAAGCAAATTAAAGAACTTAAAAACAATGGATATACTTCATATGAAATAGCTGGCTGGCTTAACAGCCATAAGATAAACAGACCATCTGTATATAATATTACTAAAGAAATATACTATACAGGTAACAGCTATGCCAAATGGGATGCTGGAAGTGTAAGAAGGTTATGGAATTCAGACACCAGAGGGGATTACCACACGGCTTAAAACAATATTACCTGTTTCCTGGGTGTCTTTTATTTCACTTTCTGCTATTTTGGGTGGATAAGTACCATATAAGGTATGTGGTGGTATTACATAAAGTTCCTCGCTTTCGCCAATACCTTCTTCTAAAGGTATCATAGAAACATTCTGTACAGCAGTCTGGCCTGGAAGTATTTCTGCACCTGAAACTTCTACAGTTTCAAAACCAGGTGCAGATACTTTTATGTTATATACTGAATAAGGCTGTCCTGCAACTGGTTCCATACTGTATTCAAGAGGTGGTGCAGGGAGTTCAATGGGTTCAGTCTGGCCTGAAATGTCTGTTTCTACTTCTTCAATTATTTCACCAGGATTGTTTTCATCTGTAATCTGGACTCTGGCACCTGCAACTGGTCTTGAAGCAATTATTGAAGTTACATTTGCACGGAAATATCCTATATTATCTGACTGTTGTAACCATATTGAAGCTGGCATAATATTTACCTCATTTCTGCGCTTATTAATACACAGTATTTACTATTATTCTATGCATATGTATGGCAACTGTGAATTTGCAGTTATTTTTTTTGTATATATAATGTTATAACACAGATTTGAATATAGTTCTTTTTCTATATGTTGTTGTATTTTTATTGTAGTGGAAGAGCTTCGGAATGTCTGGAATATGCCAGAAATATTGCAAAACAGCAAAACTGTTATAAAATAATACTTCTTACAGGAAGCAAGAACCAGAAAACACTAGATTTCTATAAAAACGCAGGATATAATAATACAGATAAAACTGCATTTATACAATGGTTTTAAATCCAGACAGAATGAAAAAAGCAGAAAAAGACAAATCTATAACAGTACATATCATGGACTTATAGTCTTCCTTTTCTATAATAGGACATAGTATTATAGAAAAGGAGGACTATAAGTTATGAAAAAATTAAACAAATGGATTGCCCTGTTACTGGCTGCCATTCTGGCAGTATTGCCATTTTCTGCATCAGTTTCAGTTGTGCAGGCAGGCAAAAAAACAGTAACACTAAACAAAGCAAAATTTAGCATGAAGCCAGGCAGCAGTACACAGCTTAAAGTACAGAATACATCAAAGTCTAAAGTCCAAAGTGTAACATGGTCTGTTATAAAGGGAAAAGATGTAGTAAAACTGTCTGCAAAATCTAAAAAGTCTGTTATAGTAAAAGCAGTAAAAAAAGGAAAGGCAACTATACAGGCAAAGATTAAAACATCAAATGGTACTTTTACAAGAAAGTCTGTTGTTACAGTTTCCAACAATAGACAGCCTGTTCCAGAAACAACACAAGAACCAGCACCATCATCACCTGCTGTGCAGGTAACTGACACAGAGGTTAAAGAACTGATACATTATAATATGGATACAAGCCAGGATGGTAAACGTCTTATTGACCAGTCTGGGAATGGAAATGATGCAGAACTTGTCAACGTCAGTCCAGAGATACAGCAGAACCAGTCATTATTATTAGAAAAAGGCGGATACATAAAACTTCCAGAAAAAGTTTTTGCAGGAAGGGATACATTTACTGTTTCAATATGGCTGAAAAATTACAGTGGTACAGTAAATACAAGCGCAATGTTCATAGGCACAAAAGAAGCAATGCCTGTTTATTACTGGTTACTAAACCCAAGTAATCTTGAGGGACGTATGAAATCTGTAATGACAAATTCACGTAATCCAGAAGCCCCTTATAATACAGAAACAGGAATAAGTGCATCTATAGCATCTAAAGGAACGAAAGGACCTTTTACTGGAACAGAATGGAACCATTATGTAACAGTAATTACACCAGACAGTATTACTGGATATTTCAATGGTGAAAAAGTAGGAAGTTCAAAATTAAAAATGAAATTCAGTGATTTTGGAAATAACCTGGCAGCATATATTGGAAAGTCTTCCTATCCAGATGTTACATACACTGGATTTGTAAGAGAAGTACAAGTATACCAGGGTGCTAAAAATGATGTAGAAATATCACAGTTATACCAGGATAGTAAAGGAGAAGGCATGGAAACAAAAGGAACAAAATCAGAAATCTTTATTGCTGACCGTGCAGACCCATATATTACATTAGGACCAGATGGCTATTATTATTTTACAGCATCTTATCCAATGCGTGGCGCAAAGGACAAAGATGGTTATGACAGAATAATCTTAAGGAAAGCCAAAACTATTGAAGGTCTTAAGACAGCAGAGGAAAAAACAGTCTGGGATGAAAGCAGCAGTAAAATATCACATAGATTTATCTGGGCTCCAGAAATGCATTATATTGGAGGAAAATGGTATCTATATTATGCGGCAAGCAGCTCTCCAAATAATGTATGGGATATAAACTGCCATGTTCTTATGTGTACAGGAGATGACCCTTATAATGGCCAATGGGAAGAGAAAGGCAAATTCCAGGCAGCAAATGGAGATACAATATCGTTTACTGGTTTTTCACTGGATATGACTTATTTTGAATGTAATGGAAAATCATATGTAATATGGGCACAAAAGGTTGGCAATTCCAACTTATATATTGCAGAAACTGACCCAGCCGAACCTTGGAAAACCACTACAAAGGCAATGCTTCTTACAAAACCTGAATATTACTGGGAATGTGTTACATTCAGGGTAAATGAAGGTCCATCTGTACTTATCCATGATGGAAAAGTAATTGTAGCATATTCTGCATCTGCAACAGGTCCTGAATACTGTATAGGATATATGTATGCAGACGAAAAAGCAGACCTTATGGATATCAAGTCATGGACAAAACAAAAAACACCTGCACTAACTTCTGAAGACTTAATTGACGAATATGGTCCAGGACACAATTCATTTACAAAAGATGAGAATGGAAACTACATTTTTGTATACCATTCACGTTCAAAAGAGTGTTATGAAGGAAACTGTGGTTATGGAACAGAAGACCCTCTTTATGACCCATGCAGAAGTGCAAGAATACGTACTGTACAGTGGGATGAAAATGGCCTGCCAATACTTAACCAGTAAAATATATTCCTTTAAATAGTGTAATTATTTATTCCCTCCCTGTTTTTAAGCAGGGAGTTTTTCTTATTTTAATATTATAATAAGATAATCCTGGTTTCTTTTTAATTATTGATACCAGGAAAATAATATGTTAGAATTAGGAAAATAGAATAGGAGAGAGAAATAGATGTAAAATATGGAGAATATGAAAAGTAGCAAACAGGAGCACAATACTAATGTAGCATTAAATAATAATTTTATAGATATAACATATGATGAACATTTTAAAAATGCTTTTAGCAATAAATGGTTATTGGCAGTAATA
>ERZ778516.1756-NODE-1756-length-15907-cov-6.571347_pt1 | contig 15907 bp, 18 predicted proteins | sample MGYA00510342_ERZ778516 | MGnify/ENA primary metagenome ERZ778516 (study PRJEB29527, sample SAMN07138961) | mouse gut metagenome | material: feces | host: mouse | place: China:Nanjing | collected 2016-01-25 ... | reverse complement strand
AAATTAGACTGGCAGTAGGAAAGAATATCGTTTGGTGTCATGCCATTTCCTCCAATTTGCTTTGCCCATTTCGTACCTTTATGCATGAAATCCATCCCCCCTATCCTTATTATGCTTCGCTTGCGGCAGCCTCTTTTCCCATTTGAGATTTCGACGAAACCAAACGTCCGCGCCCTTCTGCCTTGACCAATGTCTCCAGTTCCTTAATGGCATCCTTTCCAATCCACTTCAATGCCTTGCTGTCACTCTCCGCAAACTCATGAGCCAACAACAGCGCCTTTTCATTATAATTGAAATCTCTCTTTCCGATTTCACATAACGCCCAGGATACTGCCTTTTTTACATGCTCCCGCCCGTCATCTGAATACCTGGCTATCAATCCAAGATAATAGTCCAGCATATCGTCGTTAATCTTTTTTTCATGGATTACAGACGATGCAATCAAAGTAAATGCTGCCCGTTTCCTGTACGTCTGCGATGAAGTGACCCACCCTTCTATTAGGGCGTTCCGGCAATCCATCTTAATTAAAAGATTCTTGCACAAATGGTCGCACAAATCCCAGGATATCACATCACCAATCAACTGCTCCACAGCGTCTTTTGTCATTTGTTTCGGATCCATCAATAATACAGCCAACAGCCGCGCCTCATGATATCCCGTTACCCACAGCCCAAGCGCCAGCTCATTTGACTTCTGAATCTTTTTGGCAAGGCTTCTGACCTCTGCCGTCGATACGCCAAGACTATATTGCTCCGGAATCCCCATACGCACCACGTTCGCCTTATATTTCTCAGACGCCCGTATCTTTAATTCTGCTATTACCTCTGAACAATTCATGTTTTCCTCCTAACCGCTTCTGTCATTCTCCAAATAAAAACTCCTTGGAATACCCTTTCTCACAAAGCCGTTCTTCTCATAAAAGTGCTGCGCACTATTCACTTGCCTCCATGCCCTACTCAATATCAGCGTTTCTGAAGTGTGCAACGCTTAACGCCAAAGACAACAGCGTCCATACAGCCGCCATGAAAATCCCACGAAACAGAAACTCCGATGTGAATGCTTCTGTAGGGCAATCCGCCATCAGATTCAATATACAGTATCCGCTGATTGCAATTTTTAGCTGCATCGCAGAAAGCAGTAAATCCAATTCCTGCATCAGTAATGAGGAAAATATGATCAGTGCCATTGTAATCCCAATTCCGACCGCCATATTCCGGCTCCATTCGCAAACAGCGATTATGATACTGCTGACAGCAACGCCAAAGAGCAGCTGAAGTCCAAAATAGAGAAAGAGATTCTTAAAAAACAAACTCCCTACATGCTGTGTCCCGATCAGTATCAGCCCGATAATCAAAATCACAAGGAAGATGACTAAATTCATGAGCGTGGTAATCAGTGTTCCAAATAGGTGCTTTGCCAAAAACACCTGGACTCTGGAATAGCCCTTGCCCACCACATTCTTCATTGCTCCATGGGTATAATCGCTTATTACCCAGATACAAAGAAAAATCGCGCTGAACATCGTCACAAGCCCTCCGCCTGCAAACTGTTCTGCCATACCGGAAATGCCCGTTTCCTGCAAAACATCCCCACCGGCTCCCATTGCCTGCCCCGCCGCAGTCATGGTCAGATATACAAGAAGTATCATCCCTATCGCGGATAAAAGACATATCCAGAATGCTTTGTTTTTCTTCCACTTATACCATTCGCCATTTAGGATATTACGCATGAATGTCTCCCTCCTGCACAGAAGACCCGCCCATTCTTTCCATAAAGTAGCCTTCTAAATCTTCACCGGCAAATCGGCTCTCTTTCAGCCCTATTCCATTCGTCACAACGGCACGATTGATTTCTTCGGTTGCATCCAGCCTTTCATATACACATACGGTGTGGGAATCCGCTACGGTACATGGAACACAGAGCTTTTCCGACAGAACCTCTTCTGTCTTTTTCGCATCGTCCACTGTAAGCTGCAGATACTGCCTGCACGCCGCGTCAATCTGTTCCGCATCACGTTCTTCCACCAATATGCCATCGCGTAAGATGCCATATCTTGTTGCAATCTTTGATAGTTCCCCTAAGATATGGCTTGAAATCAATATGGTCACATGTTCTTCCTGATTCAGCTTTAATAGGAAATCCCGCATTTCCTTGATACCAGCTGGATCCAATCCGTTAATCGGCTCGTCCAGAATTAAGAAGGCTGACCTTCTCATAAGAGCGATGGCTAATCCGAGCCGCTGTTTCATTCCCATAGAAAAATGCCTTACCTTTTTCTTTCCAGCCGATTCCAGTCCAACAAGGCTTAGCATATCATCGGTAACAGCACGATCTGAAACACCTAAATTCCTGCGGATGATTTCCAGATTGTCTCGTGCGCTCATACCCGGATATCTGCCTGGCTCTTCAATCAAGCTTCCTATATGTTTTCTCTGCTGCTCCAAATCCGTTTTGCCGAAAAGCTCCATCTGGCCGCTATCTGGTGAAGCCAACCCCAGTACCATACGCATAAATGTAGTCTTTCCGGCGCCATTTTTTCCGATAAGACCGTATATATCCCCTTGCCTCACCGTCAAACTGACTTCACTGACAGCAATGCTCTTTCCGTAAGTCTTTGTAAGCATTTCAGTTTTCAGTATCTCATTCATACAAATCTCCGTTCTGCCTAAGCTAATCTTCATTCCTGCAGATCAGTCCAAACGACCAGTTATATGATTGGAATCCAATATTCATAAACCGCCTCCTGTGGATCGGCTTTGATATATACCTCTATATCCGGAGAATTCGCATATGTAAAGCCGGACGTAGGGAGCCACTCCGTTATGATACGCTTTTCCAATTGCTGCAGGGAATGGTTCGTGCCCTGCCCCTCAAAAATCGCCCATTTACATGCTGGAATCCAATATTCTTCAAAAGTATCATCTTTCTTGTCAGAGCGAACTGCAATCAGATATTTCCAATCCTCTGTATGATGAATACTGATGCCCAATAATCCCTGTGGTATACTTTCCTGCAAGGCGTTCAGTTTTGTAAGTGTCCCGTCGGCAAAAGCCGTATCCCATACTGTTGGAATCACCTCAAAATTTTTATTAAGCTCCTTATCCAGCGGACAGGAAATCCCCACTACACGGAAAGCCGCTTTTTCCTCCACTCTGAATTTCAATGGCTCCCCGCCATCCACAGATACATGAAACCGAATTGGCGGAAATGCCTGTATGGGACTGTTCTCTGTCTTCAGAGCAGAAGGCACGATACCATGAAAGCCTTTAAATGCTCTGGTAAAAGCTGTTGGAGATTCATAGCGGTACTTTACGGCAATATCAATCACTCTCCCACTATCCTTTTGCAGCTCGACAGCCGCAAGAGACAGCCGGCGCCTCCGTATATATTCCCGCAGCGTCATATTGGTCATATAAAGGAACATCTGCTGAAAATAGTAGGATGGGCAGGCGGCCACTTCCGCTACCTTCTCATAATCCAGTTCCTCCGTGATATGTTCTTCTATATATTCGATTGACTGATTGAATCGTTGCATCCATTCCATAATATATCTGCCGCTATTTTATCATTTCATTATAGCTTATCCTTTCACAAGTTTCCTCGCATTCAGGCTATACAAATTGATAGCCTACGTGCGCAAATATTCTTTCGCAGGAACCACCTGAGAATGATTCAGAAATTCCATACGAAAGTCTTTTCAATTTTTACATGCTTTGTTCTTTTTCATAGGTAAGGTTAGTATAGTACCTCACATCATGTGAGATGCAAGAACAAATTACTTACTTTACATTGTATATTTCTGCTTAGAGACTGTCTCGACTTTTTTTGTCAACTTAATCAATTTTGAGCAGCGGATGTAACTCTCCATGATGGTACATAGCAAGCAATTCCTCACGGTTTACCAATTTGACAGCCACAATTTCGGTCTCCTGCATCCTTATTTCCGATAGTTCAATATCTGTTTGAAACTGCCACACATCATAGAAGTCCTGTGTTTCGTCCCGTCTGGTATGGCTAAGAAGTTGCGCACCATCAGGCTCTAATAATATTCCCAGTTCTTCGTTGACTTCCCGGAGCACCCCTTGGAGACTGTCTTCGCCGGCGAGAACGCATCCGCCCGTACATTCCCACCGCAACGGGTACTGTTTATCCGGATGGCGCTGTGAGAGCAGATACTGTCCGTTGCTGTTCAATATCCATGCACTCACAGAAAGATGATAGAGACCTTCCGGGATTGGCATACCACGCAGCACTGTTTTTTCGGTTCTCTTTCCATCCCTATCATACAAATCCCATATTTCCTGCATTGTTAGCCCTCGCAATCCGGCAAGGGAGCATCCTTGAAGTCTATCAGGTATCCGTCGGCGATCTGCTCCATCTCAGTACGGTGGTGCGCGGAGTATTTATCATATACGCCACAGACAAGCATACCAGCCTGCTTTGCGCTTCTGACTGCCGGAAGAACATCGTCAAAGACCAGACATTGTTCCGGGCAGACGCCTAATTTTTGTGCTGCAAATGCAAATATATCCGGATACTCCTTGCCCCGTCTTACTTCATCCGTGGAACAGCAGACATCAAACAGTTCCAGTACACCGTTATTTTCCAGACAGGGAAGATATAGCTTCTCCGGAAGACCAGTAGCAACTGCCAGCTTAACACCCATATCCTTGAGCTTCAGGATATATTCCAATGCGTGAGGCATCAGTTCTACATTGTGTGCATACTCATACACAGCCATCTCGCCCCACTCCTTGACCATATCCTCTGCTTTTTCAGAAAGCATAAATAAGTCTATGGTATACTGAGCTGCCTCTGCAAAGCTGCGTGAACAAATCTCCGTCACATAATCAGCGGGAACCGGCAGTCCCCTCTTCTGCAAAAACGAGATATCTATCTGCTTCCAGACATCCTTAGAATTTAGAAGCGTACCATCTAAATCAAATATCGCCGCTTCAAACTTCATCGTCTGCCTCCCCATAGAATGCCTTTTTTATTTCTTCTGCTGCCTTTCGGATATCCGGCTGACCTATAATAGAGGAAACCACTGCCAGACCGTCAATTCCCATAGGGCGGAACGCACCTGCGTTCTCTCTGTTTATGCCGCCGATCACAACGATTGGCAGATTCGTTATACGCCGGATTCTGATGAGTTCTTCCATGGGAACCATACCTGCATCCGTTTTCGTGCCAGTCGTAAACATAGCACCAGCTCCCAGATAGTCGGCTCCGTCTTCCATAGCCTGACCTGCTTCCTCAACCGAGGATACGGAGACACCCAGAAGCATATCTTTACCGATAATCTGCCTGACAACCGGCACAGGCAGGTCGTTCTGCCCGATATGTATGCCAAAAGCTCCGACCGCCAAGGCAATATCCAGCCGGTCGTTAATGATTAGCGGCACCTGATACTGATCCGTAATTCTCTTTACTTCCTGTGCCTGCTGGAAAAATGCCTGAGAAGAGCTGTCTTTTTCCCGAAGCTGTACCATCGTACAGCCGTCGAGGATGGCCTGTTTCACTGCTTCGGTCAAGGTCTGGGTACGCATCAATCTCCGGTCTGTCACAAGATATAAGGTATAATCCACTTTCATCCTATGTCCTCACTTTCCTGCTTCGGTAAGCCGTGCCTGTAAAGGTCATAAAAATGATGCGTCGGTCCGCAGCCTTTTCCGATAGCAAGGGAATGGGCAATCGCCGTAGTTACATAAGCCTTTGCGCTCTCCACTGCTTTATAAATATCTGCTCCTTTTGCCAATTGCGAGGCAATAGCGGAGGAAAAAGTGCAGCCTGTGCCATGTGTGTTCTTGGTATCAATCCGCTCCGTTTCAAAATGGTACATCTGATTTCCGTCAAAAAGGACATCCAATGCGTTTCCAACAGCATGACCGCCTTTTATAACTACCGCCTTACTTCCCATAGCGTAAATCCTTTCAGCTGCTCTCTCCATATCCTTCACAGACTGAATCTGTAATCCAGTAATCCGTTCAGCCTCCGGAATGTTCGGTGTCAGCACATCAGCCAGCGGCAGGATTGTTTTAATCAAGGCATCCACAGCAGACGGTTCCATGAGAGGGCATCCGTTCTTCGCATACATAACCGGATCTATTACCACATGCTTTGGCTGATACTGACGCAGCTTTTCGGCAACTGCTCCCATACATTCCGGTGTTGACAGCATTCCTACCTTAACTGCATCTACTTCGATATCCTCAAATACCGCGTCAATCTGTTTTCCAATCATATCCGGCGTAATATCCTGAATGTCGATTACCCTGCTCGTGTTCTCTGCCACAACGGAAACAATGACGCTCATACCGAATACACCATGGGCGGTAAATGTCTTTAGATCCGCTTGTATACCTGCGCCGCCGCTGCAATCGGACCCGGCAATCGTTAATACTTTTTTCAACATATCATTTTCTCCTTTGCTTCTTTGGGGAAGACAACCATCAGTGTGCCGCTTTTAACGGCAATCCTGCTTTTCTTCCCGATAAACTCATTGCTTGTACCAATAGGAAAGGTATTGGTAAGCACTGCATTCTCCAGCGGATATTTTAAACCTTGCAGATAAACTCCTTCCGCTTTTTCGGAATAGGAGAATACGGATATGTAGCCGTAAGGAACCGATAAAAAGGATAATTCTCCATCCGTAATTGCTGTAATCACGCTCTCCTGCTTTGGGGTATTCTCGGGCATTTTATTATACCCGCAATTTTTCAACTTTTTATCTACCGGACGCAATAATTCATTCTGAGGGCAATGCAGAAACCCTTGCATCCCGTTCCCGGCAAGATATGCCAGCACCTGCAGGTTTGCCAATGTATGATCGATTCTCCCGCCGGTTCCGCCATAGATATGAAACTCCTTATATCCGGCCTTTATCCCCTCGCGGACTGCTGCAAGCATATCCGTATCATCCTTCTCACAGCTTAGCCGGACAACATTTGCACCTGTTGGAATTTCTTCCAGGGTATCAAAATCTCCAATAACGAGATCTGCCGGGATTCCAACCTGTTCCAGATACCGAAGCCCTGCGTCTGTAGCTATCACAAAATCATTTTCCGCCGGTCGAAAATCCATCTCAAACCAGTCTCCCGCACCGACTATATAACAAATCCCTTTCTTCAAATCTCTACCTCCGGTATGGCATTTTCCAAAAGTCAAGTTCCAGGATGCTTGCCGTTTCAAAAATTTTGCTCAGCTTTTCTTTTTCGGTATCGGAAACACCTTCGCATTTCTCATCTGCAAACTGCGACCATTCCTCACAGCTCCTGGCATAGATATCGTCCGCATAATCCTCAATAAAATCCCAGTATCTTGAGTTTCGGCTTGCAGGGTCCTCCGCCAGCTTTCGGAAAATGTAACTGTAACTCATCATGCAGGGAAGGACTGCCATCAGCATTTCCTTATCATCCCCCTGTTCCGCAGTTTCCAGTAAAAAATCAATATACCGTTGATTTTCCGGCAGCGGAGCAATAGACTCGATATCATCGTCCGTCATACCGAACCGTTCCAGATACTTCAGCCGTACCGCAGATTCCGTATCCGTAACGAAACTCAACACGGAATAATAAAGCTGGATCTCCCGCAGTGATTTGGCATGATAGATCTCTTTCCCGTAAACTCGTGCATAATGCTTCAGGTAAATGCTGTCCTGAATCATATAATCTTTAAAGCATTCAAAGGGCAACGTTCCTTCTTTCATCTCCTGCACAAACGGCGTAGCCATGCATTTGTCCCAGATGGGGATATTCTTTTCCAGTACCTCTTTCATAAATGACATAATTTGTTTCCTCCTATGACTGTTCCGATTCTCCATGCCCCAGAGGGTAAAAAAAGAGAGCTTCCAAATCAATCGGAAGCTCTTTCAGACGCAGTACGGGCGTAAGAAATTGCTTCCCTACGCCGGTATTAGCCGACAGGTCCAGAGGTCAGGTCTTAACCTTTTTCAACTTGTTCAGTTCCCTCGCAAACACAGATTATCAGTATTAAATTGAAAAACAAAAGGACGCCCACATGGAGCATCCTGAAAATACAATCGTCGTATTCATTCAGCTCCCTACGTTGGTATTGGCCAACAGGTTCAAAGGGTCAGGTTTTACCTTCTCAACTACGCAGTAGTCCCCCTGCTTTTTAATTATTATACTATTTCTGTGTGAGTTTGTCAAATCGGCTGTCCGGTCCGGCATTGCTTCACAGACATATTCATAAATAAATTCCAAACTAATGCTTTATCTTGTTGGCATCTGAAACCATTTAAGGGCTTTGTTCAGATAGTCATTGAATGGTTTCATAATGCGGAACAGCTTTGCGGTCTCTTCCACAAATTGCTCCGCATCAGCGATAACTTCGTCTGCTACCGAATACTTCAAATACCAGCTTTTAAACTTTAAGTATTCCGCCTGGGGATGCTCCCTGTCATATCCGGAGGGAATATGCAAAAGCGATGTCCCCTGTACCGTAAAGTATTTTTCAAACTCCGGCGTATGGATGATCTCGTCAAATTCTTCACCGAACTCTGTGATATAGTCACGGATCATTTTGGCTGCATTCCGAAATGAATTAGCAAACAGGCCACCACCGAGATAGGACTGGTTCCCCGGCTTGATTATCAGATAATATCCCACCGGAACAGGCTGCTTCCCTTTAGAGGCAATATGGGCGCGAAATACCGGATTATATGGGGTCCTGTCCTGTCCGAACCGGGGGTAGCGAATCAACGTAAAGGCAGTGTCCTTGGGTTGAATATGTAAAACGCTGCTGTCAAACTCTCCGATACGCAGAATCAGCGCCTGAACCAGTTCTTCAAATTGTTCCGTTACCGCTTTCGTTTCCGCTTTATGTGCGTTAAACCATTCCCGGTTGTTATGCTCATTTAAGTCCGCCAAATACTTTAGAATCCACACTGTATCCACTATCTGCACCTCCTATGCGTTCCCTGCAAGCGAAAAGGAATGACCATACATCATTTCGTTGCGAAACAATCTGATCTGCACTGGAACTTCATCCTCTGTATCCATTCCTTGGGACACCAGCCACCATTTTATCACTTTATTATAGCTTATTCTTTCACAAGTTTCCTCGCATTCAGGCTGTATCAATTGATAGCCCTTTTCAAATAAGCCGTTTGGACTATGGAACCCAGAAGAAACGCAAATACGGTTACTCAGACCTTCTCCAAAGATAAGCAACCAATATAAGCATTATCACCGCTATCTGCACCACACTCACAATCCAGGTTTTCAGACTCGGAAACCCGCACAAGGAAGTTAAGGTATACATCCCTCCTAAAACCGTATTGGACCATGCATGAAGCAGCACAGAAACCCATATGCTTTTCGTAATTTTGTGCGCAGCCGCTAAGGTAATTCCTAATGTGACACAAAAAAGTGTAAAGGCCACAAAATGATAGGAACTCTGTGCCGTGTTTGGAATCAGCCACAAAGGCAGGTGCCATATGCTCCATATGATTCCCTCAATCAAAGCTGCAATAAGAAAGGGAAATCTCTTCTGTAGTAAGGGCTGAAAAACACCTTGCCATCCAATTTCTTCCAAGCCACCGCCCAAAATCATCATCGGCATAAAGAGGATAAACATATACCACGGATTGCCGGAGTATTCTTCCTGCAAAATACAGGCGAAAAACTGCACCAGTGCAAAGAGGATAAGAATAACTATGCTTTTTCCCCAGTTTTCAGTTTGAAATACCTTTTTGATAAAACCTTGCACAGTAGCCCAGTTATATTTTCTCTCAACGATAAACGCTGCATATGCCGGAGCCATACCTGCGCCAAAACCGATAACAGCAAAATGCAATATCTGTGCGGCACTTCCACGGATCAGCTGAAAATAATACAGCAGAATCAATACAACTTCTGTTCCCCATGCGATGAGGAAAGAATAAAACAGGAATAACAGAATTGATTTGCGTTCTATTCTGTTTAAGTTCTTACTTGAAACCATCTCGTCCTCCTAAATCCTTATTATACTTCCGAATTTGTATCATCTCGTTTCCTCCTGCGTCTCTTGTAATTCTTTCCCACAGAACGGCTTTGCATCCAACTTCGTCCTGCACCCTAGCCGTTTGGCAAAATACTGCATTACAAGTCTTTGCACATACCGGAGCGGACCATTCGACATACGAATCTGCCTCTCCGAAAGATATTCCGGTATGGAGAATGCCTCTATGGTCTCCTGCCGGAAAGTGCCACTTTCGCCAAATTGCCGTCCAATCTCAATAAATGGCTGCAACAGCTTAGTCTCCATTTTCTTCCCCAACAGACTGAGACCGAACATATCTCCTTTGATAAACGTCCCGCCATACCCACAGCCCAGCTGCGCCGGCAGCGTCTTTAAGTATTCCTCGCAGCATCGCCCCTGCGATACTTCCGGAAACCCTCCCTGCAGAAGAAAAGAAATCCGGGTACCCGGTCGTTCCTTTGCAGATAGACACGCTAAAAACTCCAGCATGATCCCCGGCACATTCTCCACATAGAGCGGCAAGGCAAACAGGATATTCTCATTTTCTTCAAAAGCTGTCATCGCACTTTTCCACTGTTTTCGGTCTGAGAGATACCAAATCTCCGATGTGTTCCCACCGTTATGCAAGCCCTCACAAAAGACTGCGATAATCTTCGCTGTGTTGCTCTGAGACTGGGTACGGGCGGCACCGCTGATTATCACGAAATGCATGCGCACACCTCCTCCCACGCTTCAATGGGAAATGCACCCAGACTGATTCCATGAAAGTTCAGGCAAAAACGGCTCATCCAGTGTACCAAATAATCCTGTTTTCCCTTACCCGCATACAAAAGCCCGAATCGAAATTCTTTATTATAACGGGGGACATGGCGTGTCTGCCCGTTTTCGATTCTGGTATACATGGTCGCCATAGGCAGTATCCGGTCTATTACATGTTTCATTTTATAATCAATGAATCCCAGCGCCGTATCAGAAATGAATAAGGTAACATCATATTGTAGGTAAGTCTTGAGAATTTGTTCATAATCGTCTTTGACAGCGCAAATTCCAGGTGTCTTTAACCAACAGGCATTGCACCCAATACAAGGCGTTATCCTCATATCTTCCGTATAGAATGTCATACACTCCGATGCCTTTTCGGTAAGGCAGCAGATTGCTTTTTCTGCCAGCGGATGAACCTTAGGCAGCGTATTGATAATAAGCAGACGCATTCTTTTTCTCCTTTCTGCTCCAAATGGCCGAAGAAAAAACACCGGCCTTACAAATAATACTGTAAGGTCGGTGGGAACCCCCAAGTCAAGAGGGAAATGCAATATTTTTTTAATCTTATTTCAAAGGAACCCATACTTCGTAAATATGTTGATCCGCATTCTCATTCAGCATGACCATACGGACAAAGATATACACCATACCGCGAAACGCTGCCTGATTTTCTTTTGCCCATGCATGGCAAAGAGAAAACATCCTTTCAGGAACCGAAGTGTCATTATTGTCTGCAAGCAATGTAGTATACAGGCATTTCCCATCCTCCAGATAAACCTTCTGTTTCTCATGTTCTGCTGTATTTCCGGCGGACTTTACTACATACATTTCAGAGCCTTTGTAACCTGTTTCATCAAAAGTAAGTGTCCGGACCAAGCTTGAAAGAATATCCTCGTTTTCTATGTTAAGAAACCGCAACACTTTATCCCTGTACTCTCCAAAGGAGGCTACCGAAGGAAACCGCTCCGCTACATAATATGGCGGCAGCTCCCGGATCTCAAGTTTACCGATATTCTCCGTAAATTCCTCATAGAATCGCTGTGTCTCCTTCAGACGCTTCTGCATCTGGGATAGCCGGTCAATCTGCTCCTGCAGGCTATCTGACTGCTGCTGAAGTTTTATGGCATATTCCTCCTGCTCCGCTTCCAGCATCCCTTTGATGGCAACCGGTGAAAAGCCCCGTTTCTTATAGAAATCAATCGCCATCAGACGGGACATGTCAAACAGGTCAAATTCACGGTATCTGCTATACTGCCCCCTTTTCGGCTTGATGAGTCCGATTTCCTCATAATATCGAAGAGTTTCACGGGTAAGACCCAAATGTTCAGAAATATCTTTCGTATGATAAACCGCCGATTCCGCAACATCTGCAGCAAGTGTATCTCCTGCCTGGCTATCTTTCACTTTGATAATATCTCTGGAATAACGTCTATCCAGAGGTTTTGGGGAATCAGCAGGAACAAACCATGTCTTTCCTTTCTTTACAGCTCCCTCTATCCTTCCGGACTCACAATAATAAGCAACCATCCGGCTGGACACTTTCCATTTGTCTGCAATCTCTGCAGCAGTGAGATAATCCATTTCCATCCCTCCTAGTATCAATTATACTTCAGATACCTGAAATATGCAAGAAAGCAGCTATGGATTTATCGGGATATCACCAGCTCCGCATAACATAATTGTCCATATCAGTCTGACACCACCTTGACAATGCAGATTTGTGTTGCCTGCAAGCCGTCTGCTGCAGATGTTCCCCATATTTCCACCATTTGCCCGGTGGTCAAATCGGATGATGTTCCATTTTCAGTCTCGAATTTGGCTCCGCCGTCATAAATATTTTTAATCACAAACACTGTATTATCATTATATGTAACCGTAACCTTATTGAATTCGGAATCATCACCGCTTCCCGGTCCCACCATAATGTCTCCACCATTTTCGCTTTCTTCTGTAATGGACTCTACGACAGTAAGCTGTTTTTCCTGAATGTCCTTTATGGTTCCTTCTAAGTTGGGAGCAGCAGTATTGATTTCGACGCCCTTTGCCTCAGACTGACTTCCGTTAGTTTTATCGGCATTTTCCGTGTTTGATTCTTGATTTAAAGTGTTATCTGCCGCATCATCTTCAGAATTTGTTTCACTTGGATTTTCCTGTTCCTGATCTTCATTTGGGATATCTTTTTCTTTAGAATCTGTTCCGCCTATCTCCTCTTGGTTCTGATTCTCATCCGAAACTTCTTTTGTCCCCTGACAGGTACAAAGCGTAATACCCATAACACACAAGATTCCTGTCAGCATAAGAACTTTTTTACTCTGTTTTTCATTTTTTCTCCTTTTGATGTAAAGACTGAATCATTATTCCAAGCCTATCTTATCAAATTCATCTCTAAGCATCCTCTAAATTATCTTAAAATTCCTTAATTTTCATTAAATTTCCATTTATATGATAAAATCTACTTATTAGTACATATAGCAAAAGGACACCAACACACAGCGAACACTGTGTATTGATATCCTTGTTATTAAGCCATCCGTTTACGGAGCCTTTGATAGAATAACGCTGCTGCCATCATCAGTAGTCCTGCAATAAACAGCCATAACTTTGCTGTGTAGCTGCCTGTGACCATAGAGAACAGGTAAAAGCTTCCCAGCTTTGGCCCCATACCGATATTAAGCGCATAGTACAGCAGCGGCGGCATATATCCGATGACTGTGTTTCCTGTAACTGCTGAGGTCAGCATACCCATGGAACCTAAGAACAGGGCGTCTGCTATGGTTCCAAGCGCCAACACCGGAGTGACATCGCAGCTTTGCAGCTTCATAGATACGGTAAAGATACAAATCAGAATGGCGGCAATCCCCGCGGAATACACCGTTCGTATCAGGTGGACCTTTGCTGTGCTGCAATACTTGGAAGATACCAGGTCGTCAATTTCCTCGTTCTGCTCCGGCTGAAATACCGGCGTCAGAAGCACAATGCCAATCAGGGAAACAAACATCTCCAGCGGCATGGCAGCGGAATTGTGATCCAGATTGGCTGTGCCGATAAATAGCGGAGTGACAAGGCATAAGAGGACAGCCACCGCAATGGACAAAAGCGCGTTATGCCTGAGATTGATTTTTGCGATCTCTAATACTGGAAACCGCTTTTTTGAAGAATGCATTTCCACCAAATTTCCCCTTTCTCTTTGCTTCATAGATTAAAATTGTGAGTAGGATGAGCGCCAGGGCGATTCCCGCCATCAGCAGCCTGTTCTGCACAAGGTCTCCAAAATGGTCCAGATAATCCTGGGTACGGAACAGGGAATCTGCACCTACGTTGTGGCGGGGCGCCAGACGAAATAGGGCATATCCCGAAGGAACACTTTTGATTCCCAGATTCACATCAAGCATCCACCAAAATCCCTGTACTACAACGGCAATGGGCGTGCTGGTCAACTCCGTCAAGAACATACCAATAGCTGTGGAAATCATTACGCTGGGCATAAGCCACCCGAAATCATACTTGAGCGGAGCCAGATAATCTAACTGCATGCCGCTATAGCTGCTCCAAACCATTATGTTTGATACATAGGATAATATAATTACCGGAGCCATGGCTGCGATAACAAGCGCCAAGTAACGTATGAAGGTCAGTTTGACTGCGGATGTTTCCTTTGTGTAGATAAGTGCCTCCATTTTGGCACGCCTGTCTTTCATGCTCAGGATGACTGCCAAAAACACCGGAAGGATCGACAGTACCATAACCCCTGCATAATCGGAGAACAAACGGGCATATCCGCCGGTCACTTGATCGGAACTGACCGCAAGGTCGTACCGCTCTTTTGCCTCTTCATAGGTTAGAGGAACCGTTCCATACCCAATCAGTGAATCCACCGCGTAGTTGGAACCACCGCCCAGAATATCGTCCGCCTGCCCCATCAGTTCCTTGAACCGGGAATAGTCCATGTCATCCCTCACTGCAAATGTCATTTTTTCCGGGCTGCTCTGCTGTTTCTCATCCGCTCCGATGGTAAAGCCACCGTTCCCGTCCTGCTGCATTCCATCCCCACCGATCTGGAAGGTGTAATTGTCGGAACCACCGGGTGTAATCCCGGCTACTTCCTGTAGGATTCTATCCTTATCGCTCCCTGTAATCTCAGAAAGGATTTCGGCCATTCTTTCCTGCTTGCCTTCGCTGAGCTTTACATGCTTAATAAATCCAATGGGATAGGTGGTATAGTTATTATTGCTAAACTCTGTCAACAAATCTCTCAGTGCCGACGGCATAATCTGTTCCGCTATTTCCTCATGTTTATATCCGTAACTGCCACCTGGCTGTGGTTCCTCAAGGAGATCGTCTTGAAAGCGGAATACCCCCTGAGAGAACAAGCCAATCACAACAGCTGCAACAAAAATCAAGTAGGGAATGGATTTTACAACCTTTTTAATCTCCTGCAACAACAGCATTACCACTCACCTCCAATTTCACCCAAAATCTCACGAACGCCGCTGGTGTGGAGATACAGCATATATGCGTCCTCAATATTCGGCTCACACGCCTTGGCGCCCTGCATCAAGGTGTCTGCAATAAAGCGGATGTGAACCTTGTTTCCCTGGGTGTGCATACTGGTGATGGAGAGCTGCCTTTTCAGCTCTGGAAGCTCCCGCTTAGAAGCGGTCATGGTAAACACTCTGCCTTCTGCTTCCTGCAAAAGCGCGTCCACCGTGCCATTGTAGATGACTCTACCCTCGTTGATAATGGCGATATCCTCGCAGGTGGCCTCAATATCCCCTACAATGTGAGTGGACAAAATCACAATCTTATCCTCCGCAATCTCAGACAGTAGGTTTCTGAATCGGACACGCTCCTCCGGATCCAGCCCGGCGGTGGGTTCGTCAACAATCAGCACTTTGGGATTGTTAAGAAGTGCCTGGGCAATTCCAAGACGCCGCTTCATGCCGCCAGAAAGCGCCTTCACCTTTTTGTCCTGGTGCTCTGTCAGATTCACTTTTTTGAGGAGTGCGTCAATCCGTTCTTTTCTCTCAGCACCGCTGAGTCCTGATAGGATAGCCAAGTATTCCATGGCTTCCCCCACCTTCATGGATGGGTACATGGAAAACTCCTGTGGCAGATAACCGATAATCCTGCGGATCTCTTTGGCGTTTTCTATGGGAACGC
>ERZ778516.1752-NODE-1752-length-15928-cov-5.571285_pt1 | contig 15928 bp, 11 predicted proteins | sample MGYA00510342_ERZ778516 | MGnify/ENA primary metagenome ERZ778516 (study PRJEB29527, sample SAMN07138961) | mouse gut metagenome | material: feces | host: mouse | place: China:Nanjing | collected 2016-01-25 ... | reverse complement strand
TGTTCTGGATATTGAAGCGGAAAATCCAGAGGAAATACTTCGCCCTCGTAATCCCCTTTGTTCTGTGTATGTGTTGCACCCACTCCAAATCCTACATTTGTTATTAAATTTACCTTCGGAACCGCGCAAAGTCCTCCTGCCCCCATACAGGAAATCCACCACAGATAATCCCACGGACACCGATTTCTTTTCATATAATAACCAAATTCTTTTTTTACATAATACCTTGTTCTCAGGGAATATATTTTCGAAAACGTACCATCCTTCAGAATACGCTTCCATTCTGATTCATCCCCGCAGTAATGTTCCCACGCCCGCTTCCAGGTTGCCCAGCCCCACGTGTATGTCCTCGCTGTAAAGCAGCAGCTGTCAGCAATATCATACTTTTTCATCAGATTGGAACCAGCGATCATCATGACTTTGGGATCATTCTGATATTTTTTTAACATTTCCTCTGCATAATTAAAAAAGTCCGTCGAAGGAATACAGTCATCCTCCAAAATTACAGCGCTGTCCACATATTCAAAGATCCAGCTGATTCCCGAAGGTACACGATGGTCGCATCCCATATTTTCATTCGCATATTCTCGATGCACTTCACACTCCCAAGAAGGTTGATCGAACAGAGCGCGCACCTCTGATACCTTTTCCTGCTCACCAGGAATTTCTTTCCTGGCGCCGTCTGAAATTACAAATAACTGCCGCGGTTTTATCTTTTCCAGACAGTTTAACATTTTCTCTGCCAACACCACGCGATTAAAGACAATCACTGCAACTGGTACCGAATAGTATTTTTCCATACAATAACCTCCATCATTCATCCCTTTTACTTATTCGCATACAGTTTTTATTGCAATCTGAGCATATATTACGTTATAATAAATGTATTCCAAATGAAAAGAGGGACTTTATGTTAGTAGCCGACCTGTCAGATCAACTTGGCAACCAGATGTTCGCCTATGCATCCGTAAAAACCATCGCGTCAAAAAAAGGGTACAATTTTCACTTTGTCCGTGCATTTAATTCACGAATTAACAACAGCGATCCAAAATACGGATGTGAAATACACACCATTTTTCCGCAGACAGCGGCCGAACTTTTAAGCGAGCTTCCTCCGCTTCCAAATATATGGACGGAAACTGTGACTGCCTCTTCCTCTCAGGTATATGCGAAAGAAGCGGCTGACGTTCCTGACAACACTTATATGAAAGGACATTTTATTTCCTGTCTTTACTTTCAGGATAACCTGGAACAGGTCCGGAAATGGTTTTCGTTTTCCCCTGATATCCTTAATCTCTGTCAAAGCAGATTCCACTACATACAGAAAGCACATCCTGACAAACATCTTGTGGCGGTTCATTTCCGGGTTGGGGATGATTATCGGACGCAGGGGTTTTTGCTTCACCAATCGTACTGGTATCGTGCAGCCGAGTATATGATACGTAAATATGGAAAAGAACATGTTCTTTTTCTACCTTTTTATGATTATCGTCCTTCATCCGGTGGCATCGTAAATCGCTTTATGCAGCAATACCCATGCGAAAACATCCGCGGCACTCTTGTGGAAGATATGTGCACAATGACACTGTTTCAGGATCTGATCGTCTCCAACAGTTCCTTCTCTGCAATGGCAGGAATCCTGAATAATACAAAAGACAAACAGGTGCTTCGTCCCGCTGTCTACCCTGTCGGAACTCAATACCAGCCCACGGACTGTTTTCCTGACAGCTGGACGATCATTCCTGCACAAAGAGATCGTCTTTCCTGGCTGTACTGCAGATTTATGAGACTGAAGGGCCGACTTTTAAAGCTGTTTCGATGATCTTTTCTTTAAAACCGTTTTCAAATAACCAGCGCCTTTTTTCCAGGATGTTGTATACAGTCTCACAAATGGTCTGGTTTCCTTCCACAGCATCGGTGACAGGAGCGCCACGACAATCTGTGCGCCCAAAGTACTGACCGCTGCGCCAAAAATTCCCCATATGGGAATGGTAACTGCGTTCGATACAAGGTTAAAGATTCCGCCGCAGATGGTGTAATTTTTAGAATACTGGTTTTTTTCCTCCGCCACACTCCATATGTTTCTCGCCACGCCGATCATCGCAAAGGTCGTCGACCATATCAAAAGCTTCAATACAGGAACTGCCGCCATGTATTCTTTTCCATATAAAATGCGTACCGCCAGTTTTCCGAAAATCTGTACGGCTGCTCCAACCAGAATACCTAACACACTGATCACAAACAGTAAAAGCTGCAGTTTGTCAGAGTATTCTGTTTCATCCAGCTTTTTTTTCTCCAGAATCACCACCCTTGAGGAATTGATAATCGCCTGAGGAATAAACTCCCACAGCATTGCAACGGTCATTGCAGCCGTATACCATCCTACCTCTTTCTCTCCCATCATCTTTCCAAGCATCACTCTGTCCATCTGTGTATACAGAGCAATTGCCAGTCCCGCAAGAACATAATGCCTGCTTTGGTCAAAAATATCCTTGGCATACTGCCAACTGAAACCAAGCTTAAAATCTCTTGTAAAAAGAAAAACAGTAATAACAATGCCACCGCACACAAATACCTGTATTGTCGTGGATGCTGCAAACCATACAACTGACGCCTGAAGAATCAAAAGAACTATTTTCCATATCCCGACGACTGTCTGTCCGCATATATTGGCCATTACATAATATTTGGACTTCATCTCCGACAGAAACCATTCGTTCAGCAGTTCATAAGTCCTCAGGGCAATCGCAAATGCCTGTATACCTGTAATGAACCATAATACAGGATTCCCCGGTTCTATCAGAATCACCAGAAACATCGCACAGATCAGGCTGACTACAGATGAACAAGCCCGCATGCACAGCGCCGTACCCATCACATGCCCTTTTTTTTCTGGATGCTTCATCATCTCATTGAGCAAAACATTATCAATTCCAAGCTGACTGATCGCAGTAAAAAGGTTAACCAGGGACGCGCCATATCCAATCAACCCGTAATTGGAAGGGCCAAGATACCGCGCCGACAGTGCGCCTACTACAAGCGACAGTCCCATAGAGTATATATTTTGAAAAATCAGCCAGTTCGTGTTATTTATGAACCGGTTATTTCTACTTTTCCTCAAAAAATCCAACATTCTTTTCGTTTTCTACACTCCTCCAACCTGACTGTAAGAAATCCATACGCAAAAAATCACAACATATAAACGACATTAAATTCCCTCACTTTCAGAATGACGATCCCAGTGCCGTTTATCATACTTTTTCGGCGTTTTTGATCTATACATTAGCACTTTATAGATATCATTTATCCTGCAATACAGCCGAATACTGCATCGGCACAACAGAACCCTGCATTTATTCCATCTCGTGACAGCCTTTCCTTCCAGGAACCGCCTGTCAACCATCTGCCTGTACCGCTTCTGATACATCCTGGCACTGTAGATCATATTCAGGTAACTGTCCAGGAGCGCGTCTTTCATCCACCTTTTCAGTTCCCACTCCTGCTGCTCCGCAAGGCAGTCAAGTTCCTTTAATGTCCGAAACAGATCCTGAATGTTCTTTGTCTGATCTTTTCTGGTGCTGATGGAATTTTCCCGAACCACATAATGGTACAGGCAATCCGGAATCTCCAGGACATTTCGCGACGTCATAAGAGCTCTTGGGGTAAACTCCACATCCTCATGCAGAATCCCCTCTTTAAAACGCAGATGATTCTGATCCAGATACTCTCTCCGATACAGATACAGCCAGGCTTCCACATTCAAACTGCGGCGCCTGTACTGTTCCAGTAAGTATTCTTTCCCATCAGCAAAAACCTTCTGTGTGTCCACCTGACGCAGACGCCTTTTTTCTGAATCTGTTTCCTCTATACCATTATATACCACTACGTCAACCAAAATTTTTTTTTCCAATGTAACCGCCAAAGTCTGGCAGGCTCTGACATCCAGACAGTCATCAGAATCTACAAACAGAACATATTCTCCGCAGGCCCGGTCCAATCCATAATTTCTGGCAGAAGACAACCCGCCATTCTCTTTATGAAAAGCTTTTACATTTTTGTACTGTTTTTCGTATCCGTCGCATCGAATACCGCTGCCGTCTTTACTTCCGTCATCTACGAGGAGGATTTCATACCTTTCTTTGGGAAACTCCTGATTCAAAAGGGAGGACATGCATCGGTCCAGATACTCCTCCACATTGTATATGGGAACAATTATCGAAAACAAACATGATTCTTCCATTGTTTATCTCCTTCTTCCTGCAATCGCCGCCTTTACCCCCACCATCGCAGAAAATGGCAGCAAGTTCATCACCAGAGGATTCGTGCACAGTATACCCACTGCCTTATGATGATAACTCCACCCCTCAAAAGCAATCGTATCATAGGATTCTGCCGCCCATTCCAGCTGTTTTTTTGATGGGGACATTCCGAAGAATTCCGCACCCTTCCGCAATCCCTTCAGTGTCCGCAGACGGTACAGATTTGGATAATACTTCATCACATAATTTCCATAGGTCTCGAACTCGCTGAACCCGGATCCCAGCAGACTTTCGTCTGATACCGCGCTCAACATCCGTTCCCAGAAGGAATCCCCCGAAAGTCCCTGCTGATCCATGACCGCCTTCAGCATCTCCTTCATGATTCCCACATGCATGATCATATTCTCGCAGATAAACGAAAAATCTCCAAAGCGGCTTACCGCCCCGCCAAACAAACGCCCCAGTGTTTCAAAATAAGCAGGTTCCATCTCTTCTTTTTTTGTAAAAACGGGATGCCCATCCACCATATGGGGAATCATATGAAGCGGTATCGTATCCGCATCCCACACAATATAATACTCATCCTCACAGCAATATGCATAGCCAAGTTTTATAAACTGCTGGAAATACCATCCTGCCCTCTTTCCGGTTCCAATCCTTTTCTCTATACAGGCCCGGATATTTTTTAACGTCATCCCCGGCACAAGCGTATCTTCCGAAAGGAATTCCGCCCCCAGTTCCCTGACCGGCTTCTCCAAGTCCTCCGCCCCAATCACCAGAATTCTACGCCAGGAAAGATTTTTCTTCATCCATTCTATATTCAGCCGGAACACTGGTAAATTATTCATGGTCATAGGCACAATGACATCATAAGTTTGTTCCATATATGCTCCTTCCCACTTATATCTTCAGCACTCTGTCCATCAGTCTGGCCAGAGGGAAACAGGGATAAGTCCTGTTGATCCCGTTTCTGTCATGAAACATAAAAGTCGGTTCCATTCCATCCTTCTCTTCTATGTCGTTTTCGTGACTGAACTTTGCCGCCAGCTCAAGGGGAGCGATCTTCAATCCATGCTCTTTCAACCTGCTGCGGTTTTTCACGCAGAGAAGAATGTCTTCACTGCAGGATCCCTCATATGGTTCAAATGGAACCTGGTATCTGTCCATGAATTCCAACAGGCGACGGCTTCTCAAGGACACTCCGTTGCCTACTCGACAGACCTGTCCATTCTCATCAATCCGTTCCGCCGGACAGTTTTCCGTCGGCCATGGAGCCCCTATATAATCATAATCCAGGTACCGTGCATCCCACAGTTCCGGATGCACGACAAAGCCGTCATAATGATTAATCAACACATAATCTGTTCGGATATATTTCCACAGCTCATACAAAAGGAACCAGTTATAGTCCCTGATATTGTTCATAAATTTAACCGGCTCCCATCGAATCCGGCCTGACATTCCCCACGGTCTTTTGTGAGAGAAAAACACTGCATCGCCAAACAGAATCTCTCTGCAACTGTATTCCATCGCTTTCCTGGTCTGTTGCAGGTTGATACTGCTGACCGCCACAAGAGTCACATTTCCCAGCTCTAACATCAGTCCCTCCTTCTTGACAGAACCATGTGGATCCCTTCCTCCAAAAGTTCATTCTTCATCAGTTTCAATAATCCAAAATAGACGCACGCCCCTACAGGAATTGACACAAATACCAGGAATCCTGTGGTAACGCTCTTCACCGCACACACAGCTGCCGCCATAGCAAACGTTGCGGCCGCATACTGCACAGTTCCGGAAAAATACTGTTTTATGGGTACTTCGCGGTAACTGTACCAGACAAAGAGTACCAGTACGATGATCTCCGACCCGATCGTTGTCAGCGCCGCCGCCTCATATCCGATCATCGGAATCAGCAGAATATTAGCCGCGATATTAAACAGTCCGCTGACGACCATGACCTTGAGAGAGGTCTTTTCCTTTCCCATAGTGATGAACAGCTGGTTGACTACCACTCCATTGAGCGGTGACAGGATGATATTAAAAGCCAATATTTTAAGCGCCGGGGACGCATCCGCAAATTGCCAGCCGCAAACCAGCAGAAGCATATCCCCGCTTAAGAGAAATACGCCGGCCGCAATCGGGAAAGTAAGCATCAGTACAAAACTGATCGTCTGACCTGTCAGCCTGTCAAACTGGCTTTTTTTTCCGCTTTTCATATAGTAGGACATTCTGGGAAGAATTACAGCTCCAAGGGAAGAAATCACATTGCTGATCAGATACATGATCTTTACCGCCGCCGAGTATAAACCGACTGCCGTGTCCCCATTCATATAACCAATAATCGTAATATCCGAATCCTGGTAGATCGTCCCTGCCACCGACATCCCGAATATGGTGACGATCGGCTTCATGTGCCTTTTCAATTCATAGTTTCCCCCAGGGAAAAGACGTATATACCGCCTCACTCGGATAAAATTGCATATATTGGAACCTGCACTTGCGAACACATTGATCGCCGCATAGATATAGTAGTCTTCCGCATTTTTCACAAACAGAAATAATGCTGCAAATGAAAGGATCTGAAACAGGATCGCGCGCATGGTAATATAGGCATACTCTTCGAAAACATTGTACAACCAGTTAAATCCCAACGTGTTAAATACGATTGTGATACTCGAAATAACCAGAAGCAGCCTGTATTCCGTGAACTTCGGAACCAGCATAAGGCACGCAAAAAACGCAACATATGCCACAACCGTGAGAAGGCTGCTGATGATAAATATCTCTGTACCAAATTTGTTCAGTTCCCTTTCATCGTCTCTACATCCAGAACCTTCCCTGATCGCATAGGTCTGCAGGCCCAGCATGGACAGGAGAAGGAAATAGCTGACAATGGATGTGGCATAGTTGATCTTTCCAAGCGAATCCACTCCCAACACACGGGCTGCGTAGGGAAATGTGATCAGAGGGAAAAAGATGCCCATAGTGGTCTTCAGAATGTTAAACAGGTAGTTTTTGGCTAGGGATTTTTCTTTCATGAACGCCTCTCTATAATCCAGGAATCCAGACTCCGTCTCTATTTACATAATAGCCGTCAATATACGTATCTGCAGCCATGATTCCAGTATCATGATCCAGATAGTACCATTTGTCATAAATTTTTTGCCATCCAGTCTGCATAACGCCACCAAAATTAAAATAGTACCATAAGCCGTCAATCTTTGCCCAACCCTTCTGCATGGCTCCATCATCTCCCAGATAAAAGCAGTCTCCCTCAATCTTCTGCCAACCGGTCTGCATGACACCAGTCACACCCAGATAATACCATTTATCTTCCACTTTCTGCCAACCGGTTAATATCATACCATCCTCATCCAGATAATACCAGTCATCACCTGTCTCCTTCCAGCCGGTCTTTGTAAACCCTGTGATTTTCCATCCATCTTTATAAACCAGATAAATCATACTGTCAAACCATTTCTGTTCATATCGGTATAGGATTTTACATCGTGCCTCCCGTTCTCCGACTTTTATCACTTCTACAGAAGACAGATCCGCATAAATCATAGCCGACGCATCTAGCAATGCAGTCAGATTAACCGCTTCGCTTTTTACATTTTGCTTGATCCAGCTCATTTTTCCCTTATCATAAAGCAGCGTACGATAATAAAATTCCTGTAATTCCTCTGCAGCTCTTTTCTGTCGGTCAAAAAATACACTGTTCGGATAAAATTCTGTCTCCGGATCATAGATATCATAATATTCCATTACCTTCCATATCTCTCCCCGCTGAAGATATATAAACACTTTCTGTGCCAAGGCTTCAATATCTTTCTCTGACCTGCTTCCTGCTATCCGATAATTACATGGAAGCACCTGCCCGCTCATCTTCTCCCATTCCAAAGGAAGCGGCTGTGCATCCGTCTCCTCTGCGTATTCACTGATTTGAGGCTCAATATACTGAAAATTTTTGTATTCACTAAACTGAAGTATTTTCCAGTATTTCCTGTATTTGGCCGTTGTCAGAACCATCTGCCGCTGTATTCCGTCCACACGCATGTCGACTACCACATTACAGGCATCTCTTGCGCCGCTGACTGCGCCAACATTTCTAATATCCTGATAATAAAATCCATCTGCATCTTCTGGTATATCGGACCAGATCCGCAAAACTTCCAAATCATAGCCATCACCAAAAATATTCATGCACTGTTCCAGCATATCTGAATAAACGGCAGTCATACGCGCTTGGTTGATCTCTATATATGCTCTATTTTCATTGTCTGACGGAGCCAGCGTCTGCATATGCGGAAAAACTTCCAGAACCTCCCCATACTTCTGCAAAGAAAAATGTTCTGCCACTTCCTGAATCGCACATCCACGCAGGGCCAGATCCAGATCCCCCTCATGAATCTGATAGAGCACATACTCCACGACTTCTTCCGGAGTATCATACCCATCCACTGTAGCCCTTCTTTTCATTTCTTCTGTTTCTTTATAAGGATTGCCTTCATATATACCGATCCACAACTGATAGCCAATTGGAACAGCCAATGTAATAGTTATCAAAAATCCGCCCAGCACAAGTAAAAATTTATCCTTCCCGTATTTCTTTTCCATCCGCTGCCTCTTTCTTCTCTACTTTATAAGCCATTCTCTTCCTTTTGCCAAGATGCATGGTAGCCGCAAACAAAAACGGGCAGATCGCAAGATTCAGCAAATGCTCTTCAAACAAAGCATGCATACTTGCAAATGCCAATATCCAAAGCAGAACCCATTCATGTTCTTTGTTCGCTCTGTAACACGCCATTAACATCAGGCAAAGAGCAATCCCCAAAATTACCATCCCCGATATCAGGCTAATCTGCATATAGCTGCTGTCCAAATAAAAGTACCTGCTTTGTACCTCTGTAGAACCTCCATATCCAATCATGTGAATATCATTCCCCCACAACCGGAAGCCATATATCTGAATCCCTTTTTTTGCCAGTCTTATCCGATTACTGAGCAACTGGTTTAATCCCGTCATCCATTCCACATTCGGATTATAATATATACTCAAAATGTGCACTCCCAAGACACATACCAACGGAAATACCACTAATCCATCGGCAACCCTTTTATCCAGCCTGTAGAACTTCTGTCGTTTTCTTGCCATCCATATTTTTATTCCTCTGATACTCTGCACTGCTGAAAGGAGCACAAAGCTTGCCGTGGTCAATCGCGCTTCACATCCCTTATATACAAAGATTGCCGCCAGAAGGGCCCCAACAGCGAGTGTCAGATTCCATCGTTCTCCTGCCAGATACCAAAGGCACAGAAACAGAAAAAACAACTGCGCCGCAAAAACAGTCGGATACATAAATCCAAAAGCTATCCTGATATTCCGCCCCTCCATCAGATATACTAGGTTCTCAACATAACCAGTCTGAGATGCAATAACAGTTGTGATAAATAATACCTCCACCCAAAATGTGAACCACCACATCAACTTTCGAAACGGCAAATCTTTTGCACCAAGCAGAAGCAATAAAAAAACGGCTATAGATTCTGTCTCCCTGATCCCCGTATCACATGCCCGAACTATACACAGACACATCAATGCAGTCATCAGATATTCTTTCAAATGACAAGTACAGCTAAACAAATATCTGCAGATCAGAACAATCAGCAATACCCTCTGAGGCCGGAACAGCACATGCTCAATCAAATAACTTCTAAGATTTTCTTCCTGTATCCACTCCATCCAAGGTATTTGAAACTGTGTATTACTCAAAAAGGAAGTAACAAAAAGCATAGTAAACAGTAGTATATATATCATATCTGATATCATTCCCAGATATTTTCTCATTAACAGCAAACACTTGGGCAGTTTCATATTCCGTATTTTCATACTTTCATAACCTTCCATTTAGAATTTACTATAAAAACACCACAGTGCACACCATCATGTACACTGTGGCAATACGAGTTAATTATATACATTCCTGCAAAAAACCGCAACCATTTTAATACTTTTTATAACTCACATTCAAATCCACATTACCAGATATTCCTTTCACACTGCCCGTACTGCTGTACTGCCACATGACAACATTGCCTTCTCCATCATATCCATGACCTCTGTCCAGATCACGATATCTGGCAATCCAGATATCCGTATCTTCCAACAGGTCATCCTCCAGTTTTGTATTCAAATGGTTGAGATTCGCATACAATGCAAATTTATAACCGGCATCCTCTATCTCTTTTTTAAATGCCCGTATGATCTCCGTACGCCTTTCATTGCTGATGGAACCCGACATGATCGCATCTTTGTCTTCCACATCCAGCACAATCGGATAATCCAGTTCTCTGCCATTTAACGCCTTAATGACAGCCTCTGCTTCTTTTCTTGCCTGAGTCCTTGATGTGGCATAACAATACTTATATGCACCGACTTTAATTCCTGCATCCCGTGCTCCATCATAGTTATCTTTAAATGTAGTATCCCTCTGCATATTGGATAATTCTCCGGATACTACCCGCAGCATTGCAAAATCAATATTATCACCTGCCACCCTCTTCCAGTCGATTGTTCCCTGGTGGCTGGACACGTCAATCCCGTATGCACGGATCTTTGTTTCTATAACTCCCTTCCAAACTCCATCACTGCCAAAATCATTGTTTTTTCCGTCGACCACGGTATCAGAAGTTGCCATAACACCATTGCTTTTCAGGTAATACCAGTTATTTCCGGACTTCAGCCAACCAGTCTTCATGGAACCGTCCGCATTCAGGTAATACCAACTCCCACCAATTGGCTGCCAACCGGTCTGCATTGCTCCGTTTGTACTCAAATAATAATGTTTATCATTTATTTTTATCCAACCGGTCTGCATTACTCCATTTCCGTTCATATAATACCAAATATTATTGACCTTCTGCCAACCGGTCTGCATTGCTCCATTTCTGTTAAAATAATACCATTTACCACTTACTTTCTGAAAGTCCGTTCTCATTGCACCATTGCTGCCCAGATAATACCACTTATTATTGATTTTCTGCCAACCGGTCTGCATCACTCCACTTCCATTCATATAATACCAGACGCTGTTAACATTCTGCCAACCAGTCTGCATTGCTCCGCTTCCGCTCAGATAATACCACTTATTGCTAATCTTTTGCCAACCGGTCTGCATCGCTCCATTTCCAAGCATATAATACCACTTGTTGCTGATTTTTTGCCAACCAGTCTGCATTTCTCCACTTCTGTTTAAATAATACCAGATATTATCCACCTTCTGCCAGTCAGTCTGCATCTCTCCATTTATATTAAAATAATACCACTTATTGCTGATCTTTTGCCAGCCAATCCGGGCACCTGATCTATCATCAATATAATACCACTTATTCGACACCTTCTGCCAACCGGTCTGCATTTCTCCGCTTGCATTAAAGTAAAATACATGTCCGTCCGCTCGTGCCAGTCCGGTTTGCATCACTCCATTGGAGTCCATATAATACCATTTTTTGTTTAATTCAAGCCAACCGCTTCGTCTGTCTCCACCTGTATTCAGATAATACCATTTCCCGCCTGACTGTAGCCAACCGGTCTTCATCATTCCGTTGTTATTAAAGTAATAATATCTGCCCCCTATATTCTGCCAGCCAGTTTGAACCATACTCTTTTCATCATAATAATACCAGTTATTATTAATAAATTGCCAACCTGTTCTCCACTCCTCATTCAAGACAGTGAGCTGACAGACAGCCTTATGTCCGTCCGGAGTCTCGACCGTAATATTTGCTGTACCAAATGCGACTGCTGTGATCTGTCCCTTCTGATCGATATGTGCTACTTCTGTATTACTGCTGCTCCATTTAAGCGTTTTATCTACAGTCGCATCTGCCGGAAGCACAGTAGCCGTCAGCTGTGTAACTTCCTTTTTTTTCATGGACAAACTCGTCTTGTCAAGACTTACCGCATTAATCGGTATAATCACTTCTACATTACAAACAGCTGTTTTTCCTCCTGCACGGACTTCCACCGTTGCTTTTCCGGCTTTTTTTGCAGTTATTACAGCCTCCGAACCATCTGCATCTATCGTTATAATCTGTCCGTCTTCTGTGGACCACGTAAAAGTAATTCCCGTTTCAATTTCTTTTCCGGTTTCATCATATGCTTTTGCCTTCAATACTCCTGGTGTTCCCTGCATCGGAAGAGTCAAAGCAGTCAAATCCAGAGAAACAGCTGCAATCGCCGGAGCCGTCAAGGCAGGGAACTGCTGTTCCTCCGGCTTTTGTTCATCAGATACTTCCGGCTCCAAAGTCTGATCTTTATTTATACCATCTTCTGATTCTTTTTGTCCATCTTCCAGCATCTCTCCCGATTTCTGTTCGCTATTTATAATTTCTTCTGGATTCTGATCATCATTTGGCGTTTCCTCTTTCGAATTCTGCCCATCATCCAGCGTTTTATCTTCTGAACTCTGCTCGTCATCCGACATTTTATCTTCCGAATTCTGCTCATCATCCGACATTTTATCTTCCGAATTCTGCTCATTATCCGACATTTTATCTTCCGAATTCTGCTCATCATCCGACATTTTATCTTCCGAATTCTGCTCATCATCCGGCAAAATACCAGTTTCATTATTTTCTTCCTCATTATCCATTGAAAGACCGCTCTTCATAATCTCCCCAGAAATATCGGTATCTGCTCCTTCTGCAAAAGACCGAAGAGGACTTCCTGCCAACATTACACCCACCAGTATTACTGCCAGGCTTCGGATCATCATTTTGCGCTTCATATGTACTCCTTTTTCCAAAATAGTTTCTTTCATTATACCGAATCAGATAAACGAGTTCAACTTCAAAATCCTTAATTTTTCTTAAATTTGTATATTTGATATCTTGCCTATTGTCCCAAAACTGCTATAATATAACAGATTATTCCAAACAATATGGAGGATATGATATGTTGTATAAAAAAACACATCAATCAAGACTATCTTTTTTTCTTTTTCTCGTTGTTATTACCACACATTTTCTCCTTCCTGTGCTAAAACTTCCTGTATATGCAGCTAATACTGCACGAATCCACTATCTGACTTTGCCTGGAAGTACGGAAGCCATCCTGTTGGAATGTAATGGTCAGTTTGGCATGGTTGATTCCGGAGAAGATAATGATTATCCGGACGGGAGTAATCCTGCTTATCCACTCCGTCCAGGTATTGTAAAAGGAAATGGATACGAGAATATTGTCATTGACTATTTAAAATCTGTTGGAGTAACTCAGGATAATTTCGAATTTTATATTGGAACCCATCCACACAGTGACCATATTGGTTCTGCTGATGAAATTATCCGTGCGTTTCACCCAAAACGTGTATACATACAAGAATATAAAGATTCTTATATATCTTATGAAACAAATTTATGGGATAATCTCTATGTCTATGACCAGATGCTGGAAGCAGCTGTAGAAGTTAATGCGACAATTATTCAGGACTTTTCGTTGGATGTACCACTGTATCCCGAAAAGGTGTCTGTCAAAGGTACTATTTTATGGGATGATCAGGATGATGTGGACCACTGTCGTCCTCAGGAAATAACCGTTACCCTCCTTGATCCATTTACCAATAAGGAACAGGCTCTTTTCATTTCACCTGATGAGGACGGAAACTGGATGTACCAGTTTGACAATCTGCAAAAGTATGATGATAATAAGGTTCCTGTTATGTACAATGTCATGCTTTCTGTTTCCAAAGATTACGAGATTACAAGACTTGACAGCGGATATGATTTTCTCTGTTTACATGTGCCATCTACGCCTGAACTTCCTGAGGAAACCGAAGCTTCTAAAGAAATGAAAATTTCGGAAGAACTGGATAACCCCAGCGAAACAGAAACCCCTGATGAGACGGTGACATCTGAGGAAGCAGAAAATCCTGATGAAATGGTGACATCTGGGGAAACTGAAAATCCTGATGAAACGGCGACATCTGGGGAAACTGAAAATCCTGATGAAACGGTGACATCTGAGGAAGCAGAAAATCCTGATGAAATGGTGACATCTGGGGAAACTGAAAATCCTGATGAAACGGCGACATCTGGGGAAACTGAAAATCCTGATGAAACGGTGACATCTGAGGAAGCAGAAAATCCTGATGAAATGGTGACATCTGGGGAAACTGAAAATCCTGATGAAACGGAAAACCCTGACAAAATGGAGACATTTGGAGAAACGGAAAACCTTGATGAAACGGAGATATCTGAAGAAATGGAGAGTCCCAGAGAAACAGCTAATGTTTTGAAAGTGTTTGACAATCCAGAAAAAGCAGAGGTTCAAAATACTCCTGAATCATCGGAAGACCTTAATGACCATATACTTTTTTCAAAGGGGGGGGCTTTTCGATACCCCATTTGACAGGAATAATGAACCAGACGAAAAAAGTGACCACATGTCCACAGATACAATTCCTTTTCAAGATCAGGTAGATCCGACCTGCTTATTAGATCCAAATAACATTGACCATTCTGATATCTCAGAACATATAGCCAAAGCCCAAGAGGGTGTGTTTCACGATTTAAGTGAAATACAGAATACCACTTCCACCCCTAATTTTACGCTTGGCAATAACATGGAAATTCAAATCAAGCACTATGGAGGAGACTACAAGACAAATCCCAAACCAGATGCCAATTATTTTTCTCTTGGTGTACTTGTCAAATGTAATGGAAAATCAGCTTTTCTTGCCGGAGACATTAATAACTATGAAGGCGCCGAAACTGCACTTGCCGAAGAACTTGGACACGTAGACATCCTGACACTTGGGCACCATGGTTATTATGGTTCAAACACTAATGGATATCTGACCGCACTATCCCCCTCTATCATGGTATGTGCCGGTGGATGCTATCTGATTCCCAATACCAGTGAATATGATACTATGAGCACATTACTTGAACTGGGAAAGTCCGAAGGAGTTCCTCTGTATCCAACCGCCTGGTATCATGATTATACGGATGCACTTGTTTTTAACTTTAATGAACAGCTAACCAACAATATTCCTTCATCAGTCTCTTGGCTGGCTGTTACTGGTAATCAGACTTCCCACGATTATGTTCATTACCTGGATGGCTTGCCAACCCCTTACACTGGTTGGTTTGATTATAATGGAACTTCTTACTATTTTAATAATTCTCTTCATATTGTAAGGAATGAGTGGGTTTTATTAGATAACGATACCAGTTATTATTTCGACCAAGATGGGAAACAAGACAAGAACTGGATAAAAAGAAATGGAAAACTATATTGTGTGGATTCCAATGGTAATATGAAAACCGGATGGCAGCTTATTAACAAGACATGGTATTATATGGATTCCAGTGGCGCCATGACAACCGGATGGCAGAAGGTCGATGGAAACTGGTACTATATGGCTTCTGATGGTGTCATGTTAACCGGATGGCAGAAAATTGGTAATAACTGGTACTGCATGAACTCCAGCGGCTCCATGGCGACCGGATGGCAGAAGGTCGATGGAAACTGGTACTATATGAGGTCCAGCGGCTCCATGGCGACCGGATGGCAGAAGGTCGATGGAAACTGGTACTATATGAGGCCCAGCGGCTCCATGGCGACCGGATGGCAGAAGGTCGATGGCAACTGGTACTATATGAGA
>ERZ778516.1751-NODE-1751-length-15928-cov-10.229635_pt1 | contig 15928 bp, 14 predicted proteins | sample MGYA00510342_ERZ778516 | MGnify/ENA primary metagenome ERZ778516 (study PRJEB29527, sample SAMN07138961) | mouse gut metagenome | material: feces | host: mouse | place: China:Nanjing | collected 2016-01-25 ... | reverse complement strand
TTACGGAGGTATTTTTCCATGATCTGGTACCCTTACCAACAGATGAAGACAATGAAAGACCCTTATAAAATCACGGATGCCGAAGGCGTCTGGCTCTTTACCGAAGACAACCGGATGATCGATTCCGTCTCTTCCTGGTGGAGTGTAATCCATGGCTATAAACACCCGGTTCTCACAGAAGCCATCCGGTCTCAGGCGGAACATTTCTCCCATGTAATGCTGGGCGGACTGACCCACGAGCCGGTGCAGAAACTCTCGGACAGGCTGGAGGAATGGCTTCCCGGCGATCTTAACTACTGCTTTTTCTCCGATTCCGGCAGTGTGGCTGTGGAAGTTGCCCTCAAAATGGCGCTTCAATATTATGTCAACCGCGGAGAAATGCAGCGGACCAGGGTTCTGTCCCTCTCCCATGCTTACCACGGCGACACCTTCAAAACCATGGAGGTGGGCGACGATGAAGATTATCATTTCATTCTGGAAGCCTACGGAGACAGTCCCCATGTCCTCCATATTCCCACAGAAATCCCGGCCCTGGAAAAAGCATTCGAGCTCTGTCATGAAGAGCTGAACTGTTTCATCGTGGAGCCTCTTCTGCAGGGCGCCGGCGGCATGCGCATGTACGATATTGCATTTTTGAAGCGGGCGCGGGAACTGTGCGACCGGTACGGCGTCCTTCTGGTCTTTGACGAGGTGGCGACCGGTTTTGGCCGGACCGGCAACCGGTTCGTGGCAGACCTGGTGCTGCCGGACATCCTAGTCCTTGGAAAAGCGCTGACCGGAGGCTATATCGGTCATGCAGTCACTGTAGCAAACCAGAAGGTCTATGATGGATTCTATGACGACGATCCGGATAAAGCGCTGATGCATGGTCCGACTTTCATGGGAAACGCGCTTGCCTGCAGCGTAGCTTTAAAGTCCATCGAACTGTTTGAACAGGGCGATTACATAAGCAGAATCCGGAAAATCGAAGCCGTCACCCGCCGGGAACTTTACGGCTTCACGGATCCGCGGATCAGAGAAATCCGCATTATGGGCGGCTGTGTCTGCATGGAAGTTTATGATCCGGCTGTTCTGAAGGGTTATCAGCAGTTCGCTTATGAACGCGGGGTCTTCAGCCGTCCGTTCCTGAATTACCTGTACGCCATGGTTCCCTATATTATTACAGAGGAAGAACTGGTACAGGTACTCGCTTCCATGAAGGCGTGGTTTTGCAGATAACGGCAGAACGGCCGGTTCCACAGATTGCGTCTTCTTCAACGGTCCTGACGCCTGCAGCTGTTAAAACATTTTCTGCACCAAAAGAAAGGAGTGTTGCAAAACACGTTCCTGCCCGTTTGTTCAACAAACGGACAGGAGCGTTTTACAACACTCCCTCTTTTTTCGTTTCTTTCCCGGGAACCTGTCCCTGGTATCTTTCCGTCTCAGAATGACACCGGCAGGCGCGGAATTCCGTCGATCCGCAGATACTGGCTCATGCATGCAGACACAAATTCATGATCCGCCATATGATCCAGACCGGACACAAGCACGCTTCCGATCACTCCGGCTCCTGCCACACGGATCGGGAACCCCCCTCCCCGCGCCACATACTCCGTCTCGTTCAGCCCGTGGGATTCCAGCGTCTCCTGATTCTTTTTCAGCAGCATAAACAGCCGCAGACTGCTCATCTCCATGGTCCGCACTGTATTATGTTTTCTTGTTATCCACTGCTCGTTGTTATAGTTCGTCCCTTTAAATCCGTACTGGAATACTGTGTAACCGTTATTCAGCCGGATGCTGATGGCTACCGGAAGATGGTTTCTTGCCGCTTCCGCCACCATCAGGCTGCCCAGCTCCCAGGCGTCTTCATTGGTGAAATGAGAAAACTGCAGGATCTCCTCCTGCATTGCCAGTATTCGGATCGATTCTTCCAACATCATGTCCATTACCTCCTGCTCATGCTTTGGATACGGCCCGGAACCCTGCAGTATACGCCGGTCCCGCAGCCGCCATACCTTCGTATGGTATATATCCAAGTATAGCACGTTCCATACAGAAATTCAAATCCTCAAATTCCCCATCCAGTAATACAGCATGGTCTCTGTCATTCGGATGAAGACCGTCCAAAGTCAGTTCCTCCATCGTATATGTTCCCTCTTTCATCCTCTGATATACCGTATCGCGGATACTGATACACGGCAGCCCATACCTCCGATCCCAGCGTTCACATAATGAAATTCTGCCCCCGACGCGCCCTGTCCATGCAGGAAGCGAACCTGCCAAAACCTGCCCGATTTACTGTATATGCCATTTCTGATTCTCCTTTCTTCCTGTTTCCGGCAAAAGCAGAGCCCCGAGGCTTCCCTGCGCCCGGGACTCTGCTTTTGCATCCTGTTATTTTACGATCTCCGTCATGGCCGCCTTCAGTCCTTCCAGCGCCTTCTCTGCCGCGTCCAGACTTCCTTCTTTCACGCCCATGTAGAATTTTACCTTGGGCTCTGTCCCGGAGGGCCTTACGCAGCACCACGCCCCGCCCTCCAGCTCATAGTAGAGGACGTTGGATTTCGGAAGGCCTGTGGGCGTCACCTTTCCGGTCGCCAGCTCCAGACGGGTATCCGCCTCATAATCCCGGAGCGCAACGACATCATACGCTCCAATTTTCTGAAGCGGCTCCTTTCTCATATCCGCCAGAATCTTCTGGATCCGCTCCGCTCCGTCCACGCCTTTCATCGTGATGGAGACCAGATCCTCCTTGTAATAACCGTATTTCTCATAGATACGCAGCATCTGGTCCCACAGCGTCAGTCCCTTTTCCTTATAATAGGCCGCCGCTTCGCAGAGCGCCATGACCGCCACGACTGCATCTTTGTCTCTCGCGTGGGTTCCCACCAGGCATCCGTAACTCTCCTCATAGCCGAACAGATATTCGTGCGATCCGGTCTGCTCAAAAAATTTGATCTGTTCCCCGATGTATTTAAATCCGGTGAGCACCTCGATGACCTCCACGCCGTACTCTTTCGCGATTCCGTCCGCCATGTCTGAAGAGACGATGGTCTTCACCAGCGCGCCGTTCTTCGGCAGCCGTTCCAGTTCTTTTTGCACACTCAGCTCATACTCTGCGATCAAAAGCCCGGACATATTTCCGGTAAAGGGAATGTATTCCCCGGTTTTTGTATCTTTTGCATAGACTCCCAGCCGGTCCGCATCCGGGTCCGTGGCCAGCACCAGGTCCGCATCCGTCTCCTCCGCCAGCTGAAGCGCCAGCGCAAACGCCTTCGGGTCCTCCGGATTGGGATAAGACACGGTGGAAAAATTACCGTCCGGCAGTTCCTGTTCCGGCACCACCTGCACGTTGGTAAATCCAAGTTCCCGAAGCACTCTGCGCACCGGAAGATTGCCGGTGCCGTGAAGGGGCGTATAGACGATCTTCAGGCTGTCCGCCGTCTTCCGGATGGATTCCGGACTTAAGACCAGCTTTTTCAGTTCTTCCATATAACGGTCGTCGATCTCCTGCCCGATGACCCGGAACAGCCCTTTTTCCTCCGCCTCCGCCCGTTCCATCATCCGGATGGACGCAAAATCCGTCACCGCGTTTACTTCCGCGATAATCTCTTTATCTTTTGGCGCCGTGATCTGAGCGCCGTCCTCCCAGTACACTTTATAGCCGTTGTACTCCGGCGGGTTGTGGCTGGCCGTGATGACGATGCCCGCGATACAGCCAAGCTCCCGCAGCGCAAAGGAAAGCTCCGGCGTGGGGCGCAGCGTCTCAAAGCGATAGGTACGGATCCCGTTGGCGTTCAGGCAGAGCGCTGCCTTCTCGGAAAATTCCACGGACATGTTCCGGGAATCGAAGGCAATGGCCACGCCCTTCTCTTCTCCACCCTGCTTCCGGATATAGTTCGCCAGCCCCTGGGTCGCTTTTGTCACCGTATAGATGTTCATCCGGTTTGTCCCGGCTCCGATCACGCCCCGAAGCCCTCCGGTCCCAAAGGACAGGTCCCTGTAAAACCGGTCCTCGATTTCCTTTTCCTGCCCGGCGATCTCCCGAAGCTCCGCCCTGGTCGCCTCGTCAAAAATCGGATCCGTGCACCACTGCCTGTATTTGTCTCTGTAATCCATCTGTTTTCCTCCATCTCAAAATCCGGTTTTCAGCACCTTTTCGGCCTTTCTGACCATTGCCTTTCCGAACTGCCCGCCTCTGCTTCCTTCCCATTGTATCCTCTTCCAAAGTCTCTGTCAATCATCCGCCGCCTTCCCTGTCCGTTTTCTTACGATCTTCGTATTCAGAAACGCCGTCAGCCCGAACACCGCTTAAAGGGGCGCCGCTTCCTTCAGGCTGTCCATCCCCCTTTTCTCCCTCTCTGCCAGTACGCAAAGGAAGACTGGTCAATCTCCCCGAACATCCGTTTCATTCTCTGCCCGTCCAGCACGATCTTGTCAACCGTAAAATAATCGCAGGATACAGCGCTTTCTCTATGTGAAGTTCGCGTTCTTTCCCGTCCGCTCCCTTTCTTCCATAATCATATACCCGGTAGGTTACGTTGGCGTTCTGCTGGATCTCCGCAATCAGATTGCCTTATCCTCGGCCGCCTTGTTGTTGATACCGAATCCATAGTTGTCGCCTGCGCTGGCATATCTCTTACCGTTTACCGTGATCGGGAACGGCATATATTTTACATCTTCCGGAGTCTCCCCCTGATCTCTGCACTGCTGCACAGCCCAGGAACCAGGCACCATGCTGGCGATCCCACCCTTGTTGATGGCGCCCTTGGAGGATTCCCAGTCGGTACTTGCCAGATCTTCCTCGATCAGCTGGCGGGCAACCGCCTCGTACATCAGATAGTACACGGCGTAAGGTCCGGTCATGTCGTCCTTCTTCGCAAACAGATCCTTCATATGAGGCATCTTATTCTTGAAATCCGGATCTCCGATACACACGATATCCGTGTAAGCGTCCCATGCCTTCATATTCTACGGTAATGTTCGGGTACAGCTCCATAAACTGCTCTGCATATCCCTTGTACACCGTGTCCACGATATCCGTACGGTTGGTCAGCACCCTGATGCTCGCCGTCAGGTCCGTATAGTCTCCCGGCGTATCTGCCGTACTCAGTGTAATGGAATCGATGGACGGAAGATTTACATTCGCTGCAGCTTTGTCTGCTCCTTTGTTTCCTCCTCCGCATGCAGTCAGCGCTACGGTCATGACCGCCGCAAGTCCTAAACTTAAAACTCTTTTGTTCAGCTTTATTTTTTAGTCTCACTTTCACTTATTTTGTTTCATTTTTAAGTTAATTTAATTTTAACGTTTTTTCAGATTTTGCAATCAGCAATTAAAACAAAATGCTTTTTCTCTATTTTGCAACAAATATTCCATTGTTTTATAGGTTTTGCACAATTTATTTATAGTTTCATTCATTAAAATATTTTTAATTTAAACTACTATTTAATTAACTACTGAAAATAAAACAGAGCCGATAAACTGTGATCCTGTTTCACAGGTTCATCGGCTCTGCATCTGCGTAAAATCCATATCTGAGTGATATGATTTTAACCGCTCTTTTATTTTTTCTCATAATATCGCAGATTTTTGGCTTTTCCTTTTTTTCGGTTAACTCCCGCAAAAGCAGAATTGCTGTGGATCGGGATACTCCAAGCGCCTTTTCTGTATCGCTGCAGACAACAGAACCTCTGCTGCGACACAATTCCAAAACAGCATTTATTCATTCTGCTCTTTTTATCACACGGATAGAACCACCTGTTTTAGCGTTATTTGGAGCTTTTTGTCCTTCTGTGCAGAAGTTGATATCAGGAAGCGTAATCTTAAAAGCATGATCCGTTGTTTCAATCACAGATTTCCTGTCATAATCATCATAACATTCATTGATACCAAGGCGAGAAAGTCGATCGGTCTGCATCATTTCATGCCGGATATATAACATTCGTACAGATACATGTTTTTACAGACAGTCTCTATAAATTCATCCGTATAGAACGATTTTTTATGCGTAAGGTGACAGTCCGCCTTGCTGTCGACAATGTGGGAAATCAGGTCAAAAAAAGCGGCGTGGGTTAAGCGGCAGGTTCCGTTTTCCTCCCTGCGGCAGATCAGGACCTCATCCTCCAGAAAGCAGACCGCGTCTCCCCATGCCGCCTCTCCTCTGTCCTTTGACGCGCCCAGAAGGAAATTAAAATGCACCATGGCATTGGTCACCTGTGTCAGGCGGCGCAGCGCCGTTTCATCATACGCATACAGTCCGCTGAGCGCTTCTGATGCCTTCTTTGGGCCGATCGGCTTCCCCTGCTCTGCCCTGCGGAGCACCTCAAGCTTTTCCGTGCTTTGTTCCGGCAGGGGGAACAGTTCACGAAAATAAGCCTTTTCTATCTGCTGCTCTTTCCATACCAGTTCCCTTTGAAAACGCTTTTCGTACTCTGTGAAGTACAGATCGTTCTTAAACCACGCAAGCAGTTCTTCCTCAAAAGGAGAGATGCCGTCGAACTGGCTGCGCACCTCCCGCCACCCGTAGTATTCCAGATACCTGGGCCAGGAGCTGACATAGCCTCCATGGCGCGTGTGCAGCACCCAGTCGCGGAAATCGTTCAGGAAACTGCGGCTACACAGGAGCTTTTTCCAGCTTCCCGCAGTACCATACCGTGCCTTCAGCGCGCGGAAGCGATGCATATGCGGCACATATCCGCATTCATGGCCGGAATGCCCTTCCCCCGTATGGTCCAGCACGTCCACAAACGCCTGGAAAAATTCCTGCTGTTGACTGCGCAGATGCGCATATTCCTGCATTTTCGCCGCCAACTGCCGAGAAAACAAAGGCTGCGGCAGACTGCAGAGATTGCGGAGGACAAATTCCATATCGGAATCCGGGAGGGAGGACATCAGCAGCCATTGCTCCGCCGTATCCGAAAAATTCTCCGCAAAGGCGGCCTGCTGTTCCTGATCTCCCGTGCCCTGCCAGCAGCAGCACGCCTCCTGGCAGAAAGAAAAGAAACGGCGCTCTTCTTTCAGGTCAGACCAGCACTGGAGATCCTGCACATATTCCCGGTGACTGGGGTGTACCGCAAGCAGCCCTTTCATACGGACATACCCGCTTTTTGCCTCAGGCGACACCGCCGGCTTCGCCTGCCTGTCAGCCGCCGCCTTATCGTCTATATCCATGAAAAATCCATAGGCAGTGCACAGGGCAAAGTACAGATCCTGCCCGATCCCTTCCGGGCGAACCTGGCTTTCTTTCTGCAGGAAACCGCAAAGCCCTGCCAGAACCTCCGGGCTGTACTGCCTTTGCAAAAAAGCCGGATGGCAGATAACAGACAGCCATTTACGCTCTTTCCACTCTTCCCATAAGATATTCAGAAAGCGCTTTGATTTTCCTGGCAGACTCTTTTTTGACGCAGTTGTTCCGGCCTCGGTCCCTGTTTCTTCCTCATGATATTTATGACGGATAAGCCGCAGAATTTCCCGCGACCGGCGTTTTCCCGGGTTTGGCAGAATCTGTCCGATCCATCTTTGCATGATTCCGTGCACATTCTGCAGAGACTGCAGTACTTTTGAAAATATCATCAAAAACCTCCCCACATGCCCTAAGGCACATTTCTGCGCACGCTGTTTTTCATCACCACATGTCCGGATACGATCTCCAGCCCTCTGCCGGAATTGGGATTTTTGAACTGCTTCATCAGTTTTTTGATGGCCACCCGCACCATGGCTTTTGTATTCACCTCATAGGTGGTGATCTTCATGTCCGCATAACCCGGATAGAGGAAATTGTCGAATCCCACCACCGACACGTCGTCCGGCACTTTCAGCCCCCGTTCGTTCAGCTTGTATACCAGCATCCCCGCCACCAGGTCGCAGTTGCAGACGAAGGCTTCCGGAAGTCTTCGGGGCAGTTCAAATTCCACGATCCCCTGGGCGTTCCGGTCCTCGATCAGCCACTTTGGATGCACGTTCAGCCGGTGCTGCGTCATGGCCTTCATAAAGCCGCAGTAGCGGTCCATGATGCTGCTGGTGGAATAGATAGAACCGATAAATCCGATCTCTTTCATTCCTCTCTCCAGAAGCACCTCCGTCATCTGGTACATTCCGTAGAAATTATCCGCGATCACCGCGTCATTTGCCAGTTCATGGTCGTAAAAATCCAGGAACACCACCGGTATGGTCACCGCCTCCCGCAGCCTGCGGATGTATTGCTTGTCGATTTCCCCGACGATGATCAGTCCCTCCACCTTGTTCTGGAGCACCATCTGAGGAAGCTCCAGATGCTGTCCCCCGTCTCCGTTCTTCAGCGTTTCGATGGTGGTATAGCACTGCTTTTCCGTGGCGGCAAGGGCCAGCTCCTGATAGAGTTTCCAGTAATAGGTCGTATGATTTCCCAGATACCGCTCCGCGATCAGCACGCCGATCTTCTGAAAATCCTCCGTCTGCTCCTCTTTGGGCCGGACCTTTCTGTGGTTCTCGTATCCCAGTTCCTCCGCCGCCTTCTGTATCTGCTCCCGCAGACTCTCGCTTACGCCCTTCTGCCCGGTGAGGGCGTTGTGTACTGTCACCGTACTGACCCCCACCGCATTGGCAATATCCACAAGTCTTACTTTACCCATCATTTCCTCCAGCCACGTTTCTATTATTACCCAACTCTGACAAAATGGTACAGCCGGCTTACAAAATCTCCCTGCTTTGAAGGAACCAGATAACCGCAGTACCGCGACAGTTCCAGCACATACTGGGCTCTGCTCTGAGAAGGCGTCCTCCCCGCGATCCGGATCGCCCAGTCCGGATGCGCCCGATAAAGGTCCGAATCCGGCGAGATCATCTCCGGCTCGAATCGGATCCCGAACTGCAGACCGATCTTATTGATCTTTTCCACCAGATCCGGAAGCCCGGAGGTGATCTTCTCTTCGTTCACCGTCCAGTCTCCCAGGGAACTGTCGTCAAGATTCCGCTTTCCGAAACGGAGCCCGCCTCTTTGAATATGGCGCTCTCTCGCCCAGCTTCCCACCAGCGTCAACATCTCAAAGTCCCGGTTGTCCATGTCCAGGCAGGTGCTGTACGCCTTCTCCAGCTTCAGATGCTGCTCTCCGCAGTTTTCCACCCGGACACTCCGGGTGATGATATCCGTATCCGCGAACACCGAATAGGACGGCGTAACCTGAAGGTTCAGAAACGCATCCCTGCACACAAGCTCCAGCGTCTCCACTTCGTCCTCCTTCCCAAAGGAAGCCGGAAGACCCGGAAAGCCCGGTTCGCCCCGGAGGATCCGATAGTCTTCGAACTGGAGTTCTTATCCGATGCTGCCGCTCCCGCTCCGGACATCCAGACAGCTCTCCCGATAGTCTTCGATGCCTCCGGTAGGATACTCCGTGGGAAAGAAATCCAGAAAGGACGCCGTGTATCCATATGGAACAGTTTCTTTGCATCCATATATGTGATTCCCATGTTTTTATACTCCTTTTTCGATATAAATTTCTCTCCGTCTCCCTGCCGGTCTCTCATTCCAGAAAACTTCATTCCAGAAAAGCAAAGGGCTCCTCCTCGTTCATATGCAGATACTGCATCATCAGATACGCGCCCCGCAAAGATACCCGCTCTTCTGAGAGAATCCTTCGCACCTCTTCCCGGTCCGCAAGAACTGTCCGGATCACCTCCGTGGCTTCACACACAGCGGCTCCGTCAGAAATTTCCACCGTGCCAAACACCGCGCAGCTCGTCTCATCTGTAAATCCCGGGCCCATATAGAACGGACGCCGGAAACAGGCCGCGCCTTCGGTATACTCTGTGAAGCGATACCCGGTCTCTTCCCTCATCTCCCGCACCGCCGCCTGTCCGGGCGTCTCCCCGGGATCCACCAGGCCGGCCGGAAGCGCATACACCTCTGCATCCAGCGGATAACGGTATTCCTGGATCAGAACCAGCCGGGGCGACGCCTCCTTCGTCAGCGCGTAGATGACGATCCCCTCCGGATCCAGGCTCTTCGTATACAGCTTCAGCCTCTCCTCCGGATTTCTGGAAGCGAAATAATAGTCGAAGGAATCCCCGTTCCGGTCCAGCGCGTCAATATGGTACAGGTTCAGATGCCGGTTGTTGGTCTGTTTTTTCACAGCGCCGATATTCTTCATTTCCACGCCTTTCTGTTTTAAGTAAATTTAGTTAAATTCATTTCTATTTTATGAGAAAATTAGTTAAATGTCAATTGTCTATTCAGGCGATTATTTTCCTCTTTTCCTGTGTATTCTGTACATGGAAAAGGACGCCGTTATAAAAAGACTGCTGCAGACCGAAGTTTCAACATCTTGCACGAATGCTGCAAACTGCATCTGTAACAGTCCTTCCAACTTAAATCCGATTCAGATCCAGAAGCGGTCAGATTGCATCAGATCCTGAAATTTCCTCCAGTTCCTCCGATTCTTCCCGATTCATATCCTCTGTTTCTGACATGGTATCCTCTCCTTCGGATGCCGTGTCCATCCCATCCAGTTCGAAGTCTTCCTCCTTTTTGCCCATACCGCGCCGGAAGGGAACGGCGTAACCGTCAGGACTGCCGCACATACCCATTTTTTAACTTAATTTTATTTTTACTGCTTTTAGAAAATTAATTCATCTATATATCTTGTGATTATATATTGCCAGAAAAATATGATAAACGGCACATGGGACAAGGTTCTATGAAGGCAGGAATTTAGTGCCGTTTATATATCTGTTCTCTGCAGCACCGTGTGGACTGGAGCGGACAGCGGAATTGTTTTCTCCGTCACAGACGAACAGACCTGTCCGAATGAGACGAACAAAACGGCTTTGGTATCCAATACACGCCATACGAGCACAGAGACCAGGGTGCAGCCCCCACCCAGTAAAAAGTAACGCACCACAAAAAATATAATCGTTTTCGCCCTGTTTTCCTCTTGACGAACAGGAAAAGTCGTTCTATATTAGTATCTGTCTTTCTTGTGAAATCATTTTACGAACAGATAAAAACGGAGGGGACAAAGATGTCCAGAAAAGTTTACAGAATTGACATGTGCAATGGACCCATACTGTCAGGGATCATTGCATTCAGTTTGCCATTAATGCTTTCCGGCTGCCTGCAGCTTCTCTTCAATGCTGCAGATGTGATCGTAGTTGGGCGTTTTGCAGGAAACGAATCCCTGGCGGCAGTGGGATCTACCAGTTCGCTTACGAACCTTCTGGTCAATCTTTTTATCGGCCTTTCCATCGGAACCAACGTAACGGTCGGGCACACGCTGGGAAGCGGTGATGAGCAGGGGACCTGTGACAATGTACATACGGCAGTTACCGTCAGCCTGATCTCCGGTGTTGTACTCATCGGAATCGGCGTGCTTTTCACCAGACCGCTTCTGATCTGGATGGGCGCTCCTTCCGATGTCCTTGACAAAGCTGCCCTGTACCTGAAAATTATCTTCATCGGAATGCCTGCAACCATGGCTTACAATTTCGGAAGCGCCATCCTGCGTGCCACCGGGGATACCAAAAGGCCTCTGTATTTCCTGTCTGCAGCAGGTATGGTTAATGTAATCCTGAATCTGTTTTTTGTGATCGTCCTGCATATGGATGTGGCAGGAGTCGCGCTTGCCACCATCATCTCCCAGTGCATCAGCGCAGTCCTGATCCTTCTCTGCCTGTGCCGGATGGAGGGTCCATGCCGTCTGAATATCCGGAAACTTTATATCCAGCCCGGTCGTCTGCGCCGGATGATGCAGATCGGACTGCCGGCCGGAATACAGAGTTCCCTGTTTTCCTTTTCCAATGTGCTGATCCAGTCCTCCATCAACTCTTTTGGTTCTGTGGTTGTGGCCGGAAACAGCGCCGGAGCAAATATTGAACAGTTTGTCTACATCTCCATGAACGCAGTCCACCAGGCTACTGTAAGCTTCACCAGCCAGAATACCGGAGCCGGAAAGCCGGAGCGCATCAACCGGATCCTGTATTCCGGTCTCGGACTTGTGACTGTAATCGGACTGATCATGGGCATCGGCGTCAATCTCCTGGGAACACCGCTTCTGTCCATCTATTCTCCGGATTCTGCCGTCATAGAGGCCGGAAAGACACGGCTTCTGTGGATCTCGGCGCCCTATTTTCTGTGCGGGATCATGGAGGTAGTCATGGGGATCATGCGCGGACTGGGCTATGCCATTACCCCCATGATTGTGGCCCTGTCCGGCGCATGTCTGTTCCGAATCGTCTGGCTTGCCACCGCATTTGCATGGTTTCCTGTACAGAGCGTCCTGTTTCTGTCCTATCCGGCATCCTGGATCCTGACCGCTGCCATCCATGTATTGACCTATCTGTATGCCCGCAGGCATCACGCACTTTTTAAACAGCCTTCTCCCCAATAACATTATGGCAGGTAAAATAGATGACCTGCCGTTTTTCAGAAAGCTGCTTCAGAATATCCACAGCCCGCTGCTGTTTTGCTGTATCCAGATTTACAAAAGGATCATCCAGAATCAGCGGCGGCTGTTCTTCTTTATAGAGTACATCCAGAATTGCCAGCCGTTCCGCAAAATGAAAGAGATCCTGCTGACCGGCGCTCTGATATTCCATGGGCCGAAGCGCTCCTGCCTCCTGCACCTTCAGATGAAGCGCAACGTCCAGAGACAGGGAAGACTCCTGCTCAGGCTTTAAGATGCCCATATAATACTCCAGCCTGTCCTGCAGATCGCTCAGGTAACGGGCCGAAAACCGTTCCCGTGCCAGTTTCAGATATCCGGCGGTCTGCTCCAGCAGAGCATATTCCCGTACCGCCTCCTCTGTCTTTTCAGACAGCCAGCTCTCTCTTTCCTCCAGTTCCGGCAGTCTCTCTGCACGTTCCTGCAATCCTGCAATCCGGTACTGAATATCATTTTCCTCCTTCTGCAGATGTCTCAGCTGTATCCGGCATTCCTCCAGCCTGTCCTTCCACGTCTGCAGATCATATCCCTCTTTCCCCGATGCAGACAGAAGCCTGTGTTCTTCCTCCGAAAAACCTTCTCCATACTGAAACCACAGTTCCCGGCTTCTGGAAACTTCTTTTCTCTGCAGTTCATATCTCTGTTTCAAATCTCTGTACTCACGGCTTTTCCTTCGCATCTGTTTCCAGCTTCGTTCCATCTGTGCAGGATCCGTGTGCTTTGGAAGCGACAGGAACTCACAGATCTTTTTCTCAAGGTTCTCCTGCTTCTTCTCCGTCTCACGCAGTACACGCTCTGCCTCCCGAACCTGCTGACGGCTTACCTGGATCCGTTTTTCCAGATGCTCTTTCTCCATCCGGGATTTTCGGACTTTCATAAATCCTGCCGAAAAAAACAGAATACCGGTTCCCAGAAAGACCAGCCCGGCAGCCAGAAGGCCCCGAATCAGACAAAAAATCCCAGGGATCAGGCAGATGCCCGCCGGGATGCCGTAAAGCATCCCCGGGGACACATGCGCATCTCTGGCATCCTCCATGTTTCCCAAACGGCTGACCGCATCCTGAACCTGACGTTTTGCTTCTGATTCTTTCTGTCTGAATACCTCCAGCTGGCAGATCCATTCCCGCGCCTTATCCAGCTCTTTTTCTTTTGGCGGAGCACTGGTATATTCCGACAGTTCGACCGCCATTTTCTGCAGTTCCTCCTGCTTTTCCTCCGCCTGGCTTTTCAGCAGGGCATATTGCGCCCTCTTCTTCTCGATCTGCTGACAGTCCTGCGCATGCCTGAGCCTTTTTTCCAGTTTTTCCACGTGATCCGCAGCTTCCTCTATCCGCTGCCTTTGCGATATGAGACGAAATCTCCACTCTTCTGCCTCTTCCTCCTGTTCCCGGCATTTTAAAAGTTCCTCTCGTACGCTTCTCCTCTGTTCTTCCAGTTTCCCGATCTGTCCCCGGTTTCCCGTTTTCCGATAATATTTCATCTGGTTTTCCAGAAAAAGCATAGCCTGTTCGTAATTCCCCATGTCCCCGGCATCCTCTTCCACATGCGTCAGCCGGGCGTTCAGGCTGTCATTCAGAGCAACTGCAAAATCCTGCTGCAGAAAAAAGCTGCTCCTTACATATGCCGCCCGATCTACATGGAACAGCTCCTCTCCCAGAAGACCGGAATAATCCGAGCACAGAAGTCCCGTCTCCAGATCATAAAGCACAAAGGTGTCTTCCCGGTCTTTTTTTCCAAAAAAACGCTCTGCACGGTATGTCTTTTCGCCTGCCTGAAACTCCATGCTCCCGCCGAAAGCTCCTCCCTGCCACGGAACGTAATGCTTTCTGTCATTTTCCTTCAGAGATCGTCTGGCCGTGACCGGAAGGCCGTAAAACATCGCCCTGATAAATGCGGCAAGCGTAGATTTTCCCCATCCATTCTCCGTGCAAACCCTATGGAATCCCTCCTGAAAATCCATATCAAAATCATGCAGTTTTCCAAAATTTTCAATATGTAATCTGAGAATCCGCATCTTATCCCTTTCTTTCCAGAGCCTGAATGCCCCTGCACAGTATTTCTTCTTTCTCCTCATCCGTCATATCCGAAGCCAGCACCAGACGAACAAATTCCCCTTTCAAAGATACATCATAGCGGTATTCTTCCGGACGAATCCACAATGTTGTCTCATCCTGTACCTTCAGAAAATAAAAATCTTCCTCCAGCCATTTCCGGAGCCAGGCTGCATCCCGCTCCGCTTCCGGAGCCGTCCTGCCCGTCAGGCGTATCTTCACCATATCTTTTTCCGGGATCCCCTGCACAGTCCCTCGAATCCTGCGCTGTATCTCTTCCTGTGTCATAAGCCCCGTAATGTCAACCGGCACATCGTGAAGCGTTCTGCGGGCAAAGGGAAGAAACCTGGAAACTATGGTTCCCCTGCCGGTCTCCAGCTCCACATAGCCCTTTTGTCCGCATTCATCAAAGCCGCGTCCCTCCAGACATCCGCAGTAGCACCACACACCTCTCTCATCCAGCCGTTCCAGCCGAAAACTGTGAATGTGTCCCAGAGCCAGATAATCAATATTCTTTCCCCGCAGCTGCCGGAGCGAAAACGACTCCGGCTGATCCTTTCCATGATACTCTGCTGCCATTCCATGAAACATCACAATATTGGTCCGGTCTTTCTCCAGCGACAGGCGTTCCATGATATGATCTTTGTTTTCTCCGGACCATTCTGCGCCGGTTATGACCACATCTCCCTGTTCATAAGAGGTCCAGTCCGTCCCAAATGTCCTGAGATTATCCGGAAGGGCTGATGCTCCTTCCAGAAAATTTCCCTGATCATGATTGCCCCGCAGATAATAAAACATAATCTGCGGATGCTGGACTACCGCATCCAGCACACAGTTGCCGGCACGGGTGGATACCGATCTTCCGTCAAAGAGGTCCCCGCAGATCAGAATTGCTTCCACTTTGTCCTCTGCCGCCTGCTCTGTCATCCGTGTAAACGTATGCAGAAGCTCCAGACGGCGTTCTTTTGCCTTCTCCACCGGCAGCCCCGACTCCATCCGGGAATCCAGGTGTACATCTGCGCAATGTATCAATTTCATCGTATTCTGTCTCCTTTTCCCGCATTCTCAGGAAATTGCCTGCAAAAACAGACGCCTTTTTCGAAAATATCTTTTTCAAAATCCGCTCCGTGTCAGAACAGCCCTTTCTCTTTCATATAAGCCAGAAACGCTTCACAGCCTTCCTTCACATCTTCATAAGTCTCGTCAAAATCTCCGGTATACCACGGATCAGCAATATCTCCGGGCTCTTTCGCAAAGTCCAGAAGACGGCAGATCTTCTTCTGCGGGTCCCTGCCCACAATCCGCAGCATGTTGCGGATGTTCCATGTATCCATGCCGATCAGATAATCGTATTCCTCATAGTCTGCCCGTTTCATCTGCCTGGCACGGTGGTCTCCGCAGTAAATCCCGACTTCCTTCAGTTTACTGCGCGTACCATGGTGGACACGGCTGCCGATCTCCTCCGTGCTGGTGGCTGCGGAATC
>ERZ778516.1748-NODE-1748-length-15943-cov-10.248867_pt1 | contig 15943 bp, 8 predicted proteins | sample MGYA00510342_ERZ778516 | MGnify/ENA primary metagenome ERZ778516 (study PRJEB29527, sample SAMN07138961) | mouse gut metagenome | material: feces | host: mouse | place: China:Nanjing | collected 2016-01-25 ... | reverse complement strand
GGGACGCACTCTTCTCCCTCGGGGTCTCCGCTCTCTCCTCTCTCTGCCGGATGGGCAGCCCTCCTATCGCCCATCGCCTCTGATACCCTTGCGCTACCCACCTCTCCCCCGCCGGATGGGCTGCCGTCCTCGGAGCCGCGGAGCGTGCGGGCAGATGTTATCCCCGGTTCGGAGCGGCGCGCCACCTTTGCCACGCGTCAGCGGGGCGGGGGAGCGCGCCGCGTAGACCGGGGGAGGAGAGTCGTTCACCTCTGGTCGGCCGAGCCGCGGAGCGTGCGAGATCAGCCGCCCGCGCCAGCCCGGGTCACCCGCTTCGCATGGCACTGTCCCCTCCCCGCCCGATTTTTTTTAGTATATTTAATAGGTGTACACCACTAAAAAATGCAAATATATTTTTATGCTTAAAAACATATTTAACACTTATTAAGACGGGGGGGGGTAGTTTCGATTACATTTTCATTAAATTTGCTCCACAATATTTAACAAAACCAGCCTAAAAACCTGTAATTAACTAAATAAAGCAACCAGTTTTTATAACCTTAATCATTTATCCAACAACATGTATCATTATCTCCGCACAATGAGCCGCAAGCTCACGGGACTCCCCGCGCTGCTGCTCGCGCTATGTATGCTGATGCTGACGGCCCCCGCCGCTTCAGCCTCGGCCGTGCCCGCGCCGGATACCGCCACGGGTACCGTTCTTGACCAGACAGGCGAGCCTCTCCCCGGAGCTTCTGTCATGGTGGTCGGCACCACTCTCGGCGGCTCGACCGACATCGACGGCAACTTCTCCATCGCAGGAGTGAAGCAGGGCGCCACACTCCGCGTCAGTTTTGTAGGCTGCAAGCCCGCCGACGTAAAGTGGGAAGGCCAGCACCTCAACGTCACCCTGCAGGACGACGGACAGACACTCGACGAAGTCGTGGTCGTAGGTTTCGGACAGCAGAAGAAAGCCAACCTTACCGGTGCCGTAGCTACCGTGACCGGCAAGGAAATAGCCGCACGTCCGGTCAACACCGTGGCCGACGCTCTCCAGGGTATGGCAGCAGGTCTTGACGTGCTCGGCGCCGCCCGTGGTGGTCAGCTTGGCGCTACCCGTTCGATGAACATCCGCGGTACCGGTACTATCGGTAGCGGTTCGTCGGTAAGCCCCCTCGTGCTTATCGACGGCATGGAAGGCGACATCAACCAGCTCAATCCGGCCGACGTAGAGAACGTGTCGATCCTTAAGGACGCAGCCGCATCGTCGATCTATGGTTCGCGCGCAGCAGGCGGTGTCATCCTTATCACTACCCGTCAGGGTAAAGAGGGCAAGGTGACAGTCAACTACTCCGACTCATTCCGCTGGAGCAAAGCTCTTGGTCTGCCCAAGTTTGCCAACTCATGGGAGTGGGCCGTGACTATGAACGAAGCTGCGGCCAACAATGGTTCAGGATGGTTCTCACAGGCCTATCTCGACAAGCTGAAAGCTGTCGTTGATGATCCGTCACTTGCCACAATGTTTGTCAATCCGACCAACAACCATTGGGAAGTATGGGATGAAACCGACATACTGCCTATAGCAAACACCGACTGGATGGAAGAGCATTTCGGCACCACCCCCTTCGCGCAGGAACACAACCTCAGCGTCACCGGAGGTACCGATAAGTACAACTACTACTTCTCCGGCAATATCCTCTCGCAGGATGGTACGCTCCGCTACGGCAAGGACAACCTGCAGCGCTACACACTCAACGCCAAGATCAATGTGGCCGTCACCAACTGGCTGACATTCGGCTACAGCGCGCGCTGGTATCGCGGTCACTACGACGCTCCGTCATTTGTCCGTGAGGCAGCAAGCAACGAGATGTACCATAACATCGCCCGCTACTGGCCGATCATACCCACTCATGACCCCAACGGTTTCCCAGTAGTAGAGTCGTTCATCAACGCTATGGAGGATGGTGGACGCTTCAACACCATTCAGGACAAACTCGACCATCAGTTCGTATTCAAGATCAATCCTCTTGAGGGACTCAACATCAACGCCGAGTTCAACTACCGCTCGAGCCACTACAACCGCAAGCAGGACGTGCAACAGTGCTACGGCTGGGATGCCGACGGCAACCCCTATCCAAACAACCCCAACGGTTTCCCCTATGGCGCCGGCGGTAAGGGCAGTCAGGTCTCTGAGAGCAACACTCGCTCCAACTACTTCAACCCCAACGTATACGCTACCTACGCTCACACATTTGCCGAGGATCACAATTTCAAGATCATGGCCGGTTTCCAGAGCGAATGGTACAATCAGAACTATTTCAGCGCATCACGCAATGGCGTCATTAACGGTCTCCCATATCTGTCGATGACCGACGGTAAGGACATAAAGGTCAGCGGTGGCGAAGACACTTGGTCGACAGCAGGCTTCTTCGGTCGTCTTAACTACGACTACAAGGGACGTTATCTCGTTGAAGGCAATCTCCGTTACGACGGCTCGTCGCGTTTCCGCGCATCCGACCGATGGACATGGAGTCCCTCCTTCTCGCTCGGCTGGAATATCGCCAGCGAAGCTTTCTGGGAAGATCTCGCAAGCACATGCAACCAGCTGAAGCTCCGCTACTCGTGGGGTAAGCTCGGCAACCAGAACACCGACAACTGGTATCCCACCTACGTGACAATGGGCTATGCAGGCAATGCCGCAGGATGGCTCGTCAACAACGGAACAGAGCGCAATGCCATCGCATCTATGCCCGGACTCGTTTCGTCGACACTCACCTGGGAGAAAAACCGCACATGGGACATCGGTCTTGACTGGAGCCTCTTCCAGAACCGTCTGACCGGTACAATCGACTACTACAACCGTAAGACTATCGACATGGTAGGCCCCGGCGAAATACTTCCCGGAGTATTCGGCGCATCGGTGCCAAAAGTCAACAACCTCTCGATGACATCGAACGGATGGGAACTTTCGATCACATGGCGCGACCGCATCCAGGACTTCAACTATGGAGTGACATTCAACCTCTATGACCATACAACAACCATTGACGAATACCCCAACGAGAACAAAGCGCTCAGCAGCTACTATAACGGTGCCAAACTTGGTGATATATGGGGTCTGACGACGGTAGGTATCGCTAAGTCAGCCGACGAGATGAATGCTCACCTCGACGCTCTCGACGCTGCCTACACCAAGGCAAACGGACAGGCTCCGGCACGTCCTCGCACCGGCCAGAACCAGCTTGGAACAGGATGGGGCGCCGGCGATATCATGTATGCCGACCTCGACGGCGACGGTGTCATCAGCAGCGGCGGCTGGACAGCCGACGATCATGGCGACTACACTGTGATCGGCAACACTACTCCCCGCTACAACTTCGGTCTTAACCTCGAGGCACAGTGGAAGGGCTTTGACCTCAAAGTGTTCTTCCAGGGCACAATGAAGCGCGACTACTGGGCAGGCGGCCCGATGATGTTCGGCGCTTGCCAGCAGGGCAAGTGGCAGGCTGTGGTGTTTGACGAGCACCTCGACTACTTCCGTGGCGCTGATACTGACAACCCTCTCGGAGCTAATGTCAATTCGTATCTCCCCCGCGTCAACTGGGGTGGCCCCAACAACACGGCCACTCAGACCCGCTACCTGCAGAATGCAGCCTACTGCCGTCTGAAGAACGTGACCGTCGGCTACACCATTCCTCAGGAAATCAGCCGCAAGGCATACATCGAGCGTGCACGCATCTTCTTCTCGGGCGAAAACCTTGCTACGATCACCAACTTCTCCAAGATGGGTGATCCCGAGCTGATAGAGGCCTACAACAGCAGCTACGGCTTCGGCAAGGTTTATCCGATCTCGCGTGTATTCTCAGTTGGTCTTAACGTAACCTTCTAATCACAAAACAACATCATGAACAAATATATAAGCTCAATAGTTGCCGCAGCAGCCGTCGTGGGCCTTACAGCCTGCGATGACTACCTCAACAGGGAGCCGGAGGATAAGCTTATCCCCGAAAACTTCTTCACGTCGGCGGCCAACCTCAAGGCTTACACCTTGAACTTTTACACAATGTTCCCGTCGCATTCCGACAATGCCTACGAACTCGGCACATTCTCGTCCGACAACGGCACCGACAATCAGGCTTATCGCACTGCATCCACACGCTGGGTGCCAGGCGAATGGCGTGTCGGACAGGGCACTGACAACTGGAGCTTCGGCAATGTGCGCTCACTCAACTACTTCATTATAAATACTGAGAAAGCCATAGAAGCCGGTGAGGTGTCCGGTGACCCGGTAGAAATCAAGCAGGCTCTCGGCGAGGCTTACTTCTTCCGCGCCTACACCTACTGGGCCAACTACAGCAGCCTTGGCGACTGGCCTATCAACGATGAAGTGCTTCCCAACGATAAGGAATATCTCCTTGAAGCCTCGGTGCGTCAGCCACGACACAAGGTGGCACGCCATATTCTTGCCGATCTCGACAAGGCTCTTACCCTCCTTCCTGAAGAATCGCCCTATAAAAAGAACGGTCTGACTCTGGACTGCGCCAACCTTTTCCGTTCGCGTGTGGCTCTCTTCGAAGGCACATGGCTCAAATACCACAAGGGCACAGCCCTCGTGCCCGGCGGACCAGGATGGCCCGGCAAGCAGGAACTGCTCGGCGACTTCAATATCGATACTGAGATCGCATTCTTCCTCGGCGAGGCTATGAAATCGGCCAAGGTAGTGGGCGACAAGTATGTCAACAATCTCGTTGTCAACACCGACGCACCTGAGGGCATGACAGCCGGTTTTACCGAAGCCAACCCCTACTACTGCATGTTCTCGGCCGACAACTCTGGCGAATACTCTGAAGTGCTTCTGTATCGTGCCTACAATCTGTCTTTGAGCGGTGGTATACAGATTCAGGCGCAGTTCCAGAAAAACGCCGGCGGTACCGGTTGGACACGTGGCATGGTCAACTCCTTCCTGATGCGCAACGGTCTGCCTATATACGCCAACGGTTCGGGTTACGACCCTGCATGGGAGAATCAGGGCGTTTCGGCCACAATACAGGGCCGCGACTCGCGTCTGACAATCTTCACAAAGGGCGATAATTCCGTCATATCGCTCGGTCTTGACGGCAACTCGCCCAACCTCTACAACATGAACTGGCTCTTCAGCGCTGATAACACCACTCGCTGCCCGACAGGATTCGCTGTCAAGAAGGGTCAGGGATATGATTACAAACAGGCACAGGGCAACCTCCAGTCTACCACAGGATCTATCGTATTTCGTGCAGCCGAGGCGCTTCTCAACTACATGGAGGCATGCGTTGAGTCGACGGGATCTATTGACGGAACAGCCGACTCCTACTGGCGCGCACTCCGCAATCGTGCTAAAGTCGACAACGACTATAACAAGACTATAGCCGCCACCAACATGAACGAAGAGGCTAAGGGCGACTGGGGAGCATATTCCCACGGACAGCTCGTCAACACCACCATCTACAATGTTCGCCGCGAGCGCCGTAACGAGCTGTGCGCCGAAGGTCTGCGTCTGATGGATGTTCGCCGCTGGTGTGCGCTCGACCAGATGATCACCACTCCCTATATTATCGAGGGCATCAAGTACTGGGGTACAGTCTACAGCGATCCCGACAGCCCGATGAGCATCAAGAACGCCGAAGGCGAGTTCTATGACCCTGTTGTTGATCCCGATTCTGACGACGCCAATATGTCGGCACGCGCCGGTGGTGACTATGTCCGTCCCTATCAGATCCGAAAAGCCAACAACCTCGTGTGGGATGGTTATACCTTCACCCGCGCACACTACCTGTCGCCGATCGGCCACAACGTGTTCGTCTACGCTTCGCCCGACAAGGATGTGGCAAACTCCTACGTTTACCAGAATCCCGGATGGCCAACCGAAGCAAATCAGGGTGCCAAGAACATTGACTGATTCATTCTCCATAAAACTCAGGCTACTCTAAGCATAAGTTTTATAATTGAGGAGGCGGCAGACTCTCTACGGAGAGCCTGCCGCCTCTGCCTGTATCCCCACCGCCAATGCTTTGCCTGTGCTGACGCCATTTGCACGGCCACGCACCCTCCGGGGCTCGCCGCGCGGCGGGGGACGCACTCTCCTCCCTCCGGGGTCTCCGCTTCGCGTGGCCATCGCGACGCTATTGCGTCCCGCCGCCCACGCTCGCTCCGAACTCCGGTTAATGCCTCCCCGCACGCTCCGCGGCTTTTCTCTCTCCTCTCCCCGCCGGATGGGCTGCCTCACTCCGGTATCGCCTGCCGTTCCCCCCTGTTCTCGCCGGATGGTGTTGACGCCCTCGGAGCCGCGGAGCGTGCGGGCAGATATTATCCCCGGTTCGGAGCGGAGCGCCACAGGCGTGCCGCGTAGACCGGGGGTAGGTGCGCCGTCCACCTCGTTCGGCCGAGCTGCGGAGCCTGCGATATCAGCCGCCCGCGCCAGCCCAGGCCTCCTGCTTGCCCATGCCGCTGCCACCTCCGCGCCCACCACTCCGCCGGACTGGGGTGGTCGTAGACCACCGACCTTTGTAAACCCCGCCATGACGCCCGCAGGGCGGCTTGGTGGGGCAGGGGTCATGTGCCACACGGATCTTCGTAGATGAGCCGCAGGGACAGTCCACGATCCCGGCTCATCTGCAAAGAAGCCTCACGCTCACGCGCCCCGTCGCGCCCTCCCCACGGAGCCGTAAAAAAAAGAAGCGGTGTGCCATCCACCGGGGGATTGGCACACCGCTTCGGGTGTTGTATTGTCGCTTATTCTATCAGGCCTTTACCGCTGCATTGCGGGTCTTGCCCTGACGCTTCTCGGTGAGATAGGCCACCGGCGATGCCACGAAGATTGTGGCGCATGTGCCGATTACCACACCGAAGATCATCGCGAAGGTGAACGAGCGGATAGCGTCGCCGCCAAGGATGAAGATGCACAGCAGCACGAGCAGTGTCGAGCCGGAGGTCATCAGCGTACGTCCGAGAGTCGAGTTGATCGAATTGTTGATGTTGGTGTAGAAGTCCTGTTTCGGATACAGACCCACGTTTTCACGCACGCGGTCAAACACCACCACAGTATCGTTGATCTGATAGCCGATCACGGTCAGAATGGCCGCTATGAACGACTGGTCGATCTCCATCGCGAAGGGGAACACTCCGTAGAATATCGAGTAGAAACCGATAATGGTGAACGCGGTGAACGCCACGGCGGCCAGAGCGCCTACGGAGAAGGCGATGTTGTGGAAACGGATCAGGATGTAGAGGAACATCGCTATCAGCGACAGCAGCACGGCTATGACGGCGTCGGTGCGCATGTCGTTGGCCACGGTCGGGCCTACCTTCTGCGAGCTGATGATGCCCACAGCCTCGTTGGTCGTCGAGAAGTCCTGGAGGCTCATAGAGCCGATCTCGTTCTTCAGGCCGTTGTAGAGTATGCCGGTGATCTCGTCGTCCACGTTGGGATCGTCGCTGTCGATGCGGTAGTTCGTAGAGATACGCACCTTGGTGTCGTCGTCGATGGTGATCACCGACACCTGAGCGCCGTCAAACAGCGGAGCAAGCGATGCCTGCAGCTCGTGGGTCTTGACCGGATGGTCGAACTGCACCACGTAGTTGCGGCCGCCCGAGAAGTCGATGCCCTGGTTGAGACCGCGCATGAAGAACGAGCATACAACCACTGCGATGATCACGCCGCAGGCTATGAAGCTTGCGCGGCGAGTGCCCAGGAAGTCGAAATGCGCGCCCACAAACATGCGCTTCGAGAGCGGGGTGGTGAATGTCAGACGCTGGAACGCACGCGATTTCTCGCCGATGATAAATACCAGACGGGTGAGGTAGACTGCCGTGAAGAACGAGCAGATGATACCGATGATCAGCGTGGTGGCGAAGCCCTTGATCGGGCCGGTGCCGTAGAGCAGGAGTATCACACCGGTGATCACCGACGTCAGGTTGGAGTCGAAGATCGCCGAGAATGCGTTGCTGTAACCGTCGGCTATGGCCATGCGCACGCTCTTGCCGGCGCGGAGTTCCTCCTTGGTGCGCTCGAAGATAAGCACGTTGGCGTCCACCGCCATGCCCAGGGCGAGAACTATACCTGCTATGCCGGAGAGGGTGAGCACCGCCTGGAACGAGGCGAGTATGCCGAAAGTGAAGAAGAGGTTGAAGATCAGGCCGAGGTTGGCTATCAGACCCGGGATCACACCGTAGATGGCCATCATGAAGATCATCAGCAGCACCAGAGCCACGATGAACGACATGAAGCCGTCCTCGATCGCCTTCTGGCCGAGCGACGGACCGATCACGGTGTCGGAGATGATGTCGACCTTGGCGGCCATCTTGCCGCTCTTGAGCACGTTGGCAAGGTCTTTGGCTTCGTCGGTGGTGAAGTTGCCGGTGATCGACGAGCGGCCACCCTCGATCACGTTGTTGACACGGGGAGCGGAGTAGACCTGTCCGTCAAGCACTATCGCCACCTGCTTCTCGATGTTGGCGGCGGTGATGCGTGCCCACTGGCGGGCTGCGTCGGGCTTCATGTTCATCGACACGTAGTTGCCGCCCTGCATCTGGTCAAACTCGCTGCTTGCCGAGGTCACGACGTCGCCCGAGAGAGCCGGACGCCCGTTGGCGGTCTTCAGAGCCACGAGCGTGTAGAGATCCACGCGGCGTGTGACGCCTGTGGCCGTGTCGGTGGCCTCCATGGTCTCAGGCTTCACTTCCCATGCCAGCTTCACGTTGGAGGGAAGCAGACGGCGTGCGGCCGGAGAGGATATGATGGAGTCGATGGCTGCGCGGTTGGCTGCCACGGCGGTGCCTACCATGATCGGGTTGTAGGGATTGGCTGTGTGGACAAAGTAGTCGAGCAGGCCGCGGCCGTTGCCGGTGGAGTCGGCGCGTCCCATGGCGGTAAGCTCCATGAGAGAGCCTTGGAACTCGTTGACCGGAATAGTTTCGTAGAACTCGAGGTTGGCCGACGATTTGAGCAGCTCCTTCACGCGGTCATGCTCCTTCACGCCCGGAAGCTCAAGCAGTATCTGGCCGTCCTTTTCAAGCTCCTGGATGTTTGGAGCCACAACGCCGAACTGGTCGATACGGTTGCGGAGCACGTTGGTCGAAGAGCTTACACGGTCTTTCACCTCCTGCTTCAGAGCCGCTTCGGCTGCCTCATAGCTGTCGCCGCGCTTCACCTGATCCTTGAACACCACCGACAGATCGCCCTGAGGGTCGAGTTTGCGGTACTGCTGGCAGAAGATCGACACGTAGTCGTTGCTGCGGGTGGCCTTCACCACGGAGTCAGTCTGCGCTATGGCTGCCTCGAAGTAGGGATTGCCGTCGGCGTTGGCCATGGAGCGCAGGATGTCGGGCACCGACACCTGAAGCGTCACGTTCATGCCGCCCTTGAGGTCGAGGCCCAGGCCCACGCCGAGTTTCTGAACTTCGGCGAAGGTGTAGCCGAGATAGACTTTCTCTCTGGAAATCGAATCGATATAGCTCTTGTAAGCCATTCGGTAACTGTCGGAATTGACGCCTGCGTTGCCTGCCACGCTGGTCGCATAAGCCTCGGCCTTGTCCTCATGATGGTTGGTCACCAGAGTGAAGGAGATGTAGAAGAGGCAAATGAGCACCAGGAAGATGGCGATGACACCGGCCACGACGCTTCCTAATTTTCCTTTGCTTTGCATTGTGATAAAAAAGTATGGATTAATGTTATTTTTGATGTGCAAGTGTTTCAGCTTGCAAAGATACGACTTCTTTTTCAATTACTCCGCTTCCCGCAGGCTGATTTTAGAGTATAGAAGAAGTCCGGAAATATATCTTCGTGTTAAAGTCCCGCATATTCTTGCGTAATAAGCGGCTGAAATGCCCCCGGCCGGGCTTCAGGGCTGCGGTCGGGGGCATGATGGATATGGTTTGTGTGCCGGAGAGTGTTCAGGGGGTTCAGTCGAGCTGCTCGGCTATGAAGCGGTGCATCTCCGGGGTGTGGGTCTCGACGCTCTGCAGGAGCTTGAACTGGTTGCGGGTGCGCACCAGATTGTGGTCCGGATACTTGATCTTGTAGTAAGTGTCGCCGTTGATGTAGTCGGTCAGGAAACGCACGGCCTGCATGTAGGGGAAGAGGGCGGCGGCATAGGGAAGGTTTTCGATCTCCGCAGGGGTGAGGAAGCCGCGTGCCGACGAGAGATAGCCTTCGGTGAAGGCGCGGAATATATCCATGTTGAATTCCACGTGGTCTATGTCGGGATCATCCTCGGCCAGAGTGTTGGCGGCTGTGCGCAGGAAATCGCCGTAGTCGCTGAATATGTAGCTCGGCATCACGGTGTCGAGGTCGATCACGCAGAGTATGTTGCCCTGGTGGTCAAACATCATGTTGTTCACTTTCGTGTCGCAGTGGCAGATGCGCTTGGGAAGTTTCCCCTCGCGGTGGAGCTGCTCGGCGCGGCACATCGTGTCGGCGCGCTTCTCCAGCTCGTCAAGCAGAGGTTTCACTTCGGCCACTCTTCCTTCGGGGTCGGCTTCCACGGCGTCGTGGAGCTGTTTGAGACGGAATTCCATATTGTGGAAGTCGGGGATGCTCTCTTTAAGCTCTTTGTCGATGTCCACGAGCATGGCCTGGAAGTGGCCGAACGCCTTGCCGGCGTTGCGCGACGATTCGGGATTGACGGCTTCAAACGTCTCGGCGTCGGGTATGAACACCATCATGCGCCAGTAGCTCTCGCCGTCGAAAAAGTAGAGTTTGCCGTCGCAGGTGTTGGGCACGAAGGTGAGCACCTTGCGGTCTATGTCGTTTTCACCCGCTTTCTCAAGCTTGGAGCGGATATGGCCGGTGACGGCGGCGATGTTGTCCATCAGCACGTCGACGTCGGTGAAAATGTGGTGGTTGATCCGCTGCAGCACGTAGTCTGGAGCGTCAGCTTCCTCGGTGCGCACTATGTAGGTGTCGTTGATGAGTCCGTTGCCGAGAGGCTTCACGGAGGTCACTGTGCCTTTTACGGCGAAATGCTTCACTATGGACTTGAGAAGTCTTTCCATGAGATTCGAAGGGTTTTGTGTTGAATTTTCCGCAAAGTTAGCTAAAAAATCGGATTGGCCACCCATATTTTGTCGCTTTGTGGCCGCTGTCGTGGCGCGGACTCTGTGACGGTTGCTTTTTTTTAGCTATTTTTGCGGTTGAAAACCTGTAGTTATGATACTGATAGTCGACGACGATAAATCCGTCAGGCTCTCGCTGAGTCTGTTGCTCCGCAGTGCTGGTCACCGGACGGCTATGGTTGCATCGCCCGAAGAGGCGCTGGAGTCGCTGCGGGTCTCGCGCCCGGATCTGGTGGTGATGGATATGAATTTCTCGGTTTCGTTCACTTCCGGACAGGAGGGACTCGAGCTGCTGCAGCGGTTCAAGGTGCTGGCGTCCGAGGTGCCGGTCATACTCATCACGGCGTGGGGCAGCATAGATCTGGCCGTGGAGGGCATGAGGCTCGGAGCGTTCGACTTCGTCACCAAGCCATGGCAGCCCCACGCCATGCTGCAGCGGGTGGCTACTGCTCTCGAACTTAACCGCGTGCAGCGTCCGGCTGAAGGCGGCCTGCTGCGCGACGGCATCATAGGCAACAGCCGTGGGCTGGAAGAGGTGCTCCAGACTGTCGGACGGGTGGCGCCTACCGATGCTCCGGTGCTTATACTCGGCGAGAACGGCACGGGCAAGGAATTGATAGCACACGCCATACATGCCAATAGCCGGCGGGCGTCGGCGCCGTTCGTCACTGTCAATCTCGGCGGCATCTCGCGATCGCTTTTCGAGAGCGAGATGTTCGGCCATGTCAAAGGAGCGTTCACCGGTGCGGTCACTTCGCGCAAAGGGCGTTTCGCCATGGCCGACGGGGGCACCATATTTCTCGACGAGATCGGCGAACTCGATCCCGGCTCGCAGGTCAAGTTGCTGCGGGTGCTCCAGGAGCACACCTACGAGGCGCTCGGCGACAGCACCACGCGTCGCACCGACGTCAGGGTGGTGTGCGCCACCAACGCCGATCTGTCGCGGATGGTGGCCGAGGGAACGTTCCGCGAGGATCTGTTCTATCGTATCAATCTTATAACGCTCCATATCCCTTCGTTGCGTCAGAGACTCGACGACATACCGTTGCTTGCCGACTGGTTCGTGAAGCAGTATGCCGAGCGTACGGGAACTCGCCCGCGACGGCTGACCGATGCCGCGCGACGGTGGCTTCAGACATGTCCGTTCCCGGGCAATATCCGCGAGCTGCGCAACATGGTGGAGCGCGCCATCATCGTCAGCGATACTCCCGAGATCGGGCCTGAGACGTTCGCCGGATTGTCGGCCGAGAGCGCACCGACAGCCGTTGCTGCCGATTCGGTGGCCGGAGCAAGACTCGGCGACATGGAGCGCGCCGCGGTGGCCGAGGCGATATCGGCTGCCGGAGGCAATCTGTCGCTTGCGGCCTCTTCACTCGGCTTGTCGCGTCAGGCTCTTTACCGTCGGATGGAAAAATACGGTCTAAAATGAAATCATCCTGGATTTTTTCAGTGCTCGCCCTGACTGTGGCGGCGATCGATCTGCTCTGGATTCTTCCCGTGCTGAACGGGTCTGACGTCGTGTGGAGCGATATGTGGTGGCGTCTGGTCCTGGCCGTAGCGCCTATAGTGCTCCTCGTGTTGCTGTATGGATCAGTCATCAAGCCGGTAAATGCAGTGGTCAACGGCATGGATCTGCTGCGCGGCCAGGATTTCAGCACGCGTCTTGCCCGTGTCGGGCAGCCCGATGCCGACACTCTCGTCGGAGTGTTCAATTCGATGATGGACCGTCTGAAGACGGAGCGTCTGCGCAACATGGAGCAGAACAGCATGCTTCGGCAGATCATCGACGTGTCGCCGGCTGGTATCGCCATATCCGATTACGACGGCAATATAGTGGAAATGAACCCCACCATGGCCTCTTATCTCGGATTCAGTCGTCCGGCCGAGGCGTTTAGCCGGCGGTTTGAGGATCTGGATTCACCTCTGGCTGCGGCCGTTTCGCGTGTTAATCCGGGTCAGGCCGAAATACTGCGTGTCGGCGATGCCAATGTGATGCGCTGCACGCGGATGTGGTTTATGAACAATGGATTCCGGCGCTCGTTCGTCATGCTCGAAGAGCTTACCGACGAGGTGATGCGCGCCGAGCGCGAGGCCTACGGAAGGGTGATCAGGATCATATCGCATGAGGTCAACAACACTCTCACCGGAGTGGGCTCCATTCTGGGACTGGTCGGCGAATTGCCGGCGGTGAAATCCGACGAAGTCATGTCGGATGCTTTGGAGAGCTGTCAGGAACGCTGTCAGGGACTTGGCCGGTTTATACGATCCTATGCCGAAGTGGTCAAGATACCCGACGCCAATCTGCAGCCGGTGGATTTGGCCGATTCGCTGCGTTCGATCTGGCCGTTCCTCGAAGGCATGGCGCCGGCCACGGTCGATATGGAACTTTGTTGCGAAGACACCACATCGGTCAAAGCCGACACAGTGCTTTTGGAACAGGTGATGGTCAATGTGGTGAAGAATGCTGTCGAAAGCATCGGCGACCGTCCTGATGGACGGGTGAAGGTGTCGGTGGGAGGGTCGCCCGTAAAGATTGAGGTTGTCGACAACGGTGGCGGTATCAGCCCTGAGGCGTCGCGCCATCTGTTCGCACCGTTCTTCTCCACCAAGCCCGGCGGACGCGGACTCGGACTGATGTTCGTGGCCGATATACTTGAAAAGCATGGCTGCGCCTTCTCTCTGCGCACCGATCCCGACGGAGCGCTGACGCGCTTCGTCGTGCAGTTCCCGCGTTAATCCCCGATATTTATTGACGGGGCTGTGTGTCAGCCTTTCTTCTCTTTGCCGGCGAGCATGCCGCATGCGGCATCGATATCCTCGCCTCTCGACGCCCGTATGGTAGCGGTGATGCCGAGTGAGTTCAGGCGATCGCGGAATGCTGTCATGACACCGGCCTCCGGTGCTTTTTCGTCGTAGCCTGGCACAGGGTGGAATCGGATCAGGTTCACACGGGCGTCAGTGCCACGAAGCAGCCTTGCAAGCGCGTCGGCATGCCGGATATCATCGTTCTTCCCCTTCATCATGGTGTATTCCACCGACAGCCGTCGCTGATGGGCGAAGTCATGGCCGCGCAGCAGTTCGATCACCTCCGCCACCGGATATGCCCTTTCTACAGGCATCATGTCGGCACGCTCGCTCCCGAAAGGGGAATGGACGCTAAGCGCCAGATGCACTTTGGTCATATCAAGCAGCCGGCGTATGCCATCGGGACGTCCGACGGTCGACACCGTGATGCGCTTCGGACTCCATGCCAGCCCCCACGTGGCGGTGAGTATCTCGATAGCGCGCACCACAGCATCAAGATTGTCAGTCGGTTCACCCATCCCCATGAACACCACGTTGGTCAGACTTTCCGACTCTTCGACCGACAATATCTGGTTCACTATCTGAGCTGCCGACAGATTGCCGTGAAAACCCTGTCGGCCGGTCATGCAGAAGGCGCAGTTCATGCGGCATCCGGCCTGCGAGCTCACACATAGCGTGCAGCGGTCGCGGTCGGGGATCATCACAGCCTCCACATCACGGTCGCTCGCTCCACGGAACAGATATTTCACAGTCCCGTCGGTCGACGACACCCGCTTCAGAGGCTCCTCGCGTCCGGTACAGTAGGCCTCAGCAAGTGTAGCGCGCGCACGCTTCGAAAGATTGGTCATGTCGTCGATCTTCGCGACCCGTTTCTGATACAGCCAGTCGGCCATCTGGCGTGCGGCATATCGCGGCATTCCGCAGCCTGCGGCCACGGATTCCAGCTCGGCGAGATTCATGCCGATGAGAGGTGTCATATATTCCATGACGCGAAGATAAGCAAAAAATCATTCATCGCAGTCTGATGAAAAGTGTTAAAATGACGCTAAAACAAATAAAAATGTTGACAAATGGGGTAAAATTATCTTGTTGTGTGAAAATTTGCAACAATTAGTTGTGCAAATCTGCAATTTTGTCACTAACTTTGCAGCGCCTGACATCAGAAAGAGAAAACACAGCGCTATTATATCTTAGATCACCCGCCACACCCCACATAAAGATATTTACGGCACAACGCGATTAAACAAATCCGGCTGTCATCCCCCCGATCGTTTTGCTTCAGGCAGAGCCCCTCGGGGTCTTTTTGTTTGTTGAGATTGTTAGACAACGTTATATATACTTGAATTTTGGTTATGAGGGAGGTGCGTTACTGCGAAGTAGCGCACTTTTCATATCTGTTATCGCCGGCAGAATATGAAACACGAATGAAATATTCGGCAAACACATCGAAAATTCACCGCGATAGTCGCCAAGAGAAGATCACACGAATACTGCATTGCGAATACTGCGGAATACTGCATCGCGAAAATCACGTTGCAAAAAAAACTCAAAAAGCTTGCACATCTCAAAAGAAACATTTAACTTTGCAGTCGCAATCGGGGAATATGCAATCCCATTGCCGGTCCCATAGCTCAGTTGGTTAGAGCACCTGACTCATAATCAGGGAGTCCTTGGTTCAAGCCCAAGTGGGACCACCTTTATGAATCTCCAATCGCTTATATATCAAGCGATTGGAGATTTTCTTTTATAAGTATTGTCCACAATTTGTCCACCAAATTGATTTCTGACCACGCAGTGGACAAAAAATTTCCTTAAAAATTCTGAAAATAATTGATGCTGCCTCAAAAACGGGTATAATTTGATTGGTGACGAACAATAGTTGTGTAGTGAGCGTTTTGAATGTCAATGCTTATTTTGGCTCATTCACTCATCCAAGCCCATTATATGACTAAAGAGGAAAAGAACAAACTTACCCGTGATGCCCTCCGCCACTGGTATGAGAATCATCAGGAGGAATATTGCAATTTTACCGACCTTATGCACGACCGCAGAGGTATCGGTTTCGACCAAG
>ERZ778516.1739-NODE-1739-length-15985-cov-12.659008_pt1 | contig 15985 bp, 8 predicted proteins | sample MGYA00510342_ERZ778516 | MGnify/ENA primary metagenome ERZ778516 (study PRJEB29527, sample SAMN07138961) | mouse gut metagenome | material: feces | host: mouse | place: China:Nanjing | collected 2016-01-25 ... | reverse complement strand
CGAAAATAATGTGAGCCTAGATAAGCACATCGCTCTTTCTACAGTTGATTGAACGATGTGCTTGGTTTAAGAGATTTTAATTCTCTATCTTAGTCTTTATTATTCGGCAGGGAATACAAACATTTTGCCACCGTTATCATCAAATCTGCCTTTCATCGGAAGATTCAGATTATCCTTATCGCCGTCGTAATAAGTAGCCCAGTTCCATATCATAGTATCATCTTCTGTGATTTCACCGGTCTCGTGATTACGTTTTAGCCCGTTACACGGATAGTAAAGCAACAATCCTTTTTCGTCCGGATTTACCATTTTCCAAGTGAATGCTTTGATTTGCTGTTGAGTGCGCGCGATATCCCAGAAACGAACTTCGCGGATATATTCGTTGGCGCCCCCTATCCAGAAACCAATCAGACCATACTCTCCGTCCCTAATCTCACTGGATGCTACCAGATCGCCATTTACATATACATAAGTTATTTTACCGTCATATACAAATGTAAGCATATACCATTCATTGGGTTTAGCGGCAAATTTATTCTTCGGAACATCTATTTGAGCAGAACCCGTTTTTATTTGCAATTGATTGGGGTCAATGGTTACATCTCCAAACCGAGTGTAAATTTCATCATGAGGTCCGGCATTGGCAACCAGTTTTGTTCCCCCAATAGACCTATTGTTGGCATTGTATGCAGAACGCTTGACCATAGCTTCCATAGTCCATTGTTTCACCTTAAAGTCCTGTGGGAACATTTTGTCACTTTCACTTCCTGAGCCATTCATAAGAAGTACTTTGGTACGCGTACGTTTCTCTAGAATAAGCAACGCTTCTTCTTCACCCGGAATCGGAGAGGCAGAGCCATTAGACAAACGGATAGGCAATGCATAATCTCCTTTCAATGAAAATTTCAGATTTTTCAATGAAACCGGTATGGACTGCATAGCCAGATTGGGTTTGAAGTTCATAACAGTCGGCATCTCATACATTTCGGGCGGTAACATCAGATAGGATGTGTTATTCTTCTTGTTGTATTCGTCAAGTTGTGCCTGGTCACCAACGATTAAAGGAACATCGAATGCTTTGTCCTCCTTTACCGTCAATCCGACTTTCACATCTTTGATGAAATATTCTTTACCCTCTTCTACGAAAATCTGAATAGGACCCTCAGCGGCAATGTATGCACCTTGACCGCTTCCGTTTTCTTTTTGAGATTCCGTATATAATTCGTTCTGGCAACCTGCTAGAAGCAATGCACCGAACAGAGTCATAACTATTTTTTTCATTTTTCTTTCTGATTAAAAGTTTATTCAAATTTGCCGGGATAAACCTGGTTACCATAATAAAGAGCAGTTCTCAACCACTTGTAAGAAGGTTCGTTGGCAAAATCATACTCCATGTGATAAGTACCTATGCCACCGATTCGTTTGCCACTAGGCAAGTCCATCGTTGCATAATCAAAGAGTTGTGCCCCATGAATATACCTGAATTCAGGATGCACAGAACTGGAATAATAGGTAATGCCACCGGTTCTCCAACCTTGTTCAAACTCAGCTGTGATAATGGTTTTACGCTCCCAATCCTCTAAATGCGGATGATTGATTTTCCTGATAACACTATTTGTATTACTTTCCCAATAAGCCTGATAGATATAATGATCTATTAATTTAGATGTTTCCGTAGACAAAAGATCCGGTTGCCCATCCATTACCAGCATTCTGCCTGCAGGACGTAAACGAGCACTCAAAGTTTCTATAAAGGCTTGCATTTTTGTATTACCTTTCGGACTTATTTCCTGACCATTAGCTATAGTTCCCGAATGTCCATATCCCGGTTCGTAGTCAATATCAAAACCATCTATATTATATTTTTCAATAGTGTCACAAATGGCATTTGCATAAGCGATACTTCCTTTTACAGGATCACCTTCACCTAGTTCTTCTACCCAGTATTGGTGCATATCCTTACCTTGTGGAGTAATGGCGGAACCAATATCTTGAACAATCCAACAAAGCAGGGCTTTCCCTCCTTTTACCTCTTGAAAGAATTTCAAGTCTGCTTTCTGTTCGTCAGACAAGTAACCTCTGGCCCCCCACAGCGAAACAAAGTCTACACTATCGGGCAACATCTTCAGATAATTCTGAGGATTCGTACCTTTACCGGTCCAGTTTCCATACCAGCCGAAACCCTTCACATGAGGAGTTTTACGGTACTCTCTGAGTTGGCGATAATATTCACGTTGCGAAGGCATTAAATCCTCCTCTCCCTGTGCTTCAATAAAAGGGATGTAACGTGTTATATCTTCTTGTTCGGGGAACGTCACACGCTCTGTCTCTGTCCAATCAGAACAGGCTACAAAGCTCAAAGCTGCAATACCAATGTATAAATAATTACGTAATCTCATAATATTAATTGTTGTTCATTGATTATTAAAACAAGTAACTGAATGGTTATTACTGGACAGGTCTGCCGGAACGTACCCACCAAAGTTTTGTGCCTCCTTTATCCGGACCATTTAGCAAAGTAGAAAGAGACGACATATTAGGGTTGCCCTGATGTTCCTTTGTTGAAAAGCTGAAACGTTCCGGTGTCCGGGCTTTTGCATCTGCACCTATCTTATTGGGCAAGTTGCTGTCAAAGAGAGCTGCCAGATAAGGATAACCTGTTCTGCGATATTCTGTCCACGCTTCTACTCCATTAGGATAGAGAGCCAGATATTTCTGAGTAATGATCTGTTGCAATTTTCCTTCTTCCGAAGCAGTGGCATCCCATTTGGGAGAAACGTTTCCGGCAGTGATGTCAAAACCGTAGGGATTAGAATAATTGGAATAATGATAATCACTCGTTGTCAACGCTGCAGGTTTCACACTGCCTTTGTTTAAGTAGGCAGTAGCTACTGCATCCGTAATGCCCCATTCTTCCATAGACATTTTCACGCCCGCTTCATACAAGTTCTTTACGTCTTCTGCTATCAAGTCATACAATGCCGCTTCAGCTTTTAAGAAATAAGTTTCGGAAGCTCTGAACCAATATAGCGGGTTTGCATTTTCCACTTTGGGTGCAGATGCGAATTCAGCGCTATTCCTACCCGTTCCCTGTCCTTGTGTATTGCCGGGAGCAACGCAATAATATCCTTTTACGTCACTATATGTGCCTTGCGTATAGTACTTTTCCAAACGTGGGTCACCATAACCGGTAAGATAAGACCAAGCCGTGGCGCCCATCCGGTTTTCTTTATAATCAATTGTGGCGATGAGAGAATTGAGTAACGGGTACTTGCTTGTATTACCAATTTTAGCTTCGTCAGCTTTGCTTTCAATCACGCCCCCATTCTTAGGGTCCAATGCTTTCTCAATGTATTCCTTTGCTAGAGCTTCATTCACAAAATGAACGCGGACAGCCATTCTTAGCATTAACGAATTGGCGAGTTTCGTCCATTTCACGGGGTCCCCATCATAAATTAAATCATATTTGGGCATAATCTTCGAAGTCGCTTTGTTGAGAACATCTGCACAAGTAGCCAAATCTTTCAGCATAGCCTTATACACATCTTCCTGTTTGTCGAGTGCCGGAGCGATGTCACCGTTTCCTGCATTGGTATATACGATAGGACCGAAACAATCGGTAGCTCTTAACCAACCTGCAACTTTCACTATATTAAATATGGCCATGATTTCTTGTTTCTCAGGCTCATCGCTCGTCCCTATTTTTTGGTATATCTGCACCCAAGGCTGATATACTTTCATGTAAAGCTGTTCGTATGCATAGTTCATTCGATTGTCTGCAAAATCCCAAGTTGCTTCCGTGCCCAACCTCCAGTTGTTATTCATCCCGAAATAACCTATAACTGACCGGATGACATCACGTCCGTAACCGCCAGGTCATTGCCCGGTTCGGTTGTCTTACTCGGCGAGCCGATAGGAATAACCCGCTGTTGCATATCCATCAACTGTGTGCCGTATATCAATCCGCCTGCTTCCAGATCTTCATCCGTCACACCTGTAGTACTTTTATTTATGTCAACATAATCTTCACAAGCAGTTAAGAAACTTAGCGAAAAGATTAATAATAAGTATTTCTTCATTTTCATAATATCAATAATTAGAATCCAAATTTCAAACTAAATCCGTAAGTGCGACTGCTAGGCAACATAAAATAGTCGTAACCTTGACCGAACGTACCGGTTGAAGCAGTTAGTTCAGGATCATATGGAGCTTTGTTGTAAATCATCCATAAATTGGTTCCATATACAGAGACGTTCACGTTTTTCACCACATTACCAAACCATTTGTTAGGCAGCGTATAGCCTATGCTGGCTTCCTGCAAACGGATATTGGTAGCTGAGTAAACATAATAGGAATCTAAATCGTAGATTGTTCCATAATAATCTTGCGGCTCCATCTTTATATTACCCAGCATCACGTAGCCTGTCTCCCGCGCATCTGCAGATGTTTTTGATACGCCGAAACGGTCAAGCGTAGCTTGAGTTTTAGAAATCACGTTGCCGCCGATTCTTGCGGTAAACATGACACTGGCATTGATGCCTTTGTAGTTGAATCCATGTCTCCAACCTAAATTCCATTTCGGATTGACTGTGCCAATCTTGAACGGTGTGGTGTTTTCTGTCGCTATAGTCTGTCCGGGAGTGTAAGGGATATAACCTTCATCGTTTTTCTCCACCCGGCGGTCGGCATACAAAGCACCCACTTCACCACCTTCACGAAGACGGAAACGACCGAGTTTGATATCACTCAAATCCATCAGTTCGCCACTGACAGGATTCTTCACGTTGGAAGCCAGCTTCTTTATCTTATTCTTGTTGGAAGTGGCGGTGAAAGTCGTATTGTAGTTAAAGTCACCAAATGTCTGGTCGTAACCTAGCGTCAATTCGATACCTCTATTCTGCACATTACCGGCTTGCACATACATATATTTATATCCGCTGGTTCCCGGCATATCCGCTTTCAACAACTGGTTGTACGTGTTAGACTGATATATCGTAACTCCTAAAGTAACGGTGTTGTTAAACCATCTGGAGTCGATACCCAATTCGTAGGAGCGGGTACGTTCTGCCTTCAAATCACTTAAAGGATAATATTCGAAAGGAGCTACTGTGCCATTTTCCAGTTTATGGGTAATGGTTCCCGGCGTCAGACCCGTAAATGGAATAGGAGATCCTACTTCGGTATAAGAACCTCTGATTTTGAAATAGCCTAATACCGGTTGTATGCTTTCACGAAGACTATTCGGTAAAAGCTCGGTAACGATAGCCGAAAGACCTACCGACGGATAGAAAATCCATTCTTCTTTACTGTTCACCAGTTGCGACGGTTTGTCGGCCCGGCCGGTCAGTGTGAGATACAAAGCCGAATTCCATGAAAGCTCTGCCGAAGCAAAAGCTGCGAAGTTTTGTGTGCGCGAATCGCCTCCTGTCTCATAAACACTGGCAACGGCTGAATTTACATTTCCATAAGTAAATTTATTGGGGACAAGCAATAAATCGCCGCCATAACCGTGACCTTTTGTATCATATTCCTCGAAAGATACGCCGGCATTGACCGTAGCGTGGTAAATTTGGGCAAATTGCTTGTCGAAGTTTACCATAATATCGGCATATTTCTGTTTATAGGACTCGTTGGAGTATCTATATCGGCCGTTGTCTCCCGCAAAGGTGCTGATGGTGGAAGCGTAACGCTTGTCTTCCGATTCGGAATATGTATTATCAATGCGGGTACGACCTGCGACATTCAAGTACTCCGTAATGTCATATTTCAGATTGGCATAGAGCATATAGCGGTCTTTTGCTTCAGGACGCAAGTTGCGATAAGCAATCCAATAAGGATTTTGCACGTCCATACCCATACCTCCCGGTTGCCAGCTTTGTTTATTATACCCCAACTCATTGTTGTAGCGTTCAAAATATTTTTCACTTTCAAAATTCATCCCTCTCGGATAGAGGTATGCCCCCACTATGGGATTAAAGTATGTACCGAAGGATATCATGTTGTTGTAGAACTCGCGCACATAACTGGCGGATACATCCAAAGTCAGTTTATCCTTTAGAAATTTAGCCGTATTGCGGAATGTTACGTTATACCGATGATATTTATTATTTTCTACCATGCCGGTAGAGTTGACGGCTGATGCGGAGATATAGGTCTGGTTCTTTTCCGTCCCCATCGAGAGATTAAACGAATTGTTGAATGTAGCTCCGGTATTAAAAAAGTCTCTGGGTTCCCATGAAGACGGTTTTTCCATTTTGTCACCCCAAGAGAAGTAATTACCTGTCAGATTTCCATACGTATTTTGAAATTCCGGCATTACAAAGGGATTTGCGAACTCGACAGAAGAAGATACATTCAGACGCATTACACCTTCGGCGCCTTTCTTGGTATTAATCAGGATAACACCATTGGCGGCATTGGCTCCATACAATGCGGCAGCCGACGGACCCGTCAATACGGATAGGCTTTCGATATCATCGGGATTGAAATTGGCGATGCCTTCACCGGACGTTGCTCCTCCGAAACCGGTTCCGTCTCCCGAACGGTCGGCTTTATTTCCAATAGGAATACCATCCACTACGTAGAGCACATTGTTCTGACCTGCGATAGACTTGTTACCACGCATCACAACACGAGTGCCGCCGCCCACACCGGATGCACTACGCTGAATGTTTACACCGGCGACTTTTCCATTCAGTGAGTTCATAAAGTTGGCATCTTTGACTGCCGTCAAGTCGTCACCTTTCACTTGTTGCACATTATAGCTCAGTGCTTTCTCCAAGCGCTTGATACCCAATGCAGTAACAACCACTTCATCCAAAGTTTGAGTATCTTCACCCATTACAATTTTCAGGGGTTGTGTATTAGCTAGCGTGATTGCTTGGGAGAAATGTACTCTATTAGAATCTATTTTATTTGAAAATCCTTTCGGTTTCAAAATTGCCTATGAATACATCTATAATGTTTGATACTAAATGACTTAAATAGATATATGGTCTATTTCTCTTGTAACTGACAATAGATATAATAATATATATTACTCTTATTTTTTCACAAATCTTTTTGTCGATTTACATGAAAAAATAAGAGTTGTACATGCAATTTGCATACATTATCTTAATTTATAGATTAAAGTCGGTTAATAATTGAGCATTTTTGATTCTTTCTTCCTTTTCAAAATAAGCTAAATAATTCTCTGTAACAGCTAAATTAGAGTGTCCCAAGCTTTCAGAAATATAAGATGTTTTAGCACCGGCACGTTTCAGTACTGTGGCAAACGAATGTCTGGCGGTATAAGTTGTCAGTTGAGCAATACCTGTACTTTGAGCTATTTTCTTGAGCCTTCTATTACATTTAGTAACAATGCGTCGGACTAGTCTGATTCTTTCAAACGCGTTTTCAGTTCCTTTTGCATATTTAAAGATGTATGTTTGTGGACTTACCTGTGGATTCCCCCATTTATGAATGATATTCCACATTTCAGGTGTAATGGTGGCATGTATCTCTTTACTATGTTTTGCAGTTCTAGATGTTTTAGAACGCACAAAACATATTTCTCCATCCACGATATTTGAATATTGAAGAAATAATAAATCCATAAAATTAATTCCATTGCATAAATAAGAAAACACCCATAGGTCTCGGAACTCTTCTACTGTTTTTACTTCATCTTGATAAGACATTATTTTCTTTATTTCTGGCAGGCTAAGTGCTAGTTTGCGTCCACATCCTTCAGGAATCTCATATCTATTTTTTCCAAAAGGAAAAGATGATTCTTTTAAAAGACCATCACGTACAGCTCGATTTAATATGCATTTCAAAGCTCGAAAATAAATACTGATACTTGAATAGCTTTTGCCTTCCGAAAGCCAATAACGCTCGCAGCGTTTTAGCCAATCAACTGTTATCCTTTCTAATGGGACACATGTACCTCCAAAATTCTCCAAACTTTTTAAAGCACTTTGATAGTTTAAGTAAGTACTCGCTTGCTCGTTATCTTTTAGTTCTTTCATTTTTAGACTAAAAGCACTATGCAGATTCATATCTTTCAGCTGCCTACCTAACCTTATATTCAAAGCTTCAATACTAAATTCTCCTTTCTGTATCAGCTCGTTAACTTGTTGTTTAATAGTAGAAAAACTACTTTCAATATCTGACCGTATTTCAGTCAAAAGTTTACTTTTGGCTTTTAGCAATCTTTCCCAATCTTCTTTTGACAACTCCTTCCCAGTCGAGTAATATTTTTGTTTTCTCTTAAATACTACTTGGACTTTAATAGGAAACATTCCACTCTTTTTGGCTCTTCTGGTATCTAATATGGTTAATACTGAAACTCCATCTCTTGAATATTTGAACATAAAATGAATGTTTATATCTATACATTAATCTAAGCATATGGAAATTGTATGCAAAATGCATGCAAAGGTAATAAATTAGCCTAATTATAATAAATCGCATAAAATCTTATTTATCAATTATTTATGTGTTTATATTTCGATTGTAATATTGATTTTCTTATTTTTTTCAAAAAAAAATCTTATCTTCGTTTAGTATGGTTACAATATAAATTGTATTACTGTTGAATAAGCGCTTATGAAAAAATGTTTTAAGTGTAACCTTTAAATTTAGTGATTATGAGAGACAGAAATACATGAAGCCTTTGTGTAAAAAGCGATAATACTACTTATCGTTTATTGAATTTTATCTAAAAAACTATTTCTAATTAATAAGAATAAGATGAAAGAAATTATAAAACACAAGTTTCCGTACTTGTTATTCTTCCTTTTGTTATTTTCGTGTTTTGCTTCAGTCTATGGGCAAGAACGGACAATCACTCTTAATCTATCAAAAGTACCCCTAAACACTGCATTGAAAGAAATAGAGAAGCAAACTTCAATGTCAGTAGTATATAACACAAATGATGTCGATATTAATCGCATCATATCTATCAAAGTATCAAAAGAATCTTTGAATAATGTAATGAATCAATTGTTCAAAGGTGTCAATACCAGTTTTTCAATAGTCGATAACCATATTGTACTTTCTGCTAAAAATACGAAAGTAGACCAACAGAAAAAAACACCGATTGCTGCAAGTGGTACTATAACAGACGCAAAAGGTGAACCGTTGATCGGGGTTAGTGTCTTAGTGAAAGGAACTTCAAATGGTACTATTACTGATATGGACGGAAATTTCAAAATACAAGCTGCAAAAGGTGATGTACTTGAAGTATCCTATATCGGTTATGCCTCCCAAGCAATCACGCTAGCTAATACACAACCCCTGAAAATTGTAATGGGTGAAGATACTCAAACTTTGGATGAAGTGGTTGTTACTGCATTGGGTATTAAGCGTGCTACAAAGGCATTGAGTTATAATGTACAAGAGGTAAAAGGGGACGAAATAACTGCTGTAAAGGATGCTAACTTTATGAATTCGTTAGCAGGAAAGGTTGCGGGCGTTCAGATTAGTAGTGGTGCTACAGGTGCTGGTGGTGCAGCACGTGTCGTAATGCGTGGTATGAAATCATTAACTAAAGACAATAATGCATTATATGTGATTGATGGTGTACCTATCTTCAATACAGGTAAAAGCGGTGGTGAAGGATTATTTGGTGACATGGGTGGGTCGGATGCCGTAGCAGACTTAAATCCAGACGATATTGCTAGTATCAGTATGATGACCGGACCTTCTGCAGCTGCTCTTTATGGTTCTTCTGCTGCCAATGGGGTGGTTTTGATTACTACTAAAAAAGGGCAGACTGAGAAAACTACGATTACGGTGTCTAATAGCACTACTTTTTCCAAAGCATATATTATGCCTGATATGCAGAATCGTTATGGTACAAGCTCTGGATTGTTTAGTTGGGGAGAACTGACAGACCGCAGATATGATCCATCTAATTTTTTTGAAACTGGTACGAATGTTATCAACTCAGTAGCTTTGTCTACTGGGAATTCAAAGAATCAGACTTATCTTTCAGCTTCTACTACTAATTCTGGTGGTATTCTTCCTAACAACTCTTATAATCGTTATAATTTTACAGCACGTAATACTACGAATTTCCTGAATGACAGATTGACTTTGGATATTGGTGCGCAATATATTATTCAAAATAATAAAAACATGGTTTCCCAAGGGCAGTATTATAATCCACTTCCTGCATTGTATTTATTTCCCCGCGGAGATAATTTTGATGAAATCCGTTTGTATGAACGTTACAACACAAATTACGGTTATATGGAACAGTATTGGCCTTATGGAGACGCAAGTTTGTCATTACAGAATCCGTATTGGGTACAGAACCGTATAATCCGTACTTCCGATAAAAAACGTTATATGCTGAACGCTTCTTTGAAATGGAAGGTGACAGATTGGATTAACATCGTAGGACGTGTGAATCTGGACAACTCTGACTATCGGAACAAGAATGAGAAGTCAGCTTCTACATTAACCACATTTTGTGGAGTAAGTGGTGGTTTCGAGGATGCCATGAGGCAAGAACGTTCTTTGTATGCAGATGTTTTGGCTAATATAGACAAGACTTTCGGTGATTTCCATTTGACTGCCAATGTGGGGGCTTCCATTTACCATACTTCAATGGATCAATTGTATTTTGCCGGTGACTTGGTCATTCCGAACTTCTTTCAGGTTAATAATATAAATTTCTCTTCTAATTACAAACCGGATCCTACCGGATATAAAGATGAAATTCAGAGTATTTTTGCCAGCGCAGAATTAAGTTGGAAAAATCAGTTGTATTTAACATTGACAGGACGAAATGACTGGGATTCTAAATTAGCTTTCTCCAAACAAAAATCATTCTTCTATCCATCAGTTGGTTTGTCGGCTTTACTGTCAGAAATGGTTGAACTTCCGGAGTTGATAACTTATGCTAAAGTACGTGGTTCCTATACAGTGGTAGCATCTTCTTTCGATCGCTTCCTTACTAATCCCGGATATGAATACAATAGCCAGACACATAATTGGGCAAATCCAACCGTTTATCCGATGGAAAACATGAAACCGGAAAAAACAAAATCATGGGAAATTGGTTTAAATTTGAAATTCTGGGAGAATCGCTTTAGCCTGGATGCTACTTATTACCGTTCCAATACATTGAATCAGACATTTAAGGTGGATATTCCGTCATCTTCCGGTTATAAACAAGCAATAGTTCAAGCAGGTGATGTGCAGAATCAAGGTATTGAACTGGCTTTAGGCTTTAGTGATAAATGGGCAGGTTTCGGTTGGTCTTCTAATGCAACTTTTACTTTAAATCGCAACAAGGTGAAACGGTTAGCTAGTGGTAGTGTTAATCCGGTGACCGGAGAGGCTATTCAGATGGACGAGATGAATGTAGGTTGGTTAGGTAAAGAAAATGTAGCTCCCCGTGTTATTTTGACAGAAGGCGGTTCTATGACCGATATCTATGTATATAACCAACTGACCAAGGATAATAATGGTAATATAAAAGTTGACCAGAATGGTAATCTGGGGATTACTTCATCAAATACTCCAGTGAAAGTCGGTAATCTGGATGCTGACTTCAATTTAGGATGGATCAATCATTTCACTTACAAAGGTATTGACTTGGGGGTTGTGTTGTCCGCACGTGTAGGTGGATTAGCTTACTCGGCTACTCAAGGTATTTTGGATTATTATGGAGTGTCTGAAGTATCTGCTTCTGTCCGTGATAATGGTGGTACGCCCATCAATAATGGTAAGGTTGATGCCCAGAAGTATTATCAGACTATCAGTACAGGTGAAGGTGGTTATGGTCGTTACTACTTATATAGTGCAACCAATGTACGTTTACAAGAATTAAGCTTGAATTATACACTTCCAAGAAAGTGGTTTAAAAATGTAGCAAATGTTACTTTGGGTGTCGTAGGACGTAATCTATGGATGATTTACTGTAAAGCTCCGTTTGATCCGGAATTGTCTGCTTCTACTTCCAGTAACTATTATATGAATGTAGACTACTTTATGCAACCTAGCTTGCGTAATTTCGGTTTTAATGTGAAAGTTCAATTCTAAAAGAAAAAGCTAATGTTATGAGAAAATATTTAAGAAATATCACGGTCGGTGCCGCTCTCTTGTTGCTGGCAGGAAGTTGTACTGATAAATTTGAAGAGTATAACACGAATCAATATCAAATCCATGATGCTGACCCGGCTACTCTGATGAAATCTATGATTGAAACAATTGTGAATATTCAGCAGAATGACTCTCAAATGCAAGACCAGATGGTGGGACAGTTAGGCGGTTACTTGTGTTGTTCTAACACATGGAGTGGAACTAATTTTAGTACATTCAATCAAAGTGATGCATGGAATGCTACTCCCTGGAATACTCCGTTTGAAAAAATATATGGAAACTTTTTTCAGATACAAGAAGCGACAAATTCTACGGGACATTATTATGCTTTTGCTTGCATGATACGTGCCATAACAATGCTCCGTGTTGCAGACTGTTATGGACCGATGCCTTATAGCCAAGTGAAGAAAGGTAATTTTTATGTTTCTTATGATACTCAGGAACAGGTCTACACAAATATATTAAGTGATTTAGCCAATGCTGCTGACGTTCTGTATAATTATTATGTGGAGACTAATGGTAATGCACCATTAGGAGCTAATGATCCTGTTTTTGAGGGAAATTATTCCGGTTGGGCGAAATTGGCAAATTCAATGCGCTTACGTGTTGCAATGCGAATTAGCGGAACATGGCCTGGTATTGCTAAGGAAGCGGCTGAAGCTGCAGTAATACATAAAGCCGGCTTGATTGAAAGTAATTCGGACAATGCCATGCTTTCTTGTGGAACACAAAGTAATCCATATCAGCTGGCCGCTGTCAGTTGGGGAGATTTGCGGGTGAATGCAAATATTGTAGATTATATGAACGCATATGATGACCCGCGTATGTCGAAATTTTTTAATAAATCTACTCTTACCGGAAAAACAAATCAATATGTAGGTATGCGTACAGGCGATGCTGATTTTAAAAAGGCAGACGCAGCAGGTTTCTCTATTCCTGCCTATACGGCAACTTCTAAATTAATGGTTTTCTGTGCTGCTGAAACAGCTTTTTTACGTGCTGAAGGAAAATTGCGTGGCTGGAATGTAGGCACTAAAACGGCAAAAGTTTACTATGAAGACGGCATCAATTTGTCTATGGAGCAGTATCAGGTTTCAGCTACCGAATATCTGAAGATAGATGAAGCTCCAGTGGTATCACATGAAAGTGACGCTGTACAAAACGCTACTGCTACGATTACTAATACCGTTAGTGTGAAGTGGGATGATAGCGAAGCTGACAATGTAAATGGGAAGAATTTCCAGCGTATCATTACTCAAAAGTGGATTGCCAATTATCCGCTGGGACTCGAGGCATGGGCTGAATATCGTCGTACAGGCTATCCGGAACTTTATCCTTGTATCGACAATTTATCTGACTGTGGCGTGAGCAGCCAGCGTGGTATGCGTCGTTTGAGTTTTCCTTATACAGAGGCGCAGAATAATAAAGCCAATTATGATCAAGGGGTTGCAGAACTTGGCGGTGCTGATAATGAAGCCACTGATCTGAAATGGGCGAAAAAGAACTAATTTATATAATACATAAAAAGGACTTTTATGAAGAAAATTTATTTATTATACATTGTACTCATATCATTGGCAACAACATCTTTGATAGGTTGCAGTGATTGGACGGAGTCGGAAGCAAAAACTTTTCCGGAATCAATCGTGTCAGATGAATATTATGCAGCTTTAAGGGCTTATAAGAAAACTGATCATCAAGTTGCTTTCGGTTGGTTCGGTGGTTGGAGTGGTGAAGGTGCTTTTATGAAGAGTTCTTTAGCCGGTATTCCTGATAGTGTAGATATTGTTTCTATTTGGGGAAATTGGTCGAACATAACAGAAGCTCAAAAAAAAGATCTACAATTTTGCCAACAAATTAAAGGAACTCGTTTTACTATGTGTTTTATTATCAGAAGTGTGGGCGATCAAATTACTCCGCAGAATATTCGTGATAATTGGGAAAATATGGGATTTTCATCCGAAAAAGAAGCTGTAAACGATTTTTGGGGATGGCCTTCCGATGAATCAAATAAGGAAGCAATTGAAGCATCCATTCGCAAATATGCAAGTGCCATTGCCGATACAGTAAACAAATATGGTTACGATGGGTTTGATATCGACTATGAACCCAATTTCGGTAATTCTGGTAATATCGTAGACGAAGATGATAGAATGTTTGCATTCGTTGATGAGCTAGGCAAATATTTCGGTCCGAAATCAGGAACCGGCAAATTATTAGTTATTGACGGTGAACCACAGAGCATAACGGGTAGACCTGAAGTCGGGCTATATTTTGACTATTTTATCATTCAGGCTTACAATGACAGCAGTCCTGGTAGTGATTCAAAACTTGACAAACGTCTTATTACAGGTGGTGTGGCAGGTGCAGGACTTGTTCAAACATATAGTAGTGTCATGTCTGAAGAACAAATTACAAAGATGACCATCATGACCGAGAATTTCGAGGCTACCGATGCTGCTATGAACGGCGGATATGATTACACTGATCGTTATGGTAATAAAATGAAATCTCTCGAAGGAATGGCGCGCTGGCAACCAAGTAATGGTTTCCGCAAAGGTGGTGCAGGAACCTATCATATGGAAGCAGAGTATGGAACTTCACCTGAATATAAAAATATACGTCATGCTATTCAAATCATGAATCCCTCATCACATTCATTACTTAAAAATTAATGTAAACTATGAAACGTATGAATTATATAAAAATCTTATGCTTCTTCGCAGTAATAGCAGGATTAGGAAGTATCGTAAGTTGCGGAGATGCGAAATATGATACCTTGGATACACACGCTTATATTGAAGAAGCGCTTTCGGGCACAAGCCAGAAAGTGACAGTACAGGCTACTGGAGAAAGTTTTACGACTTTAAATGTACACCTTAGTAATATTTCTTCTACAGACAATCATTATAAATTGGTTACAGACCAATCGGTATTGGATGCTTATAATCACATTAATGGTACAGGATATATAATGTTGCCGGAAGGCTATTATACATTACCGGAGACTATTACAGTGAAAGCCGGACAATATGCGACCGATGCTCTCTCTATTGCCTTGAAGGCTTTCAGCCAAGAAATGATGAAATCGGGAGAATCATACGCACTACCTGTTAAACTGGTGTTACAAGATGGAAGTATTTCACCGATGGAAAATACTGGAACTTTTGTTATTTTGGCAGAAAGTATTATCGAATTTTCAGCTCCGATGTTCGTTGGTGCTCCTAGTTTAAAAGCTAATAAATTCACAGAATCCCCTGAAACATATTCCCAATATACGATAGAGGTTCGTTTCCAGGTAGCTAACACAGCTGACCGTGACCGTGCAGTATTTAAGAACGGAGGAGATGATGCAAGCTTTATACTTTTACGTTTTGAGGACCCTCAAAGTGATAATGAAAATTATAAGGCACACTCATTAGTACAGATTGTAGGACGCAACCGACTTTATTTGAATCCAAGTAATTCTTTCAAGCCAAACGAATGGCAACATCTGGCATTGGTTTGTGATGGTTCCAGCTATCGACTTTACATAAACGGAGTTGATTCGGGGGTACTGAGTATCCCAACAGGAGCAACAACTTTCTCCGATGTAAATTGGTTCAGTTTAGGTGATGATTCTTATAGTAGATGGGGAAACTGTAAAATATTGATGAGTGAGGCACGTATCTGGTCTGTAGTTCGTACTGCTTCTCAGATTCAGAATAATATGACTCAGGTTAGTCCTAAGTCTGTGGGATTGGAAGCCTATTGGCGTTTCAATGAAGGACAGGGTAATGTGTTTGAAGATGCAACCGGTAAAGGGCATACTTTAACTACTTCTGCTACTCCTACATGGATTGACGGTATTTTGTCTACGGATAAGGCTACCGAATGGAAATAGTAA
>ERZ778516.1737-NODE-1737-length-15993-cov-5.339315_pt1 | contig 15993 bp, 9 predicted proteins | sample MGYA00510342_ERZ778516 | MGnify/ENA primary metagenome ERZ778516 (study PRJEB29527, sample SAMN07138961) | mouse gut metagenome | material: feces | host: mouse | place: China:Nanjing | collected 2016-01-25 ... | reverse complement strand
GGAATCATTGGCTGGGGACTGCATATATTTACCGATAGCCATAAACACAGACAAATTGGAGGCATTACAAAATGGAGAACCGAATCCAGTTGTAATGTCTTTGTCGCCAAATACAAATAAAACGCTAAAACTTCTGAATGATGATATTTTAAGATTAAAAGCACTGATCCTAATTGACATAACCGAGCTTAATGCAGTGTGTGACAATCGTTTCCATTGGAATAATATCGAGCGACAAATAACTCAAGTACCAACTCCAGACTCATCGTTGACTGGATTTTGGGCAAGATATGACAAATCTCAGAAATAAAGAGTTCTAGCAACATGAATCGAATTATACTCATCGGAAACGGATTTGACCTAGCTCATGGCCTTCCAACCAGATATGAAGATTTCATAAACTGGTATTGGGAGAAGTGGCTTTATAATTTAAGAACCTGCCATTATAGAACATTAGCTGATGGGCTTTGTAAATTTTCTATAACAACCGGACAAGACACATGGCAAAGTCTCTTATGGCAACAAGGTTATACTTTAAACGCACCTAAAGGTGTTGACTTCGTAAATTCAATATTAGATGACAAACAGAACTTTGAAGTTATCCAAAGCCATTTATTGTATCGTATATGCAAGTCTATTCAAGACAAGAAATGGGTTGATATTGAAAATGAATACTATCGTCTCTTGAAAGAATCCATTGAAAATCCCGAGAGTGCCGGTTGTATACCTCAAGAAATCAACAAACAGCTTCAATATGTTCTTGACTTGTTGACGCAATATTTGTGTTCGTTACAATTAGGAGCTCTTGCCTATAATGATTCCATTAAGATTATTATTTCAGAGTCAATAAGAATTGATGATGTGGCGATTGGAAGCCTCCAAAATTTTTATGAGCATTGCAATTATTGGGCTAACAAAGACAGATACACATTATATGAACAATTAGGCATAAAAAATGCTTCTGCCGAGCAAGCGTTAGCTATTCGTGCAGATGTTGATGAATTTCTACAAAAAAACATCGCAGAATATCCGGATGGAAGATTTGGAGTTATAGATATTAATAAAACTCCAAGGCAACTGCTTAGGCCAATCAATACGATGTTGTTAAGTTTCAATTACACTGGGATTACTGACATTTATGCTCAATCGTGTATGTGTTACGTAAATCACATACACGGAGATTTAAGAGACCCATCGAAAATGATATTTGGCTACGGAGACGAACTTGATGATGATTATAAAGAGTTATTGAAGCGAGAGGATAATGAATGTCTAAAAAACATCAAATCTATTAGATACTTAGAATCTACAAATTATCGATACATGCTGCAATTTATCGAATCGGCACCATATCAAGTATATATTATGGGGCATTCTTGTGGCAATTCAGACAGAACACTACTGAATACTTTGTTTGAACACAAGAACTGTGTCTCAATAAAGCCATACTACTATCAAAAAACTGATGGCACAGATAATTATATGGAAATAGTCCAAAATATTTGCCGTAATTTTACGGATATGAAGCTAATGCGCGATCGCGTAGTCAATAAAACATTCTGCGAACCCCTACCTCAAGTCAAGTGATAATATAGTTATGGCAAAAGAACAATATACTAATATATTCCACAATCTCATTAGCCATTCCGAGAACGAGGTTGGGGAGTTTAAAAAAGCGGAGAACAACTTCGACTTTGATGACTTGGGTAAGTATTTCTCGGCGTTGAGTAATGAGGCGAATCTTCGCGGACTTGATTTCGCGTGGCTGATTTTTGGTTATGACGAGAAAAAGCATGAGATTGTCGGCACGTCATATAAAAACGGCGAAGGGGCTCTCAATAATCTCAAGCACGATTTCTCTCAGCATACCACCGATGGACAGACTTTCCGCGAGATTATCCCGATTGAGGTAGATGGAAAGCGAATACTGATGTTCAAGATTCCGGCTTCGCCTCGCAATATCGTGATGAAATGGAAAGGGATTGCATACGGTCGTGACGGAGAAAGCCTCAAACCGCTTAATCAGTCCAAGCAGGATGAAATCCGTAGGCAGACTCCGGCTCCGGACTGGTCTGCGGAAATTGTGCCTGATGCCACGATTGAGGATCTTGACGAGGTGGCTATCGCTAAGGCTCGAAAGATGTTCAAGAAGGTGCATAGCCGTATTCCGATTGAGGAAGTCAACCGCTGGTCGACGGAAGAATTTCTGAGCAAGTGCGAATTGATGGTCAATGGCAAACTTACCCGTGCAGCCATCATTCTGCTTGGCAAAATGTTCTCGGATAGCAAGCTGCGCCCGGCAGTCGCGGAAGTTACATGGACTCTTCGCGATGAGAAACAGGACGTAGTTGATTATGAACATTTTTCTGTGCCGTTTATTTTGACGGTAGATGAGATTCTTGCCAAGATACATAATCTGACCTTGCGTGAGATGCCGGGAGGCACGTTGTTTCCCGACACGATGAAACAGTATGACGACTACACGATCCGTGAGGCACTTCATAACTGCATAGCCCATCAGGACTACACTCTGCGTCAGCGCATAAACTTCGTTGAGAATCCGGGATTTCTTTATTATGCCAATGGAGGTTCCTTTATTCCCGGCACTTTGGAAAATGCGCTTGCCACCAATGGCCCACAGCGATTCTTCCGCAACGCCTGTCTATGCAAGGCTATGGTGCATTTCAATATGATTGATACGGTAAGCCGAGGAATCAAAAAGATGTTTACTGAACAGATGGAGCGTAGATTCCCGATGCCGGACTATGAGATTGACAATGAGAAGAAAGAAGTTGCTGTCCGCATCTATGGCAATGCCATAAATGAGCGGTACACCAAACTGCTCAAGGACAATGACAATCTGACCCTCCACGATTGCATTTCTCTCGATGCCATTCAGAAAGGACATCGGATTGACGATGAGATAGCACAAGACCTCCTTAAACGCGGTCTAATTGAGGGAGAGACCCCTAACTACACCATATCCCTTGGTGTAGCCAAAGCCTCCAGACAGCTCCCGCAATATACGAAAGCAAAAGGTTTAGATAAAGCCAGATTAAAACAGATGGTTCAGCAATTATTGCAGAATGCGGGAAAAGATGGCGCTCGCCGAGAGATCATATATGATTACCTTAAGGACTTGTTGCCTTCCAATAAGTCACAGGAGCAACAGCTCCGATATTTGGGGAAGCTTCTTGTTGAAATGAATGAAGAAGGGACGATTGAACGTATCGGACTTAGATGGTTGCTTTCAAGCCCATCCGACCGAAAACAGACATAATCCGACCGTTTTTATCACATCCGACCGAAATTTCGGTCGGATGTGCGTTGATTAGCTATAATCCGACCGCTTTTGATTGTAGGAATAGTAAGAATTGTAGGAATAGTAAGATATGAACAATCATGCAGAGAGTAAGTCAGTCGGTCAGTCATCTGACTGATTGACAAATCAGCAAGACATTCTAACGGCAATACTTCCTGTCATTCATGCATAAGGCTTGACATTCTTCTGCTCATAAGTTCATTCAGTCATCTGTTCAGACGTATGTACATCCATACGTTCAGATGTTCATACGTCAATACTTCAATACGTTCATACATCAATACGTTAGTGCGTTCATACGTCAATACGTACTAACAGCATCTTTGCAATCAGGACCGCAACAAGTAACTACTTGTAACAAGGCATATTAACTGAATTGCAATCTCAAAAGCATTATATAGCGCGTATTGATATATCAACTATCTTTCGTCAAATCTTATTCTTCTCTTTGCATGAAGGTGGATTTTACCAATATTGATGTTCCAAATAATTGAAACAGTCGGCTATTCCGGTTACAACTGACTTTTCTGTATGGAGTCTCTGGTAATTTTGTGCTATCAAGCCTTCTGATTCTGTTAGTCGCAATGGAATCCGTCGGGATTCTGCAAGGTATGTTTTTTCATAGGGAAAACCGATATAACCCGTTATAACTATTATCGGTGAATATCAGCATATTAGATAAATCAGGCTTTCTATTCAGTTTCTCCTGATTGTATCTTTTTTCGCATTTAGTACACCATAAGTACACCATTTGCCCATTTCGATTGTTAATAGATGTTGTGGGCGATTTTCGTGTCTCACAATCCGTTATTACCTTTGCTCCACAAACACAAAATTAATTCATTATGGGCAGACTGCCAAATAAACAGAAACAAAATCCCAAGCTCATCCAGAGGGAGATGTCAGACGGACGTGCGAGTCTATGGCTGGAATACTATCTCGGCCGTAGCGAATCGCCCGTCTATGACGATGACGGCAACCATGTCGTGTATGAATCCGGGGCGATGAAAGGAAAACTTAAATACAAGGTGCAGCACCTGCGCAAGAAGGAGGCTCTTAATCTGTATGTATGGGTTCATCCCCGCTCGGCTCAGGAACGGCAGCAGAACAAGAACACCATCGCCCTCGCCGAGAAGATACGGTTTGAGAAAGAGCAGGAGATGCTTGAAGACCGAAAGGGTTACCGCCTGAAAAGGGAGAAGGAGAGTAACTTCCTCAGGTACTTCCGGCAACACCGGGACAACGAAGCGTTCACACTGCCAGTCCGCAGGTCTTACAAATATTCTCTGACACGCTTCATCGAGTATCTTGAGCTAACTCCACAGTTCTCAAAATACAAGGATGTCCTGCCGATGGATGCCGTCACTCCGGACATGGTTCTCGGATTCACCAACTATCTCCGGAAGAAATGCACCGGAGAGGGACCGCGAAAGAATTACCACTGGTTCAAGAAGGTGCTTGCAGATGCTGTCGATGAAGAACTGATAAAAAAGAATCCCTGCCGTGGAATCCGCATAGTGTACGACACAAACATTATGCTGAAGGAGATTCTCACACCGAAAGAGATAAACACCCTCGCGGCGTTCCGATATGACGGCGAACACCGAGAGGTGCAGCGGGCATTTATCTTCTGCTGTTTCACCGGACTGCGGTACTGCGATGTGTCGGAACTGACATTCGCCAATGTCGATTACGAGAGCATGGTGATGAGGTTTAACCAGAAGAAAAGCGCGGGACGCAGCGCACATGCCGCCGTAGTGATGCCGCTCAACGATGAGCTTATAAAGCTGATTGGACAGCCTAAAGATGATGATAACCCGAGGGAGAGAATATTCGACCTGCCTCACAAGGGTACGGCGAGAAAGCATCTCGCCCGATGGGTGAAGAACGCAGGAATCAAGAAGAGCATCACATGGCACTGCGCCCGGCACAGTTTCGCCGTAAATCTTCTGAATGCCGGAACCGACATAAAGACAGTATCCTCTCTTCTCGGACACGCGAGCATCAAGATGACTGAGAAATATCTTCATGTGATCGACCAGCGCAAACAGAAAGCCATAAACAAACTCGGCAAAGTCGCGTTTGACACGGAAACGGCAAAATAGCCCATGGCATTTCCGGCGCTTTGGCTCTTTATGTTGTTATAGAGTTGTGCATACGGCTGAAAAACACTACCTTTGCATCAAGATTCGCAGTCATCATGTTATTGTTTCATCCTGACGCGGATTAGTGGTTGGACATCGGGAGGGATACCCGGTGTCCTTTTTCTCACTGTTGCCCAATCCGATGAAAATGATTATCTTTGCAGATACAAAAAACTAAACCCGATAGCTTGACGAGTCAGGGGCTACCGGGAATCAACACTGCAAAGGTAATACTTTCAGTCCAATCTGCCAAAAGTACCGATTTCGATACATTAAAATTTACGAGAGATGACAAAAATCACAGTAAAAGATACTGAGGTCAACGTTGTGAAAGTCAACGGAGAAGATTACATCTGTCTTACTGACATGATGCGTGCCAAAGATGGGGACTTCTTCATCACCGACTGGCTGCGCAACCGAAATACCTTGGAGTTTATCGGCATTTGGGAAAAGGTATATAATCCAAATTTTAATTATGGCGAATTCGCCACAATTAGAAATCATGCAGGTCTTAATAACTTCAAAATAAGCGTAAAGGAATTCGTTGCGAGGACCAACGCGGTCTCATTGCAAGCAAAAGCGGGGCGTTATGGTGGCACATATGCCCATAAGGACATTGCGTTTGAGTTCGCAATGTGGATAAGTCCTGAATTCAAGGTTTATATCGTCAAGGAATTTCAGCGTCTCAAAGAGGAAGAACAGCGTCTTATCGGCTGGTCTGCTAAGCGTGAGCTGTCCAAGATAAACTATAGAATTCACACCGATGCCATCAAGCATAATCTCATACCTGCCGAGATAACAAAGGCTCAGGCGAGCATCATTTATGCCAATGAAGCCGATGTGCTGAATGTAGCCATGTTCGGCATGACTGCAAAACAGTGGCGTGACGCCAATCCCGACCTCAAAGGCAATATCCGGGATTACGCCTCCATAAACGAACTTATATGCCTTTCCAACATGGAGAATCTCAACGCTGTATTCATTGAACAGGGAATGCCACAGCATGAGCGGCTCATCAAGCTCAATCAAATCGCCATCCATCAGATGAGCGTACTTGAAAGCGGCGACAACGACAGAAAACTGCTGAAATAGCCCGTCAAAAACAGCTTCATTACGCAGATTGGCCCTCCTGGGTTCAAAAAACTTGCATATATCGACCCCGTTTCGTAACTTCGCGGCCGTGACGGAATCATATCCGTCAGGAAAGAAAGACACACATCGGCAATCGCCGGAATAAACCGGACACCGCTGAACAATTCCGTTTTTTCTTTTGTTGGAAAAATATCAAAGTGGTTAGGTGGCAGTAGCCCTGACCCCATGCGGCAACGCGAAGCACCGACCCGGCAGGGCGGTGACGGTTGACGCACCCCTGCCACACCCCTTGCGACAAGGGCGATTATTCATTAATCGGAAATATATCAAGTAAGGACTGAAAACATAATAACGAGACCTCGCCAAAGGCATGTCAGGAAAGACATATCGGCGCGGCCCCGCTTTTTTATTGCTCGTCCGGAAGGGCAACAAAACATATAGCCCGTAGACATTTCAATGATATTCGCCTTTACGCACCTCAGAAGGACGCAAGTCCTGTATTAATTTTGCAGTGTCCGCCAGCCTTTAATCCTCCGGGTGTAGTCATCGGGCTGACAGACGCTATCACTATGATCTGACGACACCCACCAAGAGTATGTTGAACATACGGCATATCACTTATCATCCGAAAACTGATGCGTGAGAAAAAAACAAATCCCCAAACCACTAATCCCCCTATCCAAATGAACACAATTACAGATTACCTGAATCTTCCTTTCATCGAGGTTCTGAAGCGCCTCCTGAAAGACGCGGTCAAGGACTGCCTTGCTGAATCGGGAGTGCTGGCGACACTCGCCAACGCTTCCGCAAAATCAAAAAAGCGGGATCCCGATGGGCTGAAAGTGACCGAAGCACTCGAGTTCCTGAACGAAAACGGCTATCCCATGAAAATCGGGCAGCTCTACAAGGAAACGAGCAACGGGACCATACCGCACTGGAAATTCAACAATAAGCTTCACTTCAAGGAATCAGAGTTGCTGAGCTGGGCTGAAAGCAGACTTGTCAACGGCAAAGCCGTAGGCGTGCTGAATGCGGAAGACAGACCAAAGAAGAAAGGAGGTAGCCGATGAAAAAAGAAACCGAATCATCAGTAAAGACAGCCTCAAAGCCAAAAGGCAATAAGAAGAAAACCTCCGTCAAAAAGAAAAACAATGATGTCAGTGATACACCTGCAATCACAGATACACAAGTGACTTGTCACGAAAATGAGGAAGTGACAAATCATGCTCCTGACCGACTGAACAGTCAGTCTGTACCTCCGTCAACCTCCGAGTACTTGATTGCAGACACAGACAACAGCAAGAAAACCAATCAGTTCCCGATTGATGTCCTGCCGTCAAGATTACAGGAAATCATCAAGGAGGCAAACGCCACTCTCGGTTTCCCTGTTGACTACATGGCTGGAGCGATGCTTTCGGCAATGGCGGCGGTAATAGGCAACACCCATCACGCCGAGGCTATGGCAGGATGGAAAGAATATGCTATTCTTTTCGTTGCCCTTGTCGGATGTCCCGGAGTGTGCAAGAGCCATCCGCTGAGTTATGTCATGCAACCGCTCATCGACCACGACGCGGAGAAAGCGGCACAGTTCGCAGAGGCGTTGAAACGCTACAACGCTGCGATGGAGCTGCCGCCGAAAGAAAGGATTCCAAACGGCTACAACCTCAATCCCGTTGAGCCGCACCGCATCCGCTTCATGATGCAGGATGTGACCAACGAGGCGGTTCACCGCATATTGTCGGAAAACAGTCGTGGACTGATCCTGATGTATGACGAGCTTGCCGGATGGGTCAAGAACTTCAACCGCTACAACAACGGCTCTGAATCGGAGTTCTGGATGTCGGTGTTCAACCACAAGGTTGCCATGTCTGACCGCAAAGGCAGTCAGAGCGGCGTGTTTATCCGCAATCCGTTCCTTTGCGTAATCGGAACTATCCAGCCGAAGGTTTTGACCGACCTTGCCGCCGGGAACCGCAACGCCAACGGATTCATGGAGCGCATACTCTATGTATTCCCGTCCGACCAGACGAAGCCTAAATGGAACCGGAGTCGCCGGATGCCTTCTTTTGACATCGCCGCAGAATGGCACGGCATCCTTTTCCGGCTTATCGACATTGTTCCCAAGGTGGACGCAGACGGAGAGATAATATCCGAAGATGTTCCATTTTCATCGGACGCTCTCGACCGCCTCTATCAGTGGCAGAACGAGCAGACCGACCGTTGCAACGCCGACGGGAGTGATACCCTTACATCCATTGCAAGCAAACTCGAAATCTACGCTATCCGCTTTTCTCTCTTGCTGGCCCTCTCCGATTGGGCGTGCGGCAGTGAGAAAAAACAGATAGATGTGGACACTGTGGAGAGGGCGATACGCCTTGCGGAGTATTTTCGCATAAGTGCCTCAAAGGTGCAGGGCATCATCAGCGAGGATGCCCTGACCGAGCTGCAGCTTGCCGTCCTTTCGGAACTTCCCGACGGCTTCACCACCGCCGAGGGCGTGGCGATCGCCGGGAAATGCGGTATGCCCGAGCGCAGTTTCAAGAGATTCCTCAGAGACAGAAAGGGAGTGCTTTTCACCCGCAACACCCACGGAAATTACACCAAGTTATAACCCATCTACCCCTTGGCATTATTGGCACTTTGGCATTTCTGACAGAGATGCTTACGCTTCCCTTTATGCCAAAATGCCGAAAGTGCCAGGGGGTAAATCCAAAACTGAAATCCCGTGAAACATTCTTTTTTCATTGAAGAAACCATTGCATTCAGTGCAGTGGTTATAGCGGTGCATCACTGCTATGGCAGTGCAGTACCATCCGTGCAGTGGCGGCACGGAAATTACGCCATCCGGAAATTCCTTAGCATATTAGGGAATTTTCCGAGCCGCATATCGTTCCGATACGCTGAAAATGTCCCCAATATGCCAAAGAGGTCAACCCCTTTGGAAACCCCGGAACGGCTTAACAGAAAGCCGTACACTCCGATTGCTCCGCAACTTAAACTCGTCCGCCTATGAGCTACGCAGTGTTACACATCATCAAGGCGAACTCGTCACTGAACTCGATAGCCAAGCATATCGAGCGCACCGCCCATCCCGAAAACGCGGACCTGGCGAGGACGCATCTCAACCGCTGCAATCTGGTCGAATATCCCGACGGGATAACCGGGCTTGCGGCGGCTGTCGAACACCGTATATCCAATGCAGGGATTACCCGCAAAATCTCCGACAGGCAGGTTCGGTGCCTCAACTTGGTTATGACCTCCGACAACGAAGGTATGCAGAAAATCATCGACAGCGGCAAGCTCGACGAGTGGATTGCCGACAACATAAAGTGGGCGCGCGACACATTCGGCGGCGACAATGTTGTCGGAGCCGCACTGCACATGGACGAGCGCACTCCGCATCTTCACATCGCCGTCGTTCCGATAGTGACCGCCGAGAGAAAGAAGAAAGCGAGGGAGGCGACAGCAAAGAAGCGTTACCGCACAAAAGCCGCCAACCGTCCGAGGCTGTGCGCCGACGACATAATGGAGCGCGGAAAGATGAGCCGCTATCAGGACATCTATGCCGAGGCTATGGCGAAATACGGTCTGGAGCGTGGTATCCGTGGTTCCGAGGCGCGGCACATCGGGCAGCACGAATATTACCGCGACTGCATGGTGAAGAAGAAAGGTCTTGAAGAAGACATCGGCAATCTCTCCATTGAGAAAAGGAAACTCGATAAAGAGAAAAAATCTCTTGAGAGCAAAGTGGAGAGCCTTGAGTGCCGGACAACCGCCCTCGACACCCGGAAGAAAATGCTCACGCAGGTCAACGAGGAGATACGGCAGCAGAACAATGAACTCTATTCCGAAAATTCCAGGTTGACCGAGGCTAATTCTTCTCTCGCCGCCGAAAACAAATCGCTTGCCGATACCAACGCAGGACTGTCGGAGGAATCCGTCAGACTTGCGGAGCAACGGAAAGGGCTTGCAGAGGATACCGACAGGCTGACCGCCGAGAAAAAGGCATACGAGGCTCAGACTGACGAGGCGAGAAAAGAAGCCCGGAACGCCATCCGTGAGCGCGATGAGGCGAAAGCCGAGCGGGATGCGCAACGCAAGGAACTCGGCAGCAACATCGCCAATATATTCACCGGGAGCAAGACCAAGAGGCTTGAAGCCGAGATTGTCAGAAAGGATGATGAAATCCGCGAGATGAAAGACCGTGCAGAGGCGCGGGAGCGGGATTTACACCGTGAAATATCCAATCTATCGGATAGCCTGAGACGGCAGAAAGAACATGAGGCAGACACCGTCCGCAGCTATGAATGGAAGATTGGTAACTTCGTCAAGTTCTTTCCCGATGCTGTTGCTATGCTTCCGGCGATAGAGGAATGTCAGGACGTGGGATTGAATGACAACTCCATAAAGGGGCTTCTCTCAATGAATGAATATGTCTTAAAGTCAGGCACGACACTCTATTATCCGTTCCAGCGGAGAGAGGTGGACGCTTCGGGGGCAAAGGTACAAATCAAGCGAGACCCCACGGACAACAAATTCCATCTCCATGTCAATGGCATCCGGATATTCCAATGGCTCAAAGACCAATGGCAACGGCTGACACAGACGGTAAAGCGAGGCTTCGGAATTAAATAATTCAAAAAAGGAGCCACAGGCAAAAAACTTGTGGCTCCTGACTTCGTCACTTTTTGATTGCTGAAAAATGCGCATGCTGAATATCAGGGGATTAGTGTAAGCGAAGGGTGATTTAGGGTGACGCAACCGAAGAAAATCACTATATTTGCGGCATGTTTGTCCGCAGAAAGAAGAACAGGTCGGGCACGACAAGCGTGGTAGTGGTCGACAAGCACGGTGGCAAGTTCAAAGAGTTGCACACTGTCGGCGTTTCATGCGATGAGACAGAGATAGAGCGGTTATGTCTTGAAGGCCGTGAATGGATTAAATCCCATCTCGGCATACGGGAGCTGGATTTTGAGGGTTCTGAGGGTGAAGACCGCGAAAGAGAGGCAGCCGAGGAGATGCTTTCAAACGTCGACTCCATATTGCTTAACGGAGCCAGGCTTATTCTCGACAAGGTTTATGACTCCGTCGGTTTCAATCAGGTAGGCGACGAGATACTGCGGCATATTGTGGTCGCGCGTCTTTGCCAGCCAATGAGCAAGATGGCAACGGTGGAATATCTCAAAAGCCATTTCGATGAGGATGTGAGCCTGAACAGGATATACCGTTATCTGGACAAACTATACAACACACAGAAGGATATCGTGCAGCGCGTCAGCGTGGAGCATACGTTCATGGTGCTCGGAGGCCGTGTCGAGATGCTGTTTTACGACGTGACTTCACTTTACTTTGAGAGTTTCCATGAGGATGTGCTGCGTACCCCGGGGTTCTCGAAAGACGGCAAGACAGCAGAAACGCAGATTATTCTGGGACTCCTTGTGTGCGAGAACGGATATCCCCTGGCTTACAACATCTTCAACGGCGCGCAATATGAGAGCTGCACGATGATACCCATCATCGATGACTTCAAGCGAAGATTCGGCCTTGATGACTTCATTGTTGTCGCGGACTCCGGATTCATGATCAAGCGCAATATAGAGCTGCTACGCTCCGGAAATTACAGTTTCATTGTCGGTGCCCGCATCAAGAAATATGCCGGCGATGTCAGGAAGTGGATTCTGTCCTTACCACACGATGAGGGCCTGTTTTATGAGAGGGCACTTGACAATGGAGACAGGCTCATTGTGACATACAGTTCCAGACGGGCCTCTAAGGATGCCTACAACCGCAGCAAGGGTGTGGAGAGGTTGAAGAAGGCATATGCTTCAGGCAAGATAACCAAAGACAAGATAAACAGGCGCGGTTACAGCAAATTCCTTAAGATTGAAAACGATGTGGCCGTCAGTATAAACGAGGAGAAAATCAAGGAGGATGAACAATGGGATGGTCTGAAAGGATATGTTACCAACACAAATCTTCAACCCAAGGATGTGGTTTCCCAATACAAGGGACTTTGGGTTGTCGAGCGTGCTTTTCGCATATCCAAAGGCACAATCGAGACCAGACCGATATTCCATTTCACCGAGCGTAGGATTGAAGCGCATGTCTGCCTGTGTTTCATAGCTTATAAGGTCTATAAGGAACTGGAACGAATCATCTACAACCTCGGTATGGACATGAGTGTCGACAAGGTGCTGAAAATAGCGAAAACCATTACGACTATCCGACTGAGATTGCCATTGAACGGCTCAATGCTCACCCGTACAATGCTTCTGACTTCCGAGCACAAGTCGCTGAAGCCACTTTTTGACCACTTTGGCGTTTAGGGTGACGCAATGACGAAGTCAGGAAATAATTCAAAAAAGGAGCCACAGGCAAAAAACTTGTGGCTCCATTTTTTAATATGATTTGAGAGATATTGTTATTTCAAGATTGCAGACCCGACAGTCCCTGAACCACTCACTTCATCGTGGTGGTCAACTTTCTTGCCGTAGCCGAAAGTGTATGATACAGCTAACGTGATGCGCCAATGCTGGGCGGTTGAGAACTCTTTGCGGTCAAAAGTGTAATATTCGCTTGTAAGGGTCTGATGCGATGATTCCCACGATGTACGCAGAAAGTTGTAAACCCCGGCTCTGATGTTCCAACCCTTGTCGCTCCAGCCAAACTGAATCTGATATTTTGCTGGGGTACGCTCGACTATACCGCTTTGTTCTTCCTGATAATGACTTGGTGTCATATACCAGCCCCAAAGATAGAATTTATCAAAATAATATGTGAGTTGTGCGGTGCATGTAAGTTCATTTCTTGTGCTTGCGTATGCTCCGGTAGTCTTTCGCAGCCAGTATTGCGGGCGCAGTTTGGCTACAAGTTTACCTCCGAAGAATTTGGCGGTTGCGGAAACTCCTAACATACCGCTACGATAATTCCCGTCGTTGACATATTTACGCAACATAGTTCCTTCGGGAGCGGTAGGTGAATATATAGTTACACAACGATTGCCGAGCATATAGATGTATCCGTCAGCCGAAAGTTGCCATCTGTTGTTTGGGAGCCAAGTATAGGTCAAACCTGCATTATGGTAAGAATAATCTGAAAGTGTAGGTGTGCCCTGATACCACATAAGTTCGTCTTGTTGAAGCATATTAGGACTTTTCTGCGATGCGTCGGGAACATCCTTGCTATAATTCCAGTTAACCTCAAACTGATGCTTGTCATTGGGAGAGTAAGTGGCATACGCAATCGCACGTGGAAAATTATCGTTCATGCGGCTGTTGCTAATATGGTTGCGTTCCCATACCCAGCCAAATTCTCCTCCAATATCCCATTTTTCAAGACTTAAATTATAATGTGCGCCGGCAGAATATCCTCCGACATTATATTTCTGACGAGATGGGGAGTCGCCGGAATAATCAATGGTATTCCAATTTTGTATGGAAGCCAGGTAGAAAATAAAAGTATTTCTCTTATTAAGTCTCCAATATAAACGAGGATTTATCTGAAGGTGATGTGCATCTTCAGAGGCGTTGTTTGTAATGGATAAATCTTTACCGGAAGAATAAAAAGAGTAGGATTTATTTTTGCCGTAAGTGTAGATTGCCACAGCTTCAAATGATAACTTAGGAGAAAATCTGTAGGAATAATTACCATTATATGAGAGGGCCCAATTGTGGCTTGATTTCAGAGATGTGGCGCTTGCATTAGGGAACAATTCGGAGGAATAGAGCAGTGAATTGACCGCATCATTGTGAGGTACATTTGTTAGGCTATAAGAAATGCGGTTTGAGATTCTTGCCTTGTCGCTGTTATATAAGGCTCGCAAGGCAATATCGTTGCTGTTGTTGCGGTATAGAGAAGAGTTGGTTTCGGAAGTCCGTTGAATAGTCTGCGGACCATTGCCATATAAATCCTCAAACCTGAATGTTTCAGTCGAGGCAGTGCCACCATGACGGTTTGTGAGATATATTTCATCGGCATACAAATCAAAAATCATCGACTTGTATGCCATTTTGGAGTAAACTTCTCCTTCAGTTCGGTTTACACCGAACCATTTATTGGCTGTGACTTTGGTATATCCACCCCATTCATACTTCTGCATAATGAAGTTAATGGCGTAGTGTGCGCCTTGAAATCGTGGGTCAGTCGGGTGCAGATAATACTCAACCTTTTTCACATCTTGAGTCCTCATTCCTTGCAGGTCTTGGGCGGTTGCAGGGAGAAAGTCAATAAATATTGAGACACCCTGCCCAGAAGCAGTCTTCACTGCCTGACCGATAGGATCGACCTCAATTTGGGGAATCGCCATCTGGCTCAAAAGGGAGATTGCATCGGCAGCAGCGTTCTTTTGACGAGCCATTGGAATATAGGTGGATATGTTCGACGAAGTCCGCTGATTGGAGGCTTCCACAACCACCTCATTAAGTTCTTTTCCCTCTATGCTATCCGGAATTTCTGTTTGAGCATATCCCAAAAGAGGAATAAGAAACAACGAAGTTAGTATTACTTTACGCATAATAATTCGGTTAATGATTTACCTTACAAGAAGCGTGAGCAACTATGTCACGTCTTGATAGGAGGCCCTGAGAAAGCCTGTGAGCAGATATAACAATAGCAGCCCACGCTATATGCGTGAGAACCACTATGCTTTCTCTGCTCGGTTGAAAGTTTCTCAGGTTTCCTACCATAAGATAAACATAATGCTTCGTTTCCAAAATGTAGTGGAATGACCTGTGTCAATCCGACTGCAAAATTAGCGATTTTTTCTCAATGAACCGCTGTTCAGAGCCTCAAATCTACTGCGTCTAAGAGAAAAAGAATCGAATTAAATATAACTAACGCCCCTTAAAAATCCTAAAATTGAGCATCTGATTTTCGATTTCTCCAACTAATTAGTACACCACGAGTACACCATCAATTTTATAATATCTTGTATTTCAGTACAGTTACGAACAATAAAATTAGATAAGGTATGTTTTGAGCTGCATGAAACTGATTTTGCAGCTCAAAACCCTTGCAGAATATTGGTTGGTCTTACTCCAAAGTCGTAAGCCCCGTTGCCGATTTCACACTCTGATTTTACCTTTTTGTTTTCATTATGATTGGCGGCAAAAAGAGAAAAGCCGACAAATCACATTGGACTTATCGGCTTCGGGTTTGGTGGCTTTTCCTTTTATATCGGCACATAGTTGATTTCACCGAGGGAGTTGATCGCATCCTGTTTGAGACTGTCAACGACGCGGAGGTATCGCTCGGTCATCTTTATGGAGGTGTGTCCGAGGAGGCTCGACACCGTTTTTATATTCGCTCCTTTGGTGAGGACGTTCACCGCGAAGCTGTGCCGGGCGCAATGCCATGTGATTTTCTTCTTGATGCCTGCTGCTTTTACCCATTTACGCAGATACAGGTTGCAGATGTTGTAATGCGGAAGTTTGAATA
>ERZ778516.1733-NODE-1733-length-16030-cov-7.705665_pt1 | contig 16030 bp, 7 predicted proteins | sample MGYA00510342_ERZ778516 | MGnify/ENA primary metagenome ERZ778516 (study PRJEB29527, sample SAMN07138961) | mouse gut metagenome | material: feces | host: mouse | place: China:Nanjing | collected 2016-01-25 ... | reverse complement strand
CATTGTAATATTTTGCCAGAATCATCAGACTGTCCACAGGGATTCTTGTTTTGCTACTCTCATAATCGGCATAGGTGCGCTGTCCTACGTTTAAAAGGTCAGCTACATTCTGCTGGGTCAGGCATCGGTCCTCTCTGATTTCCCGGATTCGTTCATTATATTTCATATAGAAAACTCCTCTTACTTAAAGTAATAGTATAAGCAATTTTTTCGTATTTATTGACAAATAGAGTCATAAACTCTAAAATAATATTTATAGAGTTTATAACTCTAAGATGAAACCAGTCGAATGAAAGGAGTTGACACATGAAAAGAAAAGTATTAGTGGTGCTGTTGAGTGTTGTAATGGTTTGTACATCAACAGACGTACAGGTATACGCAACCGAAGGTATTATGGAAGCGAACGAAAGTGAGACTCAGGAGGCGGCATCTGAGGAGAAGCTTGTGGACGAAGAAAGTGAAAGCAGTGAGGTACAGGAGGAAAGTTCTGTGCCGGAAACAACAGAGACAGACACGTCAGGTATTTTTGAGGAAAGTGAAACGATAGCTACAGAAGCGTTATCAGAAGGGCAGACAGACATATGGACAGAAATTGAAACGGAAGTGGAATCAATAACGGAATCAGAAGCTGAGACAGAGGAGGTGGAAAACAGCAAGACTCTGCTGTTGGAGGAGGACATCGTGGACAGCGGGGAAATCAATGAGTTTTCTTGGACAATTGACAGTACGGGGAAGCTTACGGTTACAGGAACGGGGGATTACAGCAATCCGAGTCAAATGCAGTTTAATGACAGCGGAAGCGCACCTTGGTATCAATGCCGTGAGAAAATTACCTCAGCGGAGCTCAATGTTTCTTCTATGATAGATGCTTCTTACCTATTTGAAGATTGTATTAATCTTGTTGCGATAGATTTGAGTCATTTTGATACAGACAGTGTGAAATATACAGATTATATGTTTGGTGGATGCAGCAGTCTGGAGTCAATAGAGTTGAATGGTTTTACAAGTGTAGAGTTTGCAAATGGTATGTTTAGTGGCTGCATCAGCCTGAGAACGTTGGATTTATCCAGATTTAAATCTGATAAAATAAGAACGATGGGAAACATGTTTGATAATTGCAGCAGTCTGGAAAGCATCAATCTAAGCGGTCTCCAAACAACGATGGTGGACGACATGAGCAGCATGTTCAGAGACTGTAGCAGCCTGAAAACATTAGATTTAAGCGGGTTTGACACTGGACGTGTACAGTACATGACAGAAATGTTTGGCGGATGTGAGAAGCTGATCGACCTAAATCTTCGTAATTTTAATACGGAAAATGTAATATCATTGGATTTTATGTTTCGTGAGTGCAGCAGCCTGACCAGTTTGGACTTGACGAATTTTAATATGGATCAGGTTGAAGGCATGGCAGGAATATTTGACGGATGCAGCAGCCTGACCAGTCTGGATTTGACAAAATTTAAAACAAACCAGATCGAAGATCTGAGCTTTATGTTTAGCGGGTGCAGCAGTCTGGCCAGTTTGGATTTAAGCGGATTGAATACGGAAATGGCAGTGGATATGAATTCAATGTTTCGTGGGTGCAGCAGTCTGAAAAATCTGGACTTGGAAAATTTTAAGACAGATAAGGTCAAGGATATGAGTTTTATGTTTGATGGCTGTAACCAATTGACCGCGTTGAACATCCGTAATTTTGATACTGGAAATGTTTCAAATATGAGATCTATGTTTCACGGCTGTAGTGCACTGGACAGCCTGAGTCTGGAGAACTTTAATACGGAGAAGGTTCTGGATATGAATTCACTGTTTCAGGAATGCAGCAGTCTGACACAGTTGGATTTAAGCAGTTTTAATACTGGGAAAGTGACCGATCTGAGCAGTGCATTTGATGGGTGCAGTAGCCTGACCAGCTTGAATTTAAGCCGTTTCAGCACTGACAGAGTAATAAATCTGAACTCTATATTTGATGGTTGCGGCAGTTTGGAGAGTCTGGATTTAAGCGGCTGGGATTTGAGCAGTCTGCAAACGGCGGAAAATGTGCTGTCAGGCTGTGATAGTATGAAGATGCTGTACACACCGCGTAATCTGACGGTCAAAATTCCGCTGTCGGGCAGTTGGTATCAGCTCGGCAAAGAGGAGCCAGTCACAGAATTTCCAATCGGTCTTGATGATAGTATATTGATAACAAAAGACGCACCGCCAGTTGTAGGGGAAGCCTTTATCGAAGCAATGAAACAAAAGACCATCTATGAAGCAGGAGACATTTTGAATACAGATGATTTGACAGTTCGGTATTATGGTGCAGATGGCAGGGTTCTCATTGTGACAGAATACACAACAAACAGTACAGAGCTTGATATGTCCCAAGTCGGCGAAAAGGAACTGAGGATTACTTACAAAGATAAAGATAATATAGAGTTGACAGCGGTTGTAAAACTTATCGTGAAAGAGGCAGGAGGAAATATCGCAGAGGGAACCAGCCAAAATATCACATGGCTCATCGACAGTAAAGGAAAGCTGACTGTAACAGGTACAGGGGACTATGAGCGAAAAAATATCTACGATTCGCCTTGGTTTGATTACAGGCGTAGTATCAAAACGGCAGAAGTCAGTGTATCAGGCATGGAGAATGCAGCAGATCTGTTCAGTGACTGCAATAACCTGATTTATGCAGATTTAAGTCACTTTGATACCTCTAGTGTGACAAATATGAGTGGAATGTTCGCAGATTGTAGTGATTTGGAGAAGCTGGATTTAACGAATTTAGATACCAGTCATGTTACCGATATGGCGTCTATGTTCAGGGGATGCAAAGCGCTGAATGAGCTGATGCTGGGAAGTCATTTTCAGACAGGAAGCGTAACGGATATGAACGATATGTTTTCAGGATGTTATAGCCTGCCAGAGATTGACCTGAGTGGTTTTGATACAGGAAAAGTAACAGATATGACTTCGATGTTTGGCAGCTGTCGTAATCTGAAAAGTCTGGATGTCAGCCATCTGAATACGAATCATGTGACCAGTATGCGAGGTATGTTTATGGGATGCAGCGGTTTGACGAGCCTAGATGTCAGCACATTCAATACGGAAAATGTGACAAGCATGGAATCCATGTTTGGCTGGTGCAGCAATCTGACAACACTGAATCTGGAAAACATTGATACTGGCAAAGTCACTGATATAGAAGGAATGTTTTTTGGCTGCGGAAGCCTTACAGAGCTGGATTTAAGCAGTTTTGATCTGAGCAGTCTGACAAAAAGCACTGTAAATGATCCTTTGTATAATGAGCCGCTTCAAGACTGTACAGTTTTGGCTTTCCTGCGTACACCAAAGAACTGCTCGATAGATATAAAACTACCGGGCGAGCGCAGTGATATATGGTATCAGGAAAAGGAAAAAACCTTCACAATGCTGCCGATAGGATTGGATTACAGCATTGATTTATACAAAAATGCATATCCCGGAGATGGTACAGTCAAAGAGAAGCTGACAATTTCCGGTATTTCAATCACAGATAAGATTTATGACAAACAAGCGATTACTTATAGCGGTACGGCATCCGCAGAAAATTCAGCGGGAGAAATTGTGGCAGGTCTGTCATTTGACTATGCCTACACAGGAACCCTTGTAAACGGCAGTGCCTATACATTTTCAGACAAAGCGCCGTCAGAGGCTGGAAAATATACATTGACTGTAAAGCTGCATGATCATGAGGCATATACGGGACAGAAAACATATTCTTTTGCGATCAGCCAGAAGGAATTAACAATAACTGCCTCTGATGTTTCAATCAATGTTGGAACAGAGTTGCCCCAATGGAACTATACTATATTAGGACTTATAGAGGGCGACACACTTATAAAAGAACCAACACTGGTCTGTGATGTTGAGACAACCAATACCGCAGGGGACTATCCCATTATTCCATCCGATGCAGATGCCGGGAATAATTACAATATAACATATGTAAATGGCGTGCTGGAGATATGTGGTATGCTGAGTATTCATTTTGATATGCAGGGACACGGGAACCAGATATCTGCGCTGGAAGTAAAAAGCGGGGACAAAGTGACAGAGCCAAAGAAACCGGAGGCAGAGGGGTATACTTTCGGCGGCTGGTACAAGGACGCGGCCTGTACGATAGCGTGGAATTTTGAGACAGACACCGTGACCGCAGATACAGTCCTGTTTGCGAAATGGACAGAAAATCAGCCAGATGAGCCGGAGGAACCCGTTGATGAATATATGGTAACATTTGATATGCAGGGGCATGGAACACAGATCTCATCATTGACAGTAAAAGACGGTGAGAAAGTACCAAAACCAGAAGATCCAAGTGCAGAGGGATACTTCTTTGAAGGCTGGTACAAGGATGCAGCCTGTACAGCGGCGTGGGATTTTGAGACAGATACGGTGACTACATATACAGTTCTGTTTGCGAAATGGACAGAAAATCAGCCAGATGAGCCAGATTCTCCCTATCCAGATGAGGAACGGATTGATTTGAAGCCCATCGGTGCGATCGCATCGATCAAAGCAAAAGTATATGACGGATACCCGTATGAGCCTGTGGTGAAGGTGACAGTCACAGATAACAGAAAGAAAAAAACACTGACAGAAGGAGCAGACTACAGAGTACTTTACCATGACAACACTGCTGCCGGAACAGCTACCGTAACTGTACGGGGAAATGGCATCTACAAGGGTGAAATTACAAAGACATTTACCATCAAACCCAAGTCGGTCAAAAAATTAAAAATAGTGACTGGCAGTATTGCATTAAATGGGGAGGAGGCAGTTGTTCTTCCGATATACATTTATGATGGAGCGAAGCATCTCTGGGCAGGAAGTGATTTTGATCAGTCAGTAGAAGGAAATCTGGCGGCACTGATGAACAAAACTGCCAAGGTGACAATCACAGGAAAAGGGAATTACACAGGGACTGTCACTGCAAAGCTGCCTGTATATGATGCTGTTCAGTCACAGATTATCCAGCCTGAAAATATAACGCTTAAATACCGCATGACCCAGTATACAGGAAAAGCCCTGAAGGACAATGAACCGACAGTGAAGATTGGGGACAAAGTGCTTGTTAAGAATAAAGATTACAAGGTACAGTACCAGAACAACACAAATGTAGGAAATGCGCTGGTTATTGTCACAGGTAAAGGGGCATACAAAGGTAAAGCTGTACAAGATTTTATGATAGAGCCGAAATCAGGAGAAGAGTGGACGATAAAAAAGATTTCGGATAAAACATTTAATGGAAAATTACAAAAGCCAGCAGTATCAGGCGTGAAGGCAGGAAGCAAAAAAATGGTAAAAAATAGAGATTTTACGGTTTCCTACAGTAACAACTTCCATGCAGGAACTGCCCGTGTAATACTTACTGGAAAAGGTAATTACAAAGGTCAGAGAGCATTCTTTTCCTTTGTGGTTAAACCGCAGAAAATTTCCAAAGTTTCTGTAAAAGGCACAATGACAGCAGGACTTGTGGTAACATATAATAAGCGGATTTTAAAAGAAGGTATGGATTACACACTTGAATATGGTGCAGTGAGTAAGAACAAAATCAAAGTGACATTGACAGGAACAGAAGATTTTACAGGAACTGTGACAAAGACAGTAAAAATACAATAAATTACAAGCCAGAGTAAACGCCAGTGAAGCGCTGCTCTGGCTTTTGCTGTTGATATTCAGGAAATTTTGCCTTACAATAAAGGTATCATACAAAAAAGGAGAGACCTATGGGAATCTATTTAAATCCGAAAAATAAAGGTTTTCAGGAGGCAGTGTGTTCTGAAATCTATGTGGACAAGACAGAACTGATCGCCTACACCAATAAATGTCTGAATACGGAAGAAAAATATATCTGTGTCAGCAGACCAAGGCGCTTTGGTAAATCAATGACTCTCAAAATGCTTGCCGCTTATTATAGCCGCGGATGTGATTCAAAGGAACTGTTTGCAGGATATAAAATAGAAAGTGACAAAACTTTTCATAAATATTTAAATCAATATGATGTAATCTATCTAAATATGCAGCAGTTTTTGCTCAAAGCAAAAAAACAAAACTTGACAGTGTATTTAGAACAGGCTGTCATTGCAGATATAAAGAGGATATACAGTGAACATTTTCCAGCGTAGGAGAAAAATCTTGTTTCAGTGCTGGAACAGATTTATGCGGAAACGGACAGGGAATTTATTTTTTTGATTGATGAGTGGGATTGTGTAATGCGTGAGCGTCAGGAAGCAGAAGATTTGCAGAAAGAATACCTTGACTTTCTGCGTGTATTGTTAAAAGATCAGCCTTATGTTGCTCTTGCTTACATGACAGGTATTTTACCAGTGAAAAAGTATGGTAAGCATTCCGCATTAAATATGTTTAGGGAATATTCTATGACCAGCCAAAAAATGTTCGAGGAGTACACAGGCTTTACAGAGGAAGAGGTAAAGGTATTGTGCGTGCGTTTTGGTATGGATTTCGAGAAAACAAGCAGTTGGTATGATGGATACCAGTTTAAGAGATTCCAGCATATATATAATCCCAAATCTGTCGTAGAGGCAATGAGCTGTCAGGAGTTTTCGAATTACTGGACCGCAACAGAAACCTACGAGGCATTAAAAGTTTATATGGATATGGATTATGACGGTCTGCGGTCTGATATCGCGCATATGCTTGGCGGCGGGCGTGTTGAGGTAAATACCAAAAGTTTTCAGAATGACATGCATACCTTTAAGACCAAAGATGATGTGTTGACATTATTGATACATTTGGGATATCTTGCCTATGACGTATTGGCAAAGGAAGTGTATATTCCAAACAGGGAGATTATCGAAGAATTTGAAAACGCTATGAGTGTCGGCGGATGGGCAGAAATTATGCGTATATTGCAGGCATCTGAAAAACTGCTTGAGGATACAATCAAGGGAAATGCAGAACATGTTGCGCTTGCGCTGGACAGGGCGCATACAGAGGCAGCGTTTGTTTTGACATACAATGATGAGAACTCAATGGCATGTGCGATCGGGCTGGCATACTACAGCGCAAGAAAAGATTATGTATCAGTAAGAGAGTTTCCGACAGGAAAAGGTTTTGCAGATCTGGTATTTTTGCCACTGCCGCATACAAATAAGCCTGCGCTTCTTGTTGAGCTGAAATATGATAAATCTGCCGACACTGCATTGCAGCAGATAAAAAACCGAAAGTATACACAAAGCCTAGAATGCTACAGTGGTGAAATACTTCTTGTCGGGGTGAATTACGACAGGGAAGCCGCAGATAAGCCGCATAGCTGTGTAATTGAAAGGTATGTGGTGAATGATGGAGATTTTAGAGAATTTTATCTTTAGAAAATAAGATACAAACTATCACTTTTTATTGTAGATGAAAAGTGATGAGTTTGTATCTATATATTATATATTTCTCTTTACATTAAGCACATTCATCAATGCTTCCTGCAATACCCTTGAAACATTAATTCCAGCATGTTCGGCTTCATAATTGAGGAGACTGTAAAAAATCTTGTGTCTATGAGCAAAAAATTTTTCTTGATAGGAATTAGATATGTAGAAAAATGTTGTCGCATAGGAATGTTTTTATGTTGTCGAATTTCTTTTCTAATTATAGTATTGCCGATAATTATGCTTTTATACATCTTTTTTGATTTTTTTGCACACTAATCAAGACATTAGCAGTAAGAAAGATTTTTGTGGATTCTGCCCACACCCTGTCTCCTGAATAAGACTGGGATTTTCTGGAAATACTGCTAATGTCATATGGACAGAACAGTTTATGCTATATGGCAGACTGTTCTGGTCTTTGCGTTTACAGATACTGGGTGAGGCGTTCCCCATAAAGTACAGTCAGCTGGTTCAGTACTCGATCCCAGTTTCTGTAACGCTGTGTCCATTTTTTCACTACATTTCCACTTGCAAGATAAAGCATCTTTTCCAGTGCGCTGTCACTTGGAAATACACTCTTTGTCTTTGTTACCTTTCGATACTGGCGGTTTAACCCTTCTATGATGTTCGTGGTATACATGATGCGCCGGATGTCATCGGAAAACTGGAAGAAGGAACTGACATCCTCCCAGTTATTCTCCCAGTTGCTGATCGCATAGGGATACTTCTTCCCCCATTTTTCCCTGACCTTCTCCAGCTCTGACAGGGCAGCCGTCTCACTGGGTGCATTGTATACAGACTTGAAATCGGAAGAAAACTGTTTCAAGTCACCGTAATTTACATATTTGAAGGAATTGCGCAGCATATGAATGACGCATCTCTGGATCTGTGCATCCGGATAAACAGCTCCTATCGCTTCCTTAAATCCTGAAAGTCCGTCCACGCAGAAGAACAGTACATCCTGCACGCCGCGGTTTTTCAGATCGTTTAACATTCCCAGCCAGAATTTACTGGTCTCATTGGCGCCTGCTGTGATACTCAGGATATCCTTATAACCATCTGCTGTGATGCCAAGTACGATGTAGGCGGCGCGGCTTAGGATGCGTCCGTCTTCCCTTACCTTGTAATGGATGCAATCCATAAATACAAACGGATAAACTGGATTTAGCGGGCGCGACTGCCATTCCCTGACTTCCGGAAGAATCCTGTCCGTGATCTTACTGACCATTTCAGCGGACAGTTCCATTCCATAAAGATCCTGTATCTGGTCATGGATGTCCCTTGTACTCATACCCCTTGCGTAAAGGGAGATTACTTTTTCCTCAATGCCGGATATATCTTTCTTGTATTTAGGGATAAGTTTTGGCTCGAACTCCCCTTCACGGTCTCCTGGGACATCAATCTGGAATTCATCATACTGGTTTTTGAGTGTTTTTGGTGAATGACCATTACGCTTGTTGGATGTCCTGACATCACCCTTGAGATTTTTTTCATAACCAAGTGATGCATCCAGTTCTGCTTCCATAAGCTCCTGAAGTATGTCTTTGAAACTGTCCCTGAGCAGGGTGTAGACATCGGCTACACTGTGTAAGTTGTTATTTGCAATAATCTGTCGAATCTGTTCCTTTGCTACTGGCATAAAAATACTCCTTTTCGATAAGAATTGTCATATACTAATTCTTACCAAAAAAGAGGTATTTTTTTCCAAAGACATAAAATTTTTTACACTACCTAATTGAGCCAGCTTGGAAGTGCTACGTTTCTCCTAACAGTTTTTGTATCAATTTTTTTTCGATACTCAGAAAAATCAATATCAACATATGTCAAAATTCCTTTAGAGAAATCAATATCCTCTGTATCATGCTTTACTTTCCCAATAGCAGTATTTTGATCTGATGGCACAGGAAGCTGCTCTTTATGATCTTCCATTGAAATTCCTGCCAGTCCAATAGCATCTCTCGCCATTTCTATAGCATCTGCAAAGGTATCTCCTTCAGTAAAAATTTCCATATCAGGAACACATACCAAAAAAGGATGTTCAGAACCGTCATTTGTATTTACGATAAAAGTTGGATAAACTTGTTTCATAGTATTCTCCTTATAATAACTTCCATTTTCTAAGTATCATTTTTGCCAAATTTTCATTCACTTCGTTATGTCTTGGAATTTTTTCTGTGTCACTGCCTCTTCTGTATATATCATGATTCCCACCATGTCTTTCAAAAGAAAAACCTGCCTCTTTTAGTTTATTAATTAAATCTCTTTGTTTCATTCGTGTTTCTCCTTATTTTTATATTATACACACTAATTACACAACCGTCAATGTATTTATTAACATCTGTTACATTTATAATATAGTAAAAGTCCTGTTATTAATTCAAATAATAGAAGTACATTGTTTATTTGCTTGTAACCTTTTTATAGAATATATATGTTACATATCAAAAATGAGTTTATAGTACTATAGAAAGGGAAAATATGAAAGAACTGTATACAACGATGGAGGCTTTATTGGATCTTGAGTACCGTCAGGAGGCTTTTGTCCAAATCCTGTGTAAGTTAGAAGAAGCGTATAACCAGCAGGCAGACCAGAAAGATTTGAGAATGCTCGTGAGCACTTCAAAATGGCAGATTGAGGAGTACAACGCAGAATTGCACAGGGTCATTGAGGGATTGGATACTTATATTGCACAGAATGCGGCGCTGAACAGAAGGAATTAAAGAAGAACATGAAAGACAAAGTACCTGCTCATTAGGTTCTTTGTCTTTTTAAATAAAGGAAAATATATTTGGGTTTAGTATGGGAATTTATATTGACATTTAGAGTTATAAACTCTAAGATATAATTATAGAGTTTATAACTCTAAAACATAGAAAATAAGGAGGAAATACATATGAAGAATCGGATTTTTAGTGTGATATTGTCGATTATTCTGCTGATAATTTCGGCAGACAGTACTATTTTCGCCATGCAGCCGCAGAGCAAAGCGGTGTTACAGGCATGGGAACAAACGGAAACACTGAGTATATTGGATGAGGAAGTCTTGGATGAGGAGTTTATAGCGCCTGAGTCATCAAATGCTTTGAACGAAGCAGTAAAAAGTAAAATATTAACTTATAAAGAAGTATACCCCGAAGGTTCTGTATGGGGAAATGAATTTCATGGATGGTTTCAGTGTTGTGGTTTTGCACTAAAGATGGCATCTGAGGTTTTTGGTGGACATTGGCCAAGAACCTTGCGAAGTACATCGAATGGTGGAACAAGTGATGGATGGACATGTTACTGGATTGATGCCTCCAATTGTCAACAAATCACTGCGGAACCGGGAGATATTATAGATTGTCCAACTGGAACAAATAAAAATCATACCGCTATGGTGGTGTCTGTCGATAATGGCAGGATAACATGTGTACAGGCAAATTATGCAGATCGCGACGGCAAGAACAATGTCGTACACTGGTCAGAGTGTTTTAATTACAATACGAATAGAGCAACGTTGCCCGCAATATACAATGTATATGGAGTTAATAAGAATTACATACAAAATGATGGTGTAAATAATGCAAGAAAAATGCGTTTGTGGAAACCGTCAGAGGATTTAAAAAATAATGCTGCTGGGGCAGTGCCCAAACCACACGATTGTGATTTTAACGGCTCATATTCTGTACAGATGGATGGCAATACATTGAAAATAAGCGGAAATGCCAGTGACTATCATGGAATAAACTGGGTTAATGTCTATATTTTTTATGAAGGAGGATATGACTGCCCCGCAGTAACAGGAAAAGAAACCTTTTATTGTGAATACACTATGCCAAAATACGGCGAATATACAATATCTGTTCAGCCAGTTTGTAACAGCAGTTTTGGACATAATCTTGATAAAAAAAGCATTACTTATTCAATGTGTGATACGATTTCACCTGTAGTAAAAAATGTCAGAGTGATAAATACAGGTAAAGAACTTCGTTTTGAGGCAGATGTCTCAGACGATATAGGCGTCACGGAGGCATGGATGATAGCAAAGGATGATGCTACAGGCAGCGTGCATCGTTTTGAGGCAGATGTGTTGGATAATCAAGTGTCAGGAACGTGGAGTTCAGGGTATTTTGGTGGGTTTGGTATGGTTACAGTGACAGTTTATGCCAAAGATTCAAGTGGGAATATTGGGACAGCTTCGACAAAAGCAGCGAAAGGAGAATTAACCATCACGCCGGAGAGATTAGATCTAACGGTGAACGAGGAGGCAGAAATAAATGCACTGCTCGATACCATATATTTTGTAGAATTTGCAGGATTTAATAACAAAGATACACAGAATTTGCTAAATATTGTAACAGATGGATTTAAAGCAAAAGTTAAAGCAGAAAAACCCGGTGTAACAAGCCTAGATTTTGAATGGCGTGGCACAATGGGGACTCGTGAGCTTTCTGGTGGAAATAGTATTACTGGAGGGACTGTGTTTGGCTTTAAGACAGTCTGCATCTATACTGTACCAAATGCACCCGTCATTACTTCGGCGGAGGCAGGTGTATATGATACCATTCAGTTTAAGGCGGCAGAATATGCCGATACATATTTTTTATATCGGAAAGTCGAGGGAATTGATAGTGAATATCACTTGGAAAAAGAATTTGCTGATGATGGAAGTCATTCAGTGCAGGTGAAGTCTCCTCAAAATGGAACAGGTTATTTTTATAAAATGTGTGCAAAATCGGCAGCAGTTAAAGATTATGGACAGGAGGGACACCCTTTATATACGCCAACTAGTTCTTTTTCAGGTGAAGTGTATTGTGTTAAAAAGACAGAATCAGAGGAGGGGGAAAACCAGCCCAATGTTCCGCCAATAGTACCAGATGTGGAAGATTCATCTTATGACACCGAGGAGCGAAAAGATTTCAGTGCAGTAGGAGGAAGAATTAAATGCAGTGCTTTGAAAAAAACATATGATGGGTATGCCTTCGAGCCAAATGTCAAAGTAATAGTTTTTGAAAATGGCAGACAGAAAACACTGATTGAAGGTGCAGATTATAGAGTACTTTATAAAAATAATACAGATGCAGGTACGAGTGGAAAAGTAATCGTACGGGGAAATGGCATATATAAAGGAGAACTTACAGCACCTATTATAATTACGCCTAAGTCTGTCAGAAAACTAAAAATGGAATGTGGAAGTATGAAGGTTGGTGAGCAGTCACCACCACCAGTTAAAGTATATGATGGAGCAAAGCTTTTGAGAGAAGAGAGAGATTATACTCTTGTATATGACCAAAGCATAACTGCTGCACCTACGCAAGCAGCTAAAATATTAATATGTGGTAAAAATAATTATACAGACTCTGTTACAGCAAAAATTTCAGTGTATGAAGATGGAAATTCCAACATTATTCAGAGCAAAGATGTCACACTAAGTACACAGACTGCTGACTATACAGGAACCGCAATTAAAACTGTCATACCGACGGTGAAAATAGGGGACGTAATTCTCAACCCCAAAAAAGATTACAAAGTACAATATAAAAATAATAAAAATGTGGGTACTGCTTTTGTAATTATCACAGGAAAAGGTGCTTATAAAGGAAAGGTTATTAAAACCTTTGAAATTGTTCCGCTAATGGATAATTTTTCAATTTGTGAGATTTCGCCCAAAGTTTTTAATGGAAAACTGCAAAAGCCATCTGTTACAGTGAAATCAGGAAAGAAAAAACTATTAAAGGGCAGAGATTATACAGTGTACTATGAAAATAATTTTCATGCTGGAATTGCAAAAGTAGTTATAAAGGGAAAAGGCAATTACCAAAAAATGAGTAGTGAGACAACTTTTGTAATTAAGCCGCAGAAAATTTCAAAGGTTTCTGCAAAAGTGAAAAATGACAGGCTTGTTATTCTGTACGGCAATAGAACTTTGCAGAAAAATATAGATTATACATTGGCGTATCTGCCGCAGGAAAAAAATAAAATTCCAATCGTAATAACCGGCAAGGGTGACTTTGCCGCGGAGGCAGTGATTAAAAAAGTAAAGCCGCATCTTATAGATGAGCACTGACATAGAACTTATTGAATAATACTTATGAGGGGGAACACATGAGAAAAAAATTGACTGGCATACTATTATCAATCATATTGAGTTTTACATCAATGGATAATATTGTATTTGCAGAGCAAGCTGACGCAGTTTATATGACTGAATCAGAAACACAGCAGACAGAGGAGGCGGAAGAAGAGGAACGAAAGACTGTAGATTATACAGAAATAGAATCAGAAAGCAGTATAGAGATAAATACGGAAAACTATACTGAAATAATTTCAGAGATTGAAACAGAATCGCTACTAACGACAGCGAGTACGACAGAAATTGAAACACAAGAGGAATCTGACACAGAAAAAACAGTTATCGAGGAAAGTGGTACAAATGATTCAGAAATATGTGATACCGAACCAATCGCAGAATCAGAAATACAGACAACCACTGAAATTGAAACTGAAACCATGAGCGAAATAAAAGAAAAAGACAAAAGAAGGACAACGAAAGCTACAGGAAAAGATATAACGCGTATTGAATGGCTGAATGCGTTAACAAATACATTTGAGATGACTGTGGAGGAGAACAATTATCCAGACAATTATTTTTCCGATATCAGTCCAGATTCTTCCTATTATCATAACGTAATGCTTGCAGCCGAGTTTGGTTTAATTGATGTTGAGGCAGGAGAGGCGTTTTGTCCTGATGCTGATGCGACAAGGGAGTTTGCAGTACATACACTAAATCTGTGTTTACAGTATGCACCATTGTCAGAGAATTATACATTTGCCGAAAGTGAAACAGTGCTATATCCAGAAGATATTCAAGTTGCAGTAGAACTGGAATGGTTTGAACTGGATACGGATAACAGGTTTTATCCAGAACAGACTTTGAAAGAAAGTGAAAAAGATTTTCTGATCGAATTGGCACAGGAAGAAGTTTTATCCCAGAAAGTAGACAGTAATTATCATAACAGTTTTCATTTTAAAGAAGGTGTTATTGTTCTGCCTGAAGGGGTAAATGCTGCACTGACGAATGATGATGAGATTACGCTGACAGATTGTGATATAGAGATTAAGGAAGGAGACATTTTCGGTCTTGTGGTATCGGGATTTCCTTTTGCAAAGAAAGCTCAGAACATTGATATAGAAGGAAATAAACAGATCATTAGTGTTTCTGAGGTATCACAGGAGGAGGCGTTTCAGGAGATTGATGTTCAAGGAAGCAGTGATATTTCTTTGACTTCAATTCAAATGGCAGATGAAGAAAATATAAGATTATTCTATATTGTTGGCGGTACAAGAGAACGCAACTGGACAGACGGACAGAAATATGAAAAACTTGTTGGAATCTCGGAAAGTGAGATAACAGCAGTAGAAATTGTAAAAACTTATGAGCTTTCTCCAAAACAGCGTGCACAGTTCGAAATTGCTGATGGTGTAAATGCACAGATCACATGTACAATTGAAAATATTGATGTAGACTGGAAAGATTCGTTTACAGAATGTATGGTTTTGCTTAATTCAGATGTTAGATTTCATTTTAATTTAAGTATAGATGTATTTCAGGCATTGGGCGTGAAGCCTTCTATCGAAGTTGCAAGAGTACCAGTTCTCCTGTTCGGATATGCATCTATTTCTGCCAGCTTAGACCTGTCTGGAAGTGTCACACTAGATATGGTTGAGTATACATCTTTGGGAATAAAATATATGAAACATAACAGATTTGGGGATAGGTTTCGTTTTGTCAAAGAGTTTAGAAAGAAATCGTTCACAATACAGGCAAAAACAAAACTAACGATTACATTAACGTTGATGTTTGGGTTTGATCTTGGATTCATGAATGGAAACTTGAATGGAGATTGGGGCGCCACAGTAACTGTAGATACAAAAACATTTAACGATGGAGAGGTTCCCAATACATGTATGCACGTTGAATCGTGGATGTTTGTCAATACAGGAGGTTATGTTAAGGTAAAACATTTATTACAGAAGGATGAACTATGGGACTACAGGAATGAAATCTACACAAAATTAAACAGTCCTGTCAAAGTAAGTTTTCATTACGAGGACGGGCAGGCTGTGGACAGATGTACGCGTGACAAGACTGGAACAAGGTATAAATATTATTCACCTGCCGATTCGAGATATGGTTACAATGGCGGAAGTGGAGGAATTGGCTCGAATGGAGAGCCGTATACTATTTTTGAGTACAGTCTGGACGAATATGAGAATGCGACCATTACAAGTTATAATGGGAATGTTTCTGCGCTGAGCATTCCTCAGGTTCTGGATGGATATACAGTTATTGGAATTGAAAGAGGAGTTTTTAAAGATAATAATCTGTTGAGCGTTGTTGTGATACCAGATCATGTGGAGGAGATCGGCGATGAGGCATTTATGGATTGTAAAAATTTATCAATCGTGAAACTGCCCAAAAGTCTGAAAAAGATGGGAAAGGGTGTATTTAATAACTGTGATGCAATCACAGAGATAGAAATCCCCAAAAGCTTAAAGGATAACAATCATTATGATTCTGGGTATAGGTATGGCGGACCATTTAAAGACTGTGATGGATTGAAGAAGGTTGTCTTTGAACAAG
>ERZ778516.1731-NODE-1731-length-16060-cov-11.381943_pt1 | contig 16060 bp, 12 predicted proteins | sample MGYA00510342_ERZ778516 | MGnify/ENA primary metagenome ERZ778516 (study PRJEB29527, sample SAMN07138961) | mouse gut metagenome | material: feces | host: mouse | place: China:Nanjing | collected 2016-01-25 ... | reverse complement strand
TTTTGATTTATTTTCTGCCTGTTATCATATAGAATGATTGTGAACAGATTGTGAAGTTCTGCGCAGAAAAAAGAAATTTTGTGTGAAAAAGAGCATGCAAAACGACTGTTATGACAGTCAGGCGTTCTTTTACGAAATATTAACAGGGAATTCAGGGGAAATACAGCGGGAAATTTACATTCTGTTTAAATTTATCGCATAATCTGAACAAGGTTGAAAATGAGAACGAGGAGGAAGAACGAAGTATGAACAGTAAAAAAGCGACGGCTCTGGGTCTTGTCCTGGCGCTTGGCATGTCTGTTTCAGCATGTGCCGGCAAAGAAGAAGCGGTACAAGAGACCGAAGAAAGCGTAGCTGTTGAAGTACAGACGCCGAAGATTGGAAGCCTTACTCTGGATACTGCGTATATCGGAACAGTCATGCCCCAGGAGCAGGTCTATGTGATACCGAAAACGTCGGGAACCGTAACGGAGACGTTTTTTGAGGTCGGCGATCAGGTGCAGGCAGGAGATGTCCTGTTCAAGATAGATGATGAAGCGGCACAGCTTCAGATGGCAAATGCCAGAGCTGCCTACGAATCTGCCCAGGCAGGCGTCACAGCTCAGAACGGCGGCGCCAGAGACCTGCAGAATTACCAGACGGAGGAACAGATTCGGCAGCTCAGAGAAAGCCTGTATGATACGGATGATCAGATTGCTGAACTGGAGGATAATCTGGGGGATCTGAGAGATGCAGGAGGGAAACTGTCTTCTGCGAAAGAACAGGCGCAGGCAGGTGTTGATGCGGCTGCTAAAATTTATTATGAGAAACAGAATGAAATAAGTGATCAGATTAAGGTATTGCAAGAAGAAATCGATGCATTACAGGAGGCAGATAAAAATGCAGATGTATCTGCGCAGGAAGGAGAAATTGCATCATTGCAGGCGGAACTGGCAGGATATAAAGCAGCAGTAGATCAGGCTCGTGCAGGTGTGGATCAGATCCAGGCGCAGCTTGATTCCATTGATGCATCGAAAACACAGATTAAATCCGGAATCGATCAGGCCGAAAACGGCCAGGACACGATTCGTGACAATCTTTCCATGGCGGAGCAGGCTTATGCCATTACCCAGAATGAAATCTATCCCCAGTCGGATGCGGTCAGTGCGGCGCAGCTGCAGCAGGCTTCGGTCGGGATCGATTCCGCCCAGATGCAGCTTGACTTCTGTACAGTGACTTCCCCGATCAGCGGGATTGTGGAATCGGTCAGCGTGGAGAAGAACGGTATGGCGTCAGCAGGGAACCCTGCATACATAATCTCAAACAGGGAATCCATGACGGTTACTTTTTTTGTGGCAGAGAAAGCGAAAAATGTGCTGAATATCGGAGACCCAATCACAATAGAAAGAAATGAACATATATATGATGGAGCAATTACAGAGATCGGGACCATGGCCAATGCCCAGACGAAGCTTTTTCAGGTAAAGGCTTCAATTGCCGGGGCCGGAGTCGGAGAGAATGCGCTTCCTAACGGAGTGTCAGTCAAGGTATATGCAACGACTGAAAAAGAAGACAGCAAGCTGATGATCCCCTATGATTCCATCTATTTTTCCGCAGGGGATGCCTACGTCTACTGTGTGGAAAACGGACAGATTGTCAGAAAGGAAGTAACCGTAGGCCTTATGAGCGACGAAGAGGCGGTCATCGAGGAAGGTCTCACGGAAGACAGCCAGGTTGTGAGCAACTGGTCCTCCAAATTGAGAAACGGAGTAGAAGCAGATGTGGTGTCTGTCAATGGAGAAGCGGTCGTGACAGATGAACCTGCAGAAACGCAGGAGACAGAAGCGGAAAATGCAGAAACAGAAGATGAGAAAGAAGCAGCAGACAGTGAAGGGGCAGAAGGAGAAGAAGTATCAGATGATGAGGAAACAGCGGACAGCAAAAATGTAACAGAGGAGGCAGAATAATATGGGTTTAACGAGACTTTCGTTAAAGAGACCGGTCTCCACGCTGCTGCTGGTGCTGGCGCTGGCAGTATTCGGCTTTTCTTCGCTTCTGTCCCTGCGGCTGGAACTGATGCCGGATATGGATATGCCGATCATGATGGTCATGACCATATATCCGGGGGCGGATCCGGAGTCCGTGGAGGCTCTGGTCAGCGGAGAGATCGAAGGCCAGGTGGCGAGCCTGAGCGGCGTGGATTCGGTCATGTCCTATTCGCAGGAAAATATGTCCATGGTTCTCCTGCAATACGATTACAGCGTGGATACCAACGATGCCTACCTGGATCTTCGGGCGGCACTGGATATCACGGCGGCTTCTCTGCCGGAAGAATGTCAGGAGCCTATGGTGCTCCAGATGGATATCAACGCCATGCCGAGTATCATGTATTCGGTCAGCACGACAGACGGGACGGACGCATTTTCCGTTGTAAATGATACGATTGTTCCGGAACTGGAAGCGGTCAGCACCGTTGCAGATGTGGAAGTGACCGGAGGCCGGGAGCACTATATCCGTATACTCCTGGATGAAGAGGCACTGAACCAGTACGGGCTCAGCATGAATCAGATCGCACAGTCAATTGCTGCGACGGATTTTACAATTCCCCTCGGTTCTCTGGAACAGGGAAGTCAGTCCATCAGTGCCATCAGTACATCCGAGAATCAGACGGTTCAGGAGCTGCAGCGGATTCCTCTGTTCACTTCTGTGGGCAGCATGATCCAGCTGTCTGATGTGGCGCAGGTGGGCTGGTCCCAGAAGGATCCGGACAGTATCAGCCGTTTTAACGGAGAGGATACGATCAGTGTCTCTGTGACCAAGAATCAGACTGCAGGCACCATCGGCATGGTTAATGACGTCAAGAAAGTCATGAACCGGATGCTGGAGCAGAACAGCAATCTGATGATGGATATTTCCATGGATATGTCGGAGCAGATTCTGGAGGCGGTCGGTTCAGTTGCCAGCACACTGCTCATGGGTGTTATCCTGTCCATGATTATTCTGTTCCTGTTCTTCGGCGACTGGAAGGCCAGCCTGATCGTGGGAAGCTCCATGCCGATCTCTCTGCTGGTAACGGTGATCGTCATGGCAGTGGCGGGCTTTTCTCTGAATATGATCACACTGGGCGCACTGGTGATCGCCATCGGTATGATGGTGGACAGTTCCATCGTGGTGCTGGAGAGCTGTTTCCGTTCCAAGGACCGGATGCCGGATTTTAAAGAGGCGTCTCTGCAGGGAGCGAGAGGCGTGGTCGGTTCGATTATCGCTTCTACGATCACTACGATAGTCGTGTACCTTCCGCTCTGCCTTCAGGAGGGACTGACCGGACAGATCTTCGGACAGCTGGGCTACACGATCATCTTTGCCATGCTGGCGTCTCTGATCTCTGCCATGACGCTGGTTCCTCTGTTCTTCAGCCTGTTTAAGCCGAAGGAGAAAAAGGAACTGAAGATCAACAACGTGCTGGAAGGCATGAGAAACGGATACGACGTATTTGAGCGGAAGCTTCTGAAGAAAAAGAAGACCTGCGTGCTTCTGGCCGTGGTTCTTCTGGTACTTTCCTTTGTTCTGGCCCGCTTTATGGATACGGTGCTGATGCCGAGCATGGATGAGGGTATGGTCAGCATCAGCGCCACTTTCCGTTCCGGCACAAAGGTATCGGAGGTGGATGAACGGATGCAGAGGCTGGAGGACATGGTTACATCCCATGAAGATGTGGAAAATTATACGCTGACGATACAGAAAGGTTCCGCATCGATCACAGCCAATCTGAAAGATGACCGGAAAATGACCAGTCAGGAAGTGGCGGATCAGTGGATTGCAGAGACCAGCGATATTGTCGATGCACAGCTGGAGATTCAGGTGAGCAGCCAGATGTCGGCCATGATGACCACAGGGGCGGCGGCCTCGATTACGCTGGAATCTACCGATCTGGACGATATGAAAGAAGCGGTGAATCTGCTGGAGGATTCCATATGGTCCATACCCGGTGTGCTGAATGTATCCAACAGCGCAGGAGAGACGGCCACGCAGATCCGTGTGGTGGTGGATCCGCTGGATGCCATGAGTCATGGCATGACACCGGTTCAGGTGGCCGGCGCTCTGTACAGCATGATCAGCGGAACGGAGGCCATGACAGTCACGTCCGACGGGGAGGAATACAGCGTGTATCTGGAATTCCCGGAAGGAACCTACGACGATGCCAGCAGGCTTCTGGGAGCGTCCATATCGGGCGTGCCGCTTTCGGAGATGGCCTCTTTGCAGTATACGGATTCCCAACAGACGATCATGAAGACAGACGGGAAATATACACTGACAGTCAATGCCACCTGTCTGTCCGATGATCAGATGGGCATACAGGAACAGATGGAGGAGCTTGCAGAACAGACAAGTCTGCCCAATACGGTGGAGCTGGCGCAGAACTCCATGGATGAGATGATGGTGGAATCTTTTACAGCACTGGGCTGGGCGATTGCAGCCGCCATGTTCCTGGTATTCCTGGTCATGGCCATGCAGTTCGAGTCTCCGAAATATTCGCTTATGGTCATGCTCAGCATCCCGTTCAGCCTGATCGGTTCCCTCGGTCTTCTGTTTATCACGGGAGAACCCATCAGTATGACCTCTCTGATGGGAATTATGATGCTGGTAGGTATCGTGGTGAACAACGGTATTCTGTATGTGGACGGAGTGAATGAGCTCCGCATGCGGATGCCGGTGGAAGATGCGCTCATTCGAAGCGGGCAGACAAGGCTTCGTCCGATTCTGATGACAACGCTGACGACCGTCATTTCCATGATTCCCATGGCCATGGGAATCGGAAGCGGTACGGAGATGATGTCCGGCATGGCGATCATTATTATCGGAGGCCTGGTGGCATCCACACTCCTGATTCTGGTACTGATGCCGGTATTCTATCTTCTTGTATACGGCAGAAGCAAGAAAGAACGCAGGGAACGCCGGAAGAAATACTGTTTCTGGAAAAAGAAGAAGACAGAGGACGAAGAGTTCCGATTATAAACGAATGGTATACCCGAAGATGCCGGTGTCCGGAAAACAGAACGTTTTCGGATCCGGCATTCTGTATGAATGTGGAAATTTGTCGAAACGGCTCGAATTCTTTCGACAGGTTTTTCTTGTAAAGAACTACTGATTTCCCTATAATTTTTTCCATGGATGTTGGAAACTGTTGTATGAACCTGTAGAAAGGGGACAGAAATTATGGGAAACGAGGAGGATACTGCATGAGCAAATGGAGCGTCGCTATTGCAGATGATAACGAAAGAATGGTGGAAATTCTGGATGGGATACTGCGTCAGGATGAAGAGCTTCAGATTGTAGGAATAGCCAGAAACGGCGAGGAGGCGTGCCGGGTGATTAAGGAAAAAGAACCTGATATTGTGCTTCTGGATATTATCATGCCGAAACTGGACGGACTTACAGTGATGGAGAAAGTGGGACAGGATATCCAAATACAGAAAAAGCCGGTATTTGTCGTAATATCTGCAATTGGGCAGGAGAAAATTACAGAAAATGCATTTCTGCTGGGCGCCAGTTATTACATTATGAAGCCATTTGACCATGACATGCTTCTGAACCGGCTCCAGAGCCTGAAATCCGAGAGACAGAATAAGAGAACCGGAATCAGAAAGGTTGCACCGTATGAAACAAAGATGGCATATATTGAGCGGAATCTGGAGACAGACGTCACGAATATGATCCATGAAATCGGTGTACCTGCACACATTAAGGGATATCAGTATTTAAGGGACGCAATTATGATGGCAGTAGAAGATATGAACATGCTGAACTCCATAACGAAGATCCTGTATCCGACCATTGCCAAGAATCACCAGACGACTCCGAGCAGAGTAGAACGGGCGATCCGCCATGCGATTGAAGTGGCATGGAGCAGAGGGAAAATGGATACCATCGACGAATTATTTGGGTACACAGTCAGTGTGGGAAAAGGAAAACCGACTAATTCAGAATTTATTGCTCTGATTGCAGATAAAATTCGCCTGGACTATAAAAAGCATGCATAATCTGTGAAAAAATCTTTAAAAACCTCATAAACTGCGGTATAATGAATCTAACAATTATATTTTGTGCTGGAGGGGAAGAATGAGGAAGAAGATTTTATTTATCGCATCTGAATGTGTGCCTTTTGTTAAAACGGGCGGACTTGCAGATGTTGTGGGATCCTTGCCCGGATATTTTGATCAGGAGAAATATGAAGTACGCGTGATTGTGCCAAATTACATATGTATCGGCTCCGAATGGAAGGAAAAGATGAACTTTGTGACGAGCTTTTATATGGATATGGCATGGAGAAGCCAGTATGTGGGCATTCTGGAATTGGAGTACAAGGGAATCCGGTATTATTTCATCGACAATGAATATTATTTCGCCGGAGATAAACCATATGGATATATACACGAAGATGTCGAAAAGTTCGCTTTTTTCTCAAAAGCGGCACTGTCGATTCTTCCGGTGGTAGATTATAAACCTGATATTGTGCACTGCCATGACTGGCAGACCGGCCTGGTGCCGGTATATTTAAAAGACAGTTTTCATAAAGGCGAGTTTTATGCCAATATGAAATCGATCATGACCATTCATAATCTGAAATTTCAGGGAAGCTGGAACATCCCGGCAGTACAGGATGCCACAGGCCTTGACATGTCATATTTTACCTCAGATAAACTGGAGGCGTTTGGGGATGCCAACTATCTGAAGGGAGGAATTGTTTACGCAGATTATGTGACGACCGTGAGCCGTACTTACGCAGAAGAGATCAAGTCTCCGTTTTACGGAGAACATCTGGACGGTCTGATGCGTGCCCGTGAAGGCAGCCTGTGCGGGATCGTGAACGGTCTGGATTATCAGGAGTGGAATCCGCAGACAGATTCCATGATATGTAAAAACTATTCAGCAGAGACGTTCCGGGTAGATAAGGCGAAGAACAAGACTGCACTGCAAAAAGAGCTTGGGCTTGAGACAGAGAAAAAGAAGATGCTCATAGGCATTGTGTCCCGCCTGACCGATCAGAAGGGCTTTGATCTGATCGACTGCGTCATGGATGAACTGTGCCAGGATGAAGTGCAGATTGTTGTACTTGGGACGGGGGAAGACCGTTATGAAAACATGTTCCGTCATTTTGCATGGAAATATAATGGGAAAGTGGCAGCATGCATCTGCTATTCCAATGAACTGTCGCATAAGATTTATGCGGCATGCGATGCATTTTTAATGCCGTCACAGTTTGAACCATGCGGGCTCAGCCAGCTTATGAGCCTCCGGTATGGCGCACTGCCCATTGTGCGTGAGACCGGCGGACTGAAAGATACAGTAGAACCATATAATGAATACGAGGAAACCGGGACAGGCTTCAGTTTCAGAAATTATAATGCACACGAGATGCTGGCGGCAGTCCGTTATGCGCAGTCGGTGTATTATGACAGGAAGCGTTCCTGGAATCAAATGGTAAAACGTGCCATGAAGGCAGATTTTTCCTGGAGTCATTCGGCCGGACAGTACGAGGCGTTATACAGGAAATTATCGCCCTTCCAGGACTGACGGACGGATATTGGCGCCAGTCCGGTCTTGAGATTACAGCCTGAAACTGGATGATTTCGGTTCGGATGTAATGATCTGGGAGAATAATTCCTCCTTATTTTCACATACTACTCCTGTCAGTATGGAAAATAAGGAGGAATTTTTTATGTCAGAATTATCAGAGCTTGATGTTCAGAATCTTCGTCACCTGATTGGCGGAAGTGAAACCTGCCAGGCAAAGTTCAGCGCCTATGCAGAACAGTCCACAGACCAGCAGGTGAAGCAGTATTTCCAGCAGGCAGCCCAGTCTGCAAAGGAGAATAAGCAGCAGTTAATGGGATTTCTGAAATAGGAGGAACGAAGAAGATGGATGAGAAAACAATGGTCAGTGATGCACTGGTAGGCATCAACGGGGAACTGAAGATGTATGCGGAGTATATTACGCAGAGTGAGAATCCGCAGTTAAAACAGACGCTGAAGCAGATGAGGAACAAAGCGGAGACGGCGCAGGAGCAGCTGTATCAGATTGCGAGAGAAAAATCTTATTATGTGCCGGCTTCAAAGGCAACAAAGGAAGAGGTTGAGCATGTGAAGTCTCTGTTTAAGCCGGAGTCGATGCTGTAAGACTGCAGCCGCGGAGTGACGGGGCTGTTGCAAAATGTATCTCTGCCTGTGCGCAGCACTCGTATGGAGTGAATCGGACAGGCTTCCATCCACACAGTGTTGCTGAGTGCACAGACAGGATTACATTTTGCAGCGCCCCGATATCCGGTACATATAGAATCGGCGTCCGATTTCCGCCCCTGTTCTCCTGAACGTACTGGCCGGAGCTGGAGGCGTTTATCACTGTGTTGCCTGCGCTCTGACAGATGTCATGGCGCCTCTTCCGTCTGCGTTACTTCTGCAGGATTACCGGTTACAGCCGAAAAATTCCTGTATTCTGTCCATACGCGAAGTCATACTGATCAACAGCATGTCCAGTACGGTCAGCGCCGCCATACATTCAACGACTACGACGGCCCGGGGCACAATGATCGGATCGTGGCGTCCTTTTATGGAGATTCGGATATTCTCGCCGGACTGGTTCACGGTTTCCTGCTCCCTGCTGATGGAAGGGGTGGGTTTGAAGGCGGCCCGGAAGACAAGATCGCTTCCGTCGCTGATGCCGCCCAGAATCCCGCCGGCATGATTGGTCTTTTTGCCGATGGTTCCGTCTTCTTTCCTGTAAAATGCGTCGTTATTGCTGCTGCCGCATACTTCGGCAGCGGCAAAACCGTCTCCGATCTCGAAGCCCTTGACAGCGCCGATGGAGCAGACGGCTTTTGCCAGACGGGCATTCAGTTTTTCAAAGCAGGGCTCCCCGATGCCGGCGGGCACGCCCTGAATGACGCATTCTACGATGCCGCCGCAGGAATCCTGCTGTGCCCGGCAGGCATCCAGATGCGCTTCGGCCAGTGCGGCAGCGGCGGAATCGGGCATATTGACGGCATTTTGCTCCATCTGCGACAGATCAAACCGGCGGTAATCAATGGATACCGGGCCAATGGCCTTCGTATATGCAGTAACTGTAATGCCCAGTTCGGACAGGATCTTTGCAGCTACGGCTCCGGCGGCTACGCGGCCGATGGTCTCTCTGCCGGAAGAACGGCCGCCTCCTGTGTAGTCCCGGAATCCGTATTTGCAGTCATAGGTATAATCTGCATGCCCGGGACGGTAACAGGAGGCGATTTCGCTGTAATCTCTGGAGCGCTGGGAGGTGTTGCGGACCATCAGGGAAATGGGGGTACCGGTGGTTCTTCCCTCAAAGACGCCGGATAAGATCTCCACAGCGTCATCTTCCTTCCGGGGAGTGGTGAAGCGGGACTGCCCGGGTTTTCTGCGGTTTAAGTAGATCTGGATATCGTGTTCCGTAAGGGGCAGTCCGGCGGGACAGCCGTCGATGACGACGCCGATGCCGCTGCCGTGGGATTCTCCCCAGGTGGTAATGGATAGAAGTGTTCCGAATGTTGAACCGGCCATAGATAGATTCTCCTGTTCTGAAAATGGATTGGTCATTGACTAAACATCAGTATATATAATATACTCTCATTTGTAAATGATTTTGAGTACAGACAATGAGGTGCAGGATGTATAAACTGATAAAAAAAGACGGAAACGCAAAACGCGGAGAGTTTCATACCGTTCACGGAGTGATACAGACCCCGGTATTTATGAACGTGGGAACTGCTGCTGCGATCAAGGGAGCTGTATCGACAGAGGATCTGGAGGCCATCGGAACACAGGTAGAACTGTCCAATACCTATCATCTGCATGTGCGTCCGGGAGACCAGGTCGTGAAGAAGATGGGCGGACTGCATAAATTCATGTCGTGGGACCGGCCCATCCTTACGGATTCCGGCGGATTTCAGGTATTCTCCCTGGCAGGGCTCAGGAAGATCAGGGAGGAGGGCGTGTGTTTTCACTCTCATGTAGACGGGAAGAAAATCTTCATGGGACCGGAGGAGAGCATGCAGATCCAGTCCAGTCTGGCCTCCACGATCGCCATGGCATTTGATGAGTGCGCGCCGAGCAGGGCGGACAGGAGCTATGTGCAGGCTTCGGTAGAGCGTACCACACGGTGGCTGGAGCGATGCAGGGCAGAGATGACAAGGCTGAACAGCCTGGAGGATACGATCAACAAAGAACAGCTTCTCTTTGGAATTAACCAGGGAGCGGTGTATGAGGATATCCGGATCGATCATGCGAAAAGGATCGCCCAGATGGATCTGCCGGGATATGCGATCGGCGGTCTGGCAGTGGGGGAGACGCATGAGGAGATGTATCAGATCATTGAAGCCGTGATCCCGCACCTTCCGGTGGAAAAACCAACCTACCTGATGGGAGTCGGGACACCGGCAAATATTCTGGAAGCAGTGGAAAGGGGTGTGGACTTTTTTGACTGTGTGTATCCGGGCCGGAATGGAAGGCACGGTCATGTCTATACGAATCAGGGAAAGCGGAATCTGTTCAATGCACAGTATGAGCTGGATGAAAGACCCATTGAAGAAGGCTGTAAATGTCCTGCGTGCAGGCGGTACAGCAGAGCATATATCCGGCATCTTCTGAAGGCGAAGGAGATGCTGGGGATGCGCCTTTGCGTGCTCCACAATCTGTATTTTTACAACCATATGATGGAGGAGATCCGGGAAGCGATCGAAGCCGGAACCTATCAGGAATACAAAAAAAGGAAGCTTTCCGGGATGGAGAAAAAATAGAACAGGAATGCTCAGGGGGCAAAAAAGTGCTTGCCCTGCGTGGGAATATTGTGTACAATAGACATTAAGTTATTTTTCAGGAGGAAACGATATGTTATTGACGAGTACAGGCAGCGGCATGGTCTCCATGCTTGTCGTATGTGGAGTAGTCTGGGTTATGATGTATTTTATGATGCTGAGGCCTCAGAAGAAAGAACAGAAGAGGCTTGCAGCCATGCTTGCTTCGCTTGAAGTAGGAGATGTGGTGGTAACGACCAGCGGTTTTTACGGGGTCTTGATTGATATTACAGATGAAGATGTAATTGTAGAGTTCGGAAGCAACCGCAACTGCCGTATTCCCATGAAGAAAGCAGCCATCCAGGAAGTGGAAAAACAGAACCAGGCAAGGGTGTAAGCGGGGCGGAAGGATACTTCCGCCTTTTTCTGTGACAGGGACTGCTGCAGAACTGAATATTTGATGCCGGGAGGAGAAAAGGATGAATTGCAGAATAGGAGTTATCTCCGGTGACGGAATCGGGCCGGAGATCGTAAGAGAAGCGAGAAAGGTACTGGACCGGGTGGCTGAGAGATACGGCCACAGTTTTGTCTATAAAGAACTTCTGCTGGGTGGGGCGTCCATCGATGTGCATGGCGTGCCTTTGACAGAGGAGACGATTGAACAGGCGAAGGCCTGTGATGCCGTACTGATGGGGTCCATCGGCGGGGATGCAAAGACGTCCCCATGGTATCAGCTGGAACCGTCCAGAAGACCGGAGGCAGGGCTTCTGGGCATTCGTAAGGCATTGAATCTGTTTGCCAATCTAAGGCCTGCATATCTCTATGAGGAACTTCGGGCAGCGTGTCCGCTGCGGGAGGACATCAGCGCTGCCGGATTTGACATGCTGATTATGAGAGAACTGACGGGCGGTCTGTATTTTGGTGCAAGAAAGACGGAAGAGGTGGACGGAGTGCTGACGGCAGTCGATACCCTTTCCTATAATGAACATGAGATCCGCCGGATTGCAAAGCGGGCATTCGACATTGCCATGAAGAGAAGGAAAAAGGTATGCAGTGTGGACAAGGCCAATGTCCTGGATTCCTCCAGACTCTGGAGAAGGATCGTGGAGGAAGTGGCAGAGGATTATCCGGAAGTGGAACTTTCCCATATGTATGTGGACAACTGCGCCATGCAGCTGGTCTTGCATCCGGCGCAGTTTGATGTGATTCTGACCGAAAATATGTTCGGTGATATCCTGTCCGACGAGGCGTCCATGGTGACCGGTTCCATCGGCATGCTTTCCAGCGCCAGCTTAAACGATACGAAGTTCGGACTGTATGAGCCAAGCCACGGCTCCGCTCCGGATATTGCCGGGCAGGACAGGGCGAATCCCATCGCTACGATTCTGTCAGCGGCCATGATGCTCCGTTATACCTTTGATCTGGATCGGGAAGCAGATGCCGTTGAGGCCGCTGTCCGCCAGGTTCTGAAGGAGGGCTTCCGTACGGGGGATATCCTGTCGGAAGGCTGTACTTACACAACTACCACTCAGATGGGTGATCTGATCGCAGACAGGATTTGACAGGAAGGATTCATGCAGACACATAAAATTACAACCAGGAGGAATCACACAATGAGAAGTGATGCAGTAACAAAAGGAATGCAGCAGGCTCCCCACCGATCGCTGTTCCATGCGCTGGGGCTGACCGAAGAAGAGATGAACCGGCCGCTGGTGGGCATTGTAAGCTCCTACAATGAGATCGTTCCGGGTCATATGAACCTGGACAAGATTGTGGAGGCAGTCAAACTTGGAGTCTCCATGGCAGGGGGAACTCCCATTGTATTTCCGGCCGTCGCCGTATGCGACGGCATTGCCATGGGACATATCGGTATGAAATATTCTCTGGTGACGAGAGATCTGATTGCGGATTCCACGGAGGCCATGGCGATGGCGCATCAGTTTGATGCACTGGTTATGGTACCGAACTGTGACAAAAACGTCCCCGGTCTTCTGATGGCGGCGGCAAGAGTCAACATACCGACGGTATTTGTCAGCGGCGGTCCCATGCTGGCAGGCCGGGTAAAAGGGGAGAAGAGAAGTCTCTCCAGCATGTTTGAGGCAGTAGGGTCTTATGCGGCAGGGACGATGACCGAAGCGGATGTTAAGGAATTTGAAAATAAAGTATGTCCCACCTGCGGTTCCTGCTCCGGCATGTATACGGCAAACAGTATGAACTGTCTGACAGAAGTGCTTGGAATGGGGCTTCCGGGCAACGGAACGATCCCGGCCGTCTATTCCGAGCGGATCAGGCTGGCGAAAAAAGCAGGCATGCAGGTGATGGAGATGCTCAAACAGAACATCCGTCCCTGCGATATTATGACGGAAAAGGCATTTATGAATGCGCTTGCGGTTGACATGGCGCTGGGCTGCTCCACCAACAGCATGCTTCACCTTCCGGCGATCGCCCATGAAGCCGGCGTGGAACTGAATGTGGACATTGCCAATGAGGTCAGCGCAAGAACTCCGAATCTGTGTCATCTCGCCCCGGCAGGCCCCACGTATATGGAGGATCTGAATGAGGCAGGCGGCGTCTATGCAGTTATGAATGAACTGTCGAAAAAGAATCTTTTGAATCTGGACTGCATGACCGTAACCGGAAAGACAGTGGGGAAAAATATTGCTTCCTGCAGCAACAGGAATCCGGAAGTGATCCGTCCGGTGGAGAATCCATACAGTACCACCGGCGGAATTGCAATCCTGAAAGGAAATCTTGCTCCGGACAGCGGCGTGGTGAAACGCTCTGCAGTGGCTCCGGAGATGCTGGTGCATGAGGGACCGGCCCGGGTATTTGACTGTGAAGAGGATGCCATCGATGCGATCAAGGGCGGCAGAATCGTGGCAGGCGACGTGGTGGTGATTCGCTACGAAGGCCCCAAGGGAGGCCCGGGTATGAGAGAGATGCTGAATCCGACTTCAGCCATCGCCGGCATGGGACTGGGCTCTTCCGTGGCGCTGATTACAGACGGCCGTTTCAGCGGCGCCAGCCGCGGGGCATCCATCGGACATGTATCTCCGGAGGCCGCAGTCGGCGGGCCGATCGCGCTGGTAAGGGAAGGCGACATCATCAGGATCGATATTCCAAAGAACCGGCTGGATGTGGATATTTCCGCAGAAGAGATGGAAAAAAGACGCGCAGAATGGCAGCCAAAGGAACCGAAGGTGACGACCGGATATCTCGCACGGTATGCCTCTATGGTGACCTCCGGCAACAGAGGAGCGATTCTGGAAATTCAGAGATGATCTTCAGACCGTATGCAGACAGAATAACAGCATCTGCCGGACCTCCATAACCGGGCACTTCTGGACGCGGCTGGCAGACAGAAATAACAGCATCCGCCGGAAGCCTGTCATACAGGCAGGGGAAGGTCCGGATGCAGAACTGTGAATAAGGAGAACGATATGGTTTTATCAGGAGCAGAGATCGTCATTGCCTGTTTAAAAGAACAGGGTGTGGACACCGTGTTCGGATATCCGGGCGGAGCGATCCTGAATATTTATGATGCATTGTACGGGCATAAGGAGATCCGTCATATACTGACCTCCCATGAGCAGGGGGCTTCTCATGCGGCAGACGGTTATGCGCGCGCAACCGGAAAAGTCGGGGTCTGTTTTGCAACTTCCGGCCCCGGTGCGACGAATCTGGTAACGGGAATTGCAACTGCCTATATGGACTCGATTCCGGTAGTTGCAATTACCTGTAATGTGGGGACGCCGCTTCTGGGAAAGGACAGCTTTCAGGAGATCGATATCATGGGCATTACGATGCCTGTGACAAAATACAGTTTTATTGTAAAAGACGTAGAGGATCTGGCAGGAGCCATTCGCCGGGCATTCCGGATCGCCAAATCCGGCCGTCCGGGTCCGGTTCTTGTGGACATTACCAAGGACGTAACTGCGAATAAAACAGAATATACAGAAGAGCGGCCAAAACAGGCAGAGCCGGACAATTCCACGATCAGGGAAGAGGATCTGGAACAGGCGGTGCGGATGATTTCAGAGGCGGAAAAACCCATGATCTTTGTGGGCGGCGGCGCAATCGCATCCAATGCTTCCGGGGAACTTCTGGAATTCGTGAAAAAGGTAAATGCGCCCGTATGTGATACGCTGATGGGAAAAGGCGCCTTCAGCGGCGAGCATCCGCTGTATGCGGGCATGCTCGGCATGCACGGCACCAAATATGCAAATTTCGGCGTGTCGAAGTGCGACCTTCTGATCACGGTCGGATCCCGCTTCAGCGACCGGGTATTTGGCGACGCCTCCCGTTTTGCTTCTCATGCGAAGATCCTTCAGATTGATATTGATCCGGCGGAGATCAATAAAAATATCCTGGCGACTGCCAGCGTGATCGGAGATGTCCGGGAGGTACTGAAAAAACTGAATCCGAGGCTGGAGGCAAAGGATCACAGGGAATGGATTGCATATATCGACGAACTGAAGGAGCGGTTTCCGCTGAAATACAGCGAAGAAGGTCTGACGGGTCCGTTTATCATGGAGGAGATCTATAAAGCGACCAGAGGTGATGCGATCATCTGTACGGAAGTGGGGCAGCATCAGATGTGGGCGGCTCAGTATTATAAATACAGCAGGCCGCGTACCTTTATCAGCTCCGGCGGCCTTGGAACCATGGGTTACGGCCTTGGAGCCGCCATGGGGGCAAAAGTCGCAATGCCGGAAAAACGGGTGATCAATATTGCGGGAGACGGCTGCTTCCGTATGAACATGAATGAGCTGGCTACGGCATCCCGTTATCAGATTCCGGTTGTGGAGATTGTATTCAACAACCACGTGCTTGGAATGGTGCATCAGTGGCAGGAGCTGTTCTACGACCGCCGGTATTCGGCAACGATCCTGAATGACCGCGTGGATTTTGTCAAAGTGGCGGAGGCGCTTGGCTGTAAGGGAATCCGTGTGACGAAAAAAGAAGAATTTGCACCGGCGCTGCAGGAAGCATTTGCATGCAGAGGGCCTGTGCTTCTGGACTGCCAGCTCGACTGTGATGACAAGGTATTTCCGATGGTGCCGGCAGGAGCGTCCATCGAAAATGCATTTGACCAGGATGACCTGTAAAGGCAGTCCCTGACAGGTTACTGTTCAAACTTTGGCTGCCCGGGACGCCTGCCATGGGTGTCTGTTCCTTCCAGACAGGCGATCAGGACTCTCCCCACTGCGTGGGTCCCCCTTCATCGCAAATTCCGCCTGCGCTTAGTGAAGGGCAGCAGCGGTACTAAGGGCGCA
>ERZ778516.1730-NODE-1730-length-16067-cov-4.728079_pt1 | contig 16067 bp, 18 predicted proteins | sample MGYA00510342_ERZ778516 | MGnify/ENA primary metagenome ERZ778516 (study PRJEB29527, sample SAMN07138961) | mouse gut metagenome | material: feces | host: mouse | place: China:Nanjing | collected 2016-01-25 ... | reverse complement strand
AGTCCTCCTTCGTCGGACAGCGAATTGGCGCTGATATAATATCTGTCGATATTATATCATGTCATTCGAAAAAAGAATAGTACATTTTGAAAAAAGAAACCGGGGGAAAAAATAGCCAATGTTGTAAAGCAGGAACTTTCCATTTTTCCATAAAGAACTTGCAAGTTTCCATTTATGTTTAAAGGAATTTAAACTATAATTAAGAACAAGCAATATAATACATATTTCATTTGTGCGTAAAACGCGGCGTAAAGGAGGTAATATGGGAATTTTAAGTCCAGAATGGGATGGGCGGATCGGGCACTGGTTAAGGACGCTTGAAGCTGATTTCTATGAGCCCTTGGGGACAATTGATTTTAAGGCGTTCAGAACAGAAAAACACTTAGCGTACAATGAGTTAAGATGGGAGGAGTTTGTGCCTGCACCGCCGGGGTTTACCTGGGGGAATACCTATGAATACTGCTGGTTTTTGGGGGATGTCCACCTTACAGAACGGGCGGGGAAGCCCTGGTTCGCCAGATTCTCCACGGGAAGCGCTATTTTAAGGAAGTGCTTGGCGTTGACAGCCGCGTGCTCTGGCTTCCGGATTCCTTCGGGTACTCCGCCGCACTGCCGCAGATACTTATGGGCTGTGATGTGCCTTATATGGTGACGCAGTTTACTGGGAGGGGATGGATGGCACGAAGGTAACTTCCTTTTTGCCGACCAGCTACACTTACCAGACTGACCCGGGAGAAATCCGCAGGACATTTAAAAACCAAGCCAGCCGAGGACGGGAGCGGCGATATTATACTGCGGCTTTATGAGGCGGCGGGGGCAGCGGTAGAAACCAAAATCACCCTGAATCTGCCGGTTCGGGAAGTTTGTGAGTGCAATATGTTGGAGGAAGAAAAAGGGAAAATATGTAAATATTTAGAAGATACCCCTTCTCTTCATCTTGCATTCCGCGCGTTTGAAATCAAAACTCTGCGTCTTTGCAGATAGACAGTATTTTTTGGTATGGCATTTGCGGGAGTATAAATGCCATACCATTTATATGTTCCAGATAATAGGCATCTGCCATCTCATAAAAACAATTTTCTATAAAATTATCTTCCGTTTATTCAAATACGGGGTGCGCCTGTGTAAGCCCTGCTTCCAACAGGTATGTTTCCGCCTTTAAACCGTGGAATCCAATCCATGAATAATGCCAGGGGTCATCCTCGTCCGCCTGGTAGAAAGTAACAATGTCCGGGCAGATTAAAAAAACGTTTCCTGTCTTTAAATGGTAAGTTGTATCACCAACCTGGAAGATGCCCTTCCCACTGTGTACATAGTGGATCAGGAAGTGATCCCTGACGGCAGGATCATGGAAATGCCCGTTTGAGTAGCATTCGGAGTCACACTGGTAGATATACAGGTCAGTGTGGTTGAGATGTGGATCGGAATATTTTTTCGTATGTGATGGAAAAGCACCAGCGCAACAACAGTGCAAATGGGAAGATCATGACTTACATGGAACAGGAATTTTTTTATCCGACCGACCTTGCTACAACGGTTTACGCGTCGTGGGCATCCATTGATTATTACGGGCGCTGGAAAGCACTGCACTACTATGCGAGAAGATTTTTTGCCCCGGTGCTTCTCTCCTGCGAGGAGGAGAGCATGATGACAAAGGACCGCAATATCAATGCGGAGAATACTTCCTTCCCTAAATCCGTGCGTTTTAATGTATCCAACGAAACGGGGGAGGAGAAAAAAGCCTTAATCCGCTGGCAGGTCAGGAAAAACGACGGCAGTGTAATTCGGGAGGAGGAGGAACTTTCAGTCCCTGCCCTGACTGCATCCTTCCTGCCAAAATATGAACTTGCGGAACTTGATCCTTTTACAGAATATGTAAGCTATGAGCTTTTCCTTTCCAGCGGGCTGGTTTCCTCGGCAAGCACCCTGTTTATTATGCCGAAATATTTCCGCTTTAAAGACCTGGGGTTATCCTATACATTATCCGGGGATGAGATCACGGTGCATGCAGGTGCGTTTGCAAAATCGGAGCAGATCAGCAACGAGGAAGATAACTTGATTCTTTCGGACAATTTCTTTGATATGAACGAAAAGTAAAAAGATGTAAAATTAATATTTTTAACCGGATTTGGAAGTCCTCCTGCAAAAACAAGGGGGACTTCTGCATTTTGAGTGATTAAAAAAGCTTTCTAATGTATTTTTGCGGAAAATGGGCATTTTTGCTTTTGAAGGGATAGTATATTTTACATACCGCGTATAAAAGATGTAAAAAAAGTGCTGGAATTTGCAAACGAATCGTGCTATAATGACGCGCAGGCTTTCCTGTGCCATATTTGACAGGTGAGTTAACATGGAAAGAATAACCAGTTAATACTTTGAATAAATAAAGTTAGAAAATTATGTGGATTGTAAGGAGGAGGGCAGCGAACAAACAGTTTGGTGCGCCCTGAAAAAGAATGGGAAAAGAATTGTGGAAAGCGGGCAATATGCTCTATCCCCTCCCCGCGGTTATGGTAAGCTGCGCGGAGGAAGGAAAATATAACATTATCACCGTGGCATGGGCGGGAACGGTCTGTACCAACCCGCCGATGCTTTCCATTTCCGTGCGCCCGGAACGCTTCTCCTACGGAATGATTGCGCGGACAAAGGAATTTGTTGTGAATCTGACAACGAAGGAACTTGTCAGGGCATGTGATTACTGCGGTGTAAAATCCGGTCGGGATGTGGATAAATTTAAGGAAACAGGACTTTTGGCGGAGGCTGCCACCTATGTGAAGGCACCGCTGATTGCGCAGTCCCCTGTTAATATTGAGTGCAGGGTAAAACAGATTGTGAAGTTAGGTTCACATGATATGTTTCTTTCCGATGTGTTGGGCGTACATGTGGACAAAAAATATATGGGGAATAATGGGAAATTTGAGCTGGGCGGTGCGAAGCCGATTGTTTATTCGCACGGGGAATATTATGGACTTGGGGAGCTGCTCGGTAGCTTTGGCTATTCCGTAAAAAAGAAGGGGAAAAGATAAATGGGCAATAATATTATATTGATTGGTATGCCGGGAGCGGGCAAAAGCACTCTAGGAGTTGTGCTTGCCAAAACGCTGGGTTATCGTTTTTTGGATTCCGACCTTCTGATACAGGAGAGGGAAGGGGCGCTTTTATGTGAAATTATTGAGAAGAAAGGGCTTGATACTTTCCTTTCGATTGAGGAGGAAGTAAATGCCGCGATACAGGCGCAGGAAACGGTGATTGCCACTGGTGGCAGTGCGGTTTACGGTGCGCGTGCAATGGAGCATCTTAAAGAAATCGGGACGGTTATTTACATTCGTCTGCCTTTACATGAAATCGTATCCCGCGTTGGTGATGTCAAAAACAGAGGAATAGCGCTTAGGGAAGGGCAGAGTTTCTGGCAGCTCTATGAGGAGCGTTGTCCGCTCTATGAAAAATACGCGGATATTGTAATTGATGCGGATGGGCTTTCTATAGAAAAATTGGTAAAAATGATGGGAAACCGCTTAAAAGGGATGTTTCTGCGATGAAACCCAAAGTTTCCTGTTTACAAATGCCGTCTTTGTGTTATAATGGAAGACATGGGATGTTTTTATTTGGCCGGGAAATGGGTAGCATTTCCTGTGATAGGTGCGTTTTGTGCACCAAAGGAGAGGCAGCGCAGACTGCATGATTAGATTGGAGATTAAGATGGATCAATATATAATAAAGGGCGGCAAAGCGCTCGCAGGTGAGATTTCAGTGAGCGGGGCAAAAAATGCCGCGCTTGGGATTTTGGCAGCAGCGGTAATGGCAGATGAAACAGTGACAGTGGAGAACCTTCCGGATATCCGGGATATTGATATACTTTTAAATGCGATCGCCTCGGTGGGGGCAGTGGTGGAGCGGATTGACAAGCACTGCGTCCGGATTAACGGCGGGACAGTCAACACGATTATAGTGGCGAATGATAATATACGAAAGATAAGGGGGTCCTACTATCTGCTTGGGGCGCTGCTTGGCAAATACAAAAGCGCGCATGTCCTGCTCCCCGGGGGATGCGATATCGGAAGCCGGCCGATCGACCAGCATATCAAGGGTTTCGAAGCACTTGGAGCGACCGTCCGCATCCAGCATGGTATGATTGAGGCGGAAGCGGTGGATCTGGTCGGGAACCATATTTATCTCGATATGGCGAGTGTCGGTGCCACAATCAATATTATGATGGCGGCAGTGATGGCGGAGGGGCAGACGATTATCGAGAATTCCGCGAAGGAGCCGCATGTGGTTGATGTGGCAAACTTTTTAAACAGTATGGGCGCAAATATCAAGGGCGCGGGTACGGATGTAATCCGTATTGTCGGTGTCCCGAAACTCCATGGCAGTACATATTCCATAATCCCGGATCAGATTGAAGCGGGGACATTTATGATTGCCGCAGCGGCAACGAAGGGGGACGTGACCGTGCGCAATGTAATCCCACGCCATATGGAGGCGCTCACTGCAAAGCTTGTGGAGCTCGGTGCCGAAGTGGAGGAGTTTGACGATGCTATCCGCGTGGTGGCTACAAAGCGCCTCGGTTCCACGCAGATAAAGACATTGCCTTACCCGGGATTCCCGACGGATATGCAGCCGCAGATGACGGCACTTTTGGCAGTCTGTGCCGGCACAAGCATTATTACGGAAGGTATCTATGAGAACCGTTTTAAATATGTGGATGAGCTGGCTCGCATGGGGACAAATATTAAAGTTGAGGGAAACAATGCGATTGTAAACGGTGTAGCGGAACTTACCGGCGCGAGTGTTGTCGCCCCGGATCTGCGTGCGGGTGCGGCGCTTGTGATTGCCGGGCTGGTAGCGGAGGGCTTTACCACGATTGAACAGATCCGTTATGTGGAGCGCGGGTACGAGTGTTTTGAGAAGAAGATGCGCGACCTCGGTGCGGACATGGAAAAAATGGATTCCGAAGACATGAAGGCAGTACAGAAATTTAAGTTAAAAGTTGGCTGAATAGAGCGGATACTGTATTGATTCGACTTTCCATATGAAAAAATGAATATCGGGGATGCTGGGTGGGGAGGAAATAAGTCTTCCCGCCTGGTTTTGGTGTATTTAAGTAAATGGAAATTTATGGAAAGTTATAGGTCTGCGGGCAGACCTTTTTTATGCTCAGACCTGTGCAGAGGAAATAAGCCGCTCAAGCGGCGCACGGGTAGCGCGGCGAGTGGGGGAAGATAAACCTTCCCTACTCGATTGAACAGACCCGTGCGGAAAAAACAAGTTGTTAAAGAATCGCCTCGATATATAGGTCATGTTCCTTTGACAGGTCGATAAAGCGGTCACCGCCCACATGGATCACCGGGCGGGAGAGGCTGGTGCGGTTCATCATGATAATTACACCTTCCGATTTATCACTTAAACGAACATTATTGTTCATGTATGTCTGGTTTACATGCTCAAGAAATGTCATGACCGTGCGGGTATCATATTTTGCCAGACCTTCGGATTCAAATATGCTGATTACCTCGAACGGACAGACCGGTCCGCGGTAAACCCTGGCGGCGGTCATTGCCTCGTACACATCGGCAACCATAATAATCTTGGCAAAGCGGTCGATCTGATCGCCCTTGATACCGAGCGGATATCCCGTGCCATCGCAGCGCTCATGGTGCATCATTGCCGACATCTGCACATGGATGTTTGCCTTTTGGGCGCGAAGGATATTGTAGCCGCGCAGCGGGTGGGACATCAGCGTTTCGTTTTCGGTATCGCTTAGTGCGGTCGGCTTCTTGATAATTTCCGGCGGGATTAAAAGTTTTCCGATATCGTGCAACAGACCGCAGAGAGTCAGCGTATCAAGCTCCCGTTCTGTGAAGTTCATCCAGCGGCCGAGGACATTGGCAATCAGCGCGACATTGACGGAGTGTAAGTAGGTTTCGTCATCAAAATCCCGCATACTATGTAGCATATCAAAGACATGCATGCCGTTGCGCGCATTTTTGAGAATATCGTTGATATCCGTCAGGAGTTCGTCCTCTGCAATTGGAACATTGTTTCTTATGATGTCCAGAACCTGGCGGCGCAAATGATCTGTTGAATATTCTACCGAGGAGGAAAATGCTTTGAATTCAGGTGTGTTCTTAACCTTTTCGGAATACATCTGTGTTTCGCGCGGGCGGGAGGCTGTGGCAGGTGCAGGGTGCGTGGAGGTTGCAGGCTGAGTCTGTGCGGCAGGCGGCACGAACGGCTTTGGCTGTGCGGTAGTCTGTTCCGGTTCTGGCTTGGCAGAGGGCTGGTTTGTGCCTGAAGGTGCAGGAGGTACTTCCACCCCGTCATCCACTGATACTGTGATCTGATGGATGGAATAAAACTTTAATCTCGTGATGACTTTATTGGAAATGGCGGTACCTGCGGGAATAATAAGTTGGTTGGCCGTAGTGTAAACATCATCCGAGATTACCATGCCAGGAGTAGCTTGACTTGTTAAAATCCTGATCCTTTTCATAATCAATTCTCCAATCGTAAAAAATCGTGTTTCTATAACAACTTCATACTATCTATTATAGGAAAAAAGTCCCGGAAAGTCAATTCTTTTCAGAAAGCTTTCTAAAAAAATGACTTGCTGTAAGGGAAAAAGAGGCTGGTACTGTCGGCACCGGCCTCTTTTTTGCAGGGGTTGTCATGCGATATCATAATACTGCGCCTGCGCTGATATCCAGGCTGCTTCGCTCTAAGTAATTGCTTTTGCGCCTGACTTCAATATGTTCTCCCCAGTGTATAATATCATATTTGATTGCCCGGTTGCGCAGGACTACATCAAAGCAGAAGAGAACCAGTGTCACGAGCAGAATGCGGATATCCAAGACCATTACGGCGGAACCATAAATAAACAATCCAAAAATTTTGATGGTAAATTCTACGGACTCATTTAACAGAGTCTGGGCGAAGAAAACTGCATTGTCAGCACGCTGAACTATTTTTGTTTTGGCTGAGGCTCAATATTTAAGTAATCTGTGTACATTACTTTATTTAAGAAACGGGTAAAGAGGTTTTTTGTAGTATAGAATCTCATATGTCCCAGGTACATGCTGGATATGTTTTCTATTGCTTGTCTTGTCCAGAACAACACAAGTATGGATATTATGGCAGCAATGAAATATTGTATGTTCCCGTCAGTGATTGCGCGGATTGCAAGGGAGGGGATAAACGCGGTCATAAAGGGTGCGCCAATCCGGCAGAGCATATAGAGGGGGAGTAACAGGCGGCTTTTTGGGAAGGCCTTTTTCATCATGGTAAATACTGTTCTGATATTATACAGCATGGATACCTCCGCGCTGCCTGTTGTTTTTTTGGTTTTCAATCAGGTCACCTCGTTTCATTTAAATTTTTAGGTTTAACCTATCAAAGAAGTTTTCCGCTTCTAAAACATAAAGTAGGAAGCGGCGGGTAAGGGGGACTTCTTTGTGTCAGTATGTTTCGAACCTGTTTTTGATATTATTATCATACCGCATTTGCCGGATGAAAAACAAAAAAGTGCACGAAATGTAAAAAATCGTGCACAGAATGTGGGAGGAAAGTATATTTATTTTAAAGAGGCAACATTATTTCAGTGGCAAAAATACCGGGTTCGTTTTTTCGGTTGATAAATCCGCCATAGAGATCTACAATCCGGTTAATCCGCTTCAGACCAAGACCATGTTCGCCCTGTTTGCCAGAAATAGTTTGATATTTGGTCAGGGTTGATTTCTACGATGGCGGTGTTGGAGAGGGGGTAACGCTTTGCCATCTCGTGGAGTGGGGTATTGTTTAGCAGGGAAAGCAGCGACATTATACAGGCGCTGTGCGTGACTATAATAATATCCCCATCATCTGTATGGTTTTTTATAATGTTTTTCAGGGCAGGAACAAGGCGCTTTAATAAATCAAGGTAGGATTCCCCATCCGGAGGGCGCGTATCACGGCGGTTTTCGTACCAGATTTCGAATTCTTTTGGATAGCGGGTTTTCACTTCATCCCAGCGAAGCCCTTCCCAGAGTCCGAATCCTATTTCGCGCAGATCCTCAACACTCTGGCAGGAAAGGGCAAGCCTGTTTCTGATGGCGAAGGCTGTCTGACTTGCGCGGGTCAGTGGGCTGGTATAGAGTGCAGAAACAGGCGCGGGGCGCTGTGAGAGTATTTCTGCAAGCGCATCAGCCTGCGCGCGTCCGTTTTCGTTTAAAGGGATGTCGGTTCTGCCCTGGATACGTTTTTCAATATTCCAGTCAGTTTCGCCGTGGCGTATAAGTAGAACTTTCATAGGAATCTCCTTGTAGTTTCGGCAAGTTTGTTTGCTGGGGGTATTATACCCGTTTTGCTGTTTGAAGTCAATGATTGCTTTTTTCCAATGTATTTGGTAAAACAATAATTATCATATAAATTGCAAATATCGCTGTGAAGTGATATAATTGATATAGAAAAACGGAGTCTGATTTATTCCGGATATTTTATTGTTGGAACTTAAATATTGCCGTTTTTTTTGACACATCAACTGCCCGCGACCTAAAGGTTATGGGATTGTAACTACTAGGGCACAGTAAGGGCTTACATGCACCTTTTGAAAGAAAGAACTTTTTTATTAGGAAAGAACAGATTGGTATACGGGCAGAATCAGGGGAATTATATAATTTTATTATTAATTATTACTATAAAATGGGGAAAGTGAGATGGGGAATATGGAAATATCGGGTGATGTACTGGAAAAAGTTGTAAGTGAAGCTGCGATGAAGCTGTTTGATTTTTGCGATTATCCGGCAGTAAAATATCGGATATTGCAGCTTGTCGGGGAAGCGCCGGATACGGAGCGGATAAAGCGGCTGCACGGGGAATTTCTGCACAGCGATATTGTGGAGCAGCTCTATAATGAGCAGGATATTAAGGGCGGATGGGGACAGTTGCGCTCAAAAGATTACAGTGTAAAGGCTGTGTTTCCGACCTCACAGGCCGCTATACGGCGCTGCCTTTATATTGGGCTTACTTATGATGACAGGGATATTTTGATGCTTGCGAATGATTATTTGGAGGGGATTCTTGACGGGACGATCAAAGCAAAATGTTCTGAAAAAAATGAGCGCGCCAATCCGTGGCAGACAGCGGAGGTCTGCGAACAGATTGAGGCAATCCGCCCGAACAATCCAATCTGTGACAGCACCATAGCGCAGTGGAATTATATTGCGGGTCGGGCTTACGAGGATGGGGAATATTCCTATGAGCGCGATCGGGCAGCGCAGCATGAGGTTTTTCTGACGCGCGAGGCAAGACTTGTGCCGATGCAGCCGGGGCTTTTATTAAAGCGCCGCGGGCAGCTAGGCAGGGGCATCGAGGAGGCAATGCTTTGCCATCTTGGGGAGGGGGCATACCACAACGGTTATTTTTGGGCGGAATGCCCTGAGAAACTGCCGGAGGAATTTGTGGGATCAAAGACTAGAAGGTGGTTTCATTCATTCAATTTTATCAACCAGTTCCGCGGCGGGGCGCGGTATCTTTCCCATGTGGTGGAATGGCTTCTTGATAACCGGAATAAGGATGGTATTTGGGACTATGGACCGCAGATAAAAGATCCCTGGGGTTATTTCGGGAATTTTTCTATAAACAGGAAGTATGCACACAACAGGGTTGTGGACTGCACAATGGAAATATTAAGTTTTCTTTTTAAATATATTGAAAACAATACTTGGCAGGAAGCAAAAGTGCCGGATAAATCAGCGACTTAACAGGATATATCATTGATGGGAGCACCTGTTTTTCGGTATAATGTCCACAGGACATTAAATTTTAATAAGGTGGCTGCAACTTGGTAGTCTGTGTGCGGGCGCAGTTTAAAAAGTAGTATTTATAGTTGTTGTATTTTTGTGGTAGCACGACCGCAGTTTTTTGACTGTGGTATGCACAAATATGAAATTTGGAGGGTTTACACATGTCAACATTAAGTATCGAATTTTTTTCGGGATGTCTGATGCGGCCAGTTACATTTCAGGTGTATTTGCCGGATGGGTTGCGTTTTCCGACGCAGGGGTCAAGGAAAAATCCGCATTATGGGAGGCCGACAAAAACCTTGTTTTTGCTGCACGGTTACACCAACAATTCCGGGGAGTGGCTCTACGGCAGTTCCATCCGTTTCCTGGCGGAGAAGTATAATCTTGCAGTAGTCTTCCCAAGCGGGGAAAACGGGTTTTACTTAAATGGTGCTGCGACAGGGCGCAAATATTGTGATTTTGTCGGCAGCGAGCTGGTCGATTATATGAGGAAGGTTTTTGGGCTTGCAAAAGGGGCGGAAGATACCTTTATCGGCGGGCTTTCCATGGGCGGTTTCGGCGCGCTTCACACGGCGTTTGCGTTCCCGGAAAACTTCGGGAAGGTTGCGGCGATGTCCTCCGCTCTGCTGATTCATGAGATTGCAGGAATGAAGCCGGGGCAGGATAATGGCGTGGCAAATTATGAGTATTACCATCTCTGCTTTGGTGATCTTGACCGGGTGGAGGAGAGTGACGCGAACCCGGAAACGCTTGTGCTCAAATTAAAGAGTGAGAATAAGGAAATTCCAGGAATCTATATGGCGTGCGGGACGGAAGATTTTCTGCTTGAGAGAAACCGTGCATTCTGCGAATTTATGAAGAAAGAGGAGATTCCGGTACTTTATGAGGAGGGACCGGGAAGCCACAATATGCAGTTCTGGGATGCGAAACTTGAACCCGCAATTAAATGGATGTTGGGGAACTGATGTAAATTTTCAATTTACCGGGAATCGAAAGTAGAGATTTTAAGTTATGCGGAGGATTTTTCCGCACAGTTTCGAGAAAATGAGAGGAGGAAGAAAATGGATAAAAAGTATTATCTGCTCTGCTATACCAGGCAGCCAGAGGAGGATTCCGTTTATTCGGAAAAACTTGCGTACAGTATGCATCTTGCGCTATGTGAGGACGGGGAGCATTTTATCCCGCTAAACCACAATTCGGGAATTTTGTACATGAAGGCAGTGTCAAGAGAGGACGGTACGCTTCATGCGAAGGGTTTAAAGAAGCCTTCGGTATTTCAGAGACCGGACGGCTCGTTTGGTGTGCTGGCAAAGAGGGTCGAGGTGGATGGAAGCCTTGATCAGGAACTTCGGGAACTGGCGGTCGCGTTTCGCAGCGATGACCTGATCCACTATCAGGAACTTGGCGCGTGGGGCATGGGGACGGAGGCGGAAACTGTGCTTCGTGAGGGGGGTACCGTTATGCGGTATGCGATTGCCCAGATGCAGGGTGATACCGGAGTAAAAAGTTCCGATGAGGAGAATATTGCAGAGTATGGTGTAAAGGAATTTACCGATTCAGAAGAATGTGAGGAAAAGCAGATAACGGAGAGCATGCTTCCGAATCGTTACATGTTTGGAAAGTTTACGCAGGAGGAATGCGCCGCGATACAAAGTCAAGTGAAGGGGGCAGTTCCGGGAAATATAATTGAAATATCAAAAGAGCAGGCGGAGCGTTTAAAATGCCGCTTCCTGACCCCGGTTAATACGGCAAATAATGTGCCGGAGTGCGTTTTCGTAAAAAGCAGGCAGGAACTTGAAGAAGTGCGTGCCGTGGCATGTTACAGCGACGGTTCTTGTATGGAAAAAAAGGTGGACTGGTACGCGGATTCTGTTGATTTTGACAGGGAGGGCGAATACGAAGTATACGGGAAAGTGCATCAGGAACATTTTCCATTTCCGGTTGCGTGGGATCGGGCTGATCCATGCATCGGGAAGTGGAACGGAAAATATTATTTTATCGCGACAAATGATGCGGACGGGAATAATTCCCTGTATATACGCGAGGCGGATACGATTCCTGGGCTAATTACAGCGCAGGAAATAAAGATTCTTGATACGCGGATGTACCCACATTTAAAGGGGCTTTTATGGGCACCGGAATTTCATATTATAAAGGATAGGCTCTACATATTCCATGCGGGTACACCCGGACCGTTTGAAAAAGAACAGAGTCATGTGATGGCGTTAAAACCGGGCGGAAATCCGATGCGTTGCGAGGACTGGGAGATGCCGGTCCGCGTGGAGAAACAAGATGGAAGCATGCTCTACGGCGAACAGGGGATTACGCTTGACATGACGGAATTTGAGTCGGCGGGCGTACATTATGTGTGCTGGTCGCAGAGGCAGTTCTTCCCGGTTGACCAGGGCGCATGGCTCTATATTGCAGCCCTTAACCCGGATAAACCGTGGCAGCTTGCCTCCGAGCCAGTGCTTTTGTCAAAGCCGGAATATGGCTGGGCAAACAACCATACCTTTGTGGATGAGGGACCGTTTGTGATTAAGAGGGATGGGATGGTTTATATGACCTTCTCAAGTGCTGCGGTGGATTCCACCTATGTAACAGGGTTGCTTTCGGCAAGGGAGGGCGATGATCTTCTAAATCCGGAAAACTGGCTGAAAGAAAATTGCCCGCTGTTGTCATCAAGGAGTGTCCCGTCGGATGTCAGCGAAAAAGGTGTTATGGCAGCACAGTCGAGATGGGGCGAATTCGGACCGGGGCACAATTCTTTTGTGGAGGATGAGGATGGTATTTTCTGGTTTGTCTACCATGCAAGGCGGGGAGTGAACGGCGAGCGCTCAAGCGGCCTGCGCCGTCTGCATTTTAACAGGGCGGGGTTCCCGGTGCTTGATATGACAGAGGAACGTGACCTGAAACCGGAGCTTACCTGGGTGAAAACAAAAGTGGTTGTGAGCAGGTAGATAAGCATTTTTGATTACAGGGAAGGAAAATTTTTGCCTGCGGCTTATAGTCCGCAGGTTGAGGGAAGGAATGGTTATTAGTATGAGAATAAGAAAATTGTTTTTTGCAGTTGCTGCCGCAGTTATGCTTGTGGGCTGTGGGGGAGGTAAGCAGGAGGAGAATGCAACTCCGACCCCTGTGGATATGAAAGACCAGGAAACAGATATTACGGGGGATGTAACGCCTGAGATAACGCCGGAAGCAACCAAGGAGCCAACTAAGGCACCGGAGCCGACCAAGGCACCGGCTGCGGATAATTTCCTCGATCTTTACAAGGATGATTTCTATATGGGGATTGCGTTGAATCCGAGTGATTTTAATAACTGGGAAGAAATCAAAGATACGATCACAGCTAATTTTAACAGTTTTACCTGTGAGAACGAGATGAAACCGGACGCGATCCTGCGCCAGAAGGAGAGCCAGGACGGGTTGGCGGATGGCTCCACCTACAAGGAGCCGGTGGTCGATTTTTCGAGGAGCAATGCGGCGGTGCTGCGCGCGCTGGAAAATGACATCAAGATCCGGCTTCACACGCTTGTATGGCACGCGCAGACCCCGCGCTGGTTCTTTACCGAGGACTATACGGATGAGGGAGAGTATGTGAGCCGCGAGGTGATGCTTGCGCGTATGGAGAGCTATATCCGTCAGGTACTAACCTATTTTGATACGGAATATCCGGGGCTGATTTATGCGGTGGATGTGGTGAATGAGGCGTTTAACGGAATGCCTTCCGATACGAATCCGAACGGTGTTTTGGAGCCTAACGACGTAGTGCCGAATTATTGGTATGACCTGCTCGGAGAGGATTATATATACTACGCATTTTACTATGCAAGGCAGTATGCGCCGGACTACATGAAGCTGTTTTATAATGACTACAATACAACGTTTAAAGCAGACCGGATCATTGATGGTCTGCAAAAGGTCAAGGAGGAAGGGCTGATTGACGGGATCGGGATGCAGTCCCATGTCAGCATCACCGACGTGTTGGATCTGACGCTGATCCCAACCGTGCGCAAGTTCTGCCAGGCAGGGTACGAGGTGCAGATCACCGAATTTGATCTTGGCATTGGGCAGGAGGCGACGGAGGAGAATCTGGAGAAGCAGGCGCGCAAATTAAAGTCTTTGATGCTCGGATTGCAGAAACTGGTCAACAACGGGTTGAACTTTACGTCTATGACATTCTGGGGCTATACGGATCGTCCTGCCAGCGGGGGATGGAGAGCGGGGGAACATGCTCTTTTATTTGATGAGGAGGGCAATCCTAAACGTGCATTTTATGGTGTATTACAGGATGAGTCAGTATTGGCAATTGATTTATAAAAAAGAAATAAGTAATGGAAACAGACGGGAAACGACGATTATAATATGTCGTTTCCCAGTATTTTTATGGGTATGGCGTGAGGATGATAGATGTTTGTATGCTGAAATTTTCAGATCTGTCCGGGTATGATATGAAACAGATTAGTGGGCGGGGAATCTCAAAAATGTTGCTTACCGCGCTCGAAAACCACGCAAGGGAACAGGGATATGGCAAACTGTTTTTAGATACCCGGATCACATTGGAACCGGCGGTTTCACTGTACAGAAAATCAGGTTTTGAGATAATTTTTAAACAGGGACTTTATGTATAATCAGAGAAAAAGTTATGAGTGTTAAAAGATTCTTTGATGCTTTCAAATAATTGGATAAATTTTTACTGGTTTTTTATTTAATTTTGGAACATACTGCCACGGGAATCATAGGATTTAATAGAAAAATTATCGCGCAGCCAAGTATTGTTTTATACAACAGCGCTGAAAAGGGGTTGTTATGGATTCCTGTGAATTAGTTGCCTATGTGTCTTCGATCGCCTGTGTTATCTCAAAATGCAGCAGCAGGGAGGAGATGGAAATTTTGTCCGCTGTGCTAATCCAGTTGGGGGAAACGCTGCATATGATGTTGGTGAACGAGGAAAATTGCAGTCGGAAAAAATGCGGTGAGGAATAGATGAATAACAAAAGTAAATAACAAGATGAGCCGCCCAAAGCGGCATGGAGGGTTAAAATGTCCGTACTTACAGAGGAACTGATTTACGAAATATTGTCGGTGGTGGGGGAAATTCCTGAGGGGTGTGTTGCTACCTACGGGCAGATTGCAAGGCTGATTGGCCGCGATAAAAATGCGAGGTTGGTGGGCAAGGTTCTTGGTATGTCAGAGTATTACGGGAAATATCCCTGCCATCGTGTGGTGAACCAGGCGGGCAGGCTTGCCCCACATTTTTATGAGCAGAAGGAGCTGCTTTGCAGGGAGGGAGTAAGTTTTCTTGGCGGGAGGGTGGATATGAAAAAATGCCGTTGGAATCTGTAGGAATCCGGACGGCATTTTATTTTTTAACTGTCAAAGAAGTCCCCACTTCTAAGTCTTAAAGAAGAAAGCAGTGGGTCAGGGGGCTTTTTTGTGTCAGGTAGGGAGTAAGCCGCGTCTGATATGTGAGAGCAGCATGGGGGATATAATTTCCTTTGACTGGTTTTGTCCGCCATTGATAGCAATTATGGAATAATCAGACACTGTGCTGTCACATAACGGGAATTATCCGCTTTGCCGTTAGGGGATGGTCAGATATTTGCAAGTATAAAAAGGGAAAAAGAATGGACATTGGATGGAAAATAGGGTAAGATGGTTTTATCATTGGAATATGTACATAGAATAAGGTGCAGGTGGACAGGAGGTGCAGGATGAGAAAAGCGGGACGGGCAGTAATGAGTATTATGTTGGCAGCGTCAATGGTTTTAGCTGGGTGTTCGGGCGAAAAGCAGAATGACCCAGCAAAGGAAATAGGGGATGATACAAAGGAGGGTGATGTGGAAGGTAAAGGGAAGGGGGAGGACAATTTGAAAAAATGGCTACTGCAATCCCACTGGCTTAAGACGGTGGGTTAAGGTAGCCAAAAGTAGCGGTTTATGTTATACTTGCATCATGGGAATAATGAAACAAGTTTCATGGAAATCAAAAAACAGACACAAGTATTTATTACAGTACCACATAATTTTTGTATGTGAATACAGAAAGAAACTGCTGGTATCAAAACGGATATTAGATGATACAAAACAATTTTCACATGATATATGTCAGAAACACCATGTAATCATCGGGTATATGGAAACGGACAAAGACCATATTCGTTACATGATAGAAACGGCATCAACAATGCCTGTCAGTAAAATTGTAAACCTGATGAAAAGTTATACTGCGTATCATATTTGGGAAAGCCATCCAAATTATTTACAAAAATATTTCTGGAAGGAA
>ERZ778516.1729-NODE-1729-length-16067-cov-7.591619_pt1 | contig 16067 bp, 16 predicted proteins | sample MGYA00510342_ERZ778516 | MGnify/ENA primary metagenome ERZ778516 (study PRJEB29527, sample SAMN07138961) | mouse gut metagenome | material: feces | host: mouse | place: China:Nanjing | collected 2016-01-25 ... | reverse complement strand
TTCTTGTAATACAACCAGTTCTTTCCATGGAAATAAATCCTTTATTAGATACAGTTATGTATTAACCCATAATAAAAAGACGGGAAACAATCCCCGTCTTTACTCCCATTTCTTCAAATTATAATATGGGTATTCATCTAACACTACATGCTTTACATGCTGTATAGAACCAAGTTCTTCTTCTACACCTGCAAGTATACAAAGTTTTTTAATATCCTTACGGAAATTTGACCTGTCAACTGGTGAGCCTTTACTTGTCCTGAATATAACCCCTGATGTAATATGCTCATGTTTTATATATGTATAAAGGTCTTTTGCCAGGATATCTGGAATTTTAATTTTTCTCTGTTTATTTTTCCTGGTAACTTCCACAAAACCTGCTTCCAATGACTCTGTTGTAAGCCTTTCTAATTCGCAGAAACGTAAATCCATATGGCACAGCACCTGCACCATCATTGCAAGCCGCTCTTTATTATTCTGGATAGCTGTATAAACAAGCTTTTTATAACTGGCAGAAGAAATCTGCTTTTTATTCTGTACTGTATTGTCTTCTATAACAGGATCCAGCGTCACTTTCATTTCTCCCCAGCCCATAACATCACAGAAATAATTGGCAGCAGCAAGATATGCATTAATAGTACGCTGTTTAAACCCTTGTAATGATAACCATTGCTTGTAGGAAAGCATCTGTTCTTTTGTAAGTTCAGAACCTCCAAGAAATAATTCAAGCTTCTGGATATTGGTAGTATATGAAGTAATTGTGTTGGGGCTTCTGTGCTGGATTTTAAGGGATACTGTAAAATCAAGTATACGTTTCTTAGTTATATGTGTAGACATTTGACACCTCCTCCATTTTTAACAGCTCAAATACCAGCATTTTTTATACAATAAAAATAATTATACATTAAAACTAAATAATATTATCTATCATTCCTTTTTCTGCCAGTTTTAAATCATCCAGGCAATCAACCTCATACCATCCTCTCTGTATATGTAATGCCTTAATTTTACAACCTTCATCAACCATCCCCTGCAACAGGTCTGTCATGTACATCTTATAATAATCCCTGTCTGTCCTCCAAAGTTTCCTGCCAAACTTTGTCCTTTCTAAAGCTTCCCTGCTGGTTTCCAGGAGAGACACAAGACCTTTCTCTTTAAAACTCATAAGCCCTATATATTGTGACTGTATTTTACTTATATCTGTAGTCTTCTGGCCTATTTCAGCCAGATATCCCTCTTTGTCAAGTACTAGTGTTTCTGCATCATCCAAAGGATCTGTACATCTTGCTGACCAGTATCTGTACCAGCCATCATCAACAACTACAGATGCCCCATTACTGGATTCCATTACTTTTTCCAGTACAGGCACCCCATATATAATATCTCCATAAGAAACCAGTATGTCCCCTTCTTTTTCCAGTATGTTTCTGGCACACATAAGCGAATATACCATATTAGTTGTTTCATATTCCATGTTCACTATAAAATGTACACCTGTATCCTTAAGCCCTTCTTTTAACACTTCACTTTTATACCCTGCAACTATTGTAATATCATTCTCCTTTATCCCACAAGAATACATTGTATCAAGCTGCCTCCGAATAATACTCTTCCCATTTATTTTCACCATACATTTCGGATAGCTGTCAGTCAGTGGCCTAAGCCTTGTCCCCTGTCCCGCTGCTAAAATAATTACCTTCATTAATTACAACCTCTCTTAAATAAATCCTGAACCATTATAATATCTTCTTCCCTGAAAACTTTTTCCCGTTCTGGATGCCACATTGTGCCAAGGATATTATACTTCTGGCATGTTACTGCTTCTATTACACCATCCCCTGCCCATGCTTCTGCAACAAGCAAAAGCTTATGGCGTACTCCTGCATGTCCCTGGACTTCTTCTAATTTACATCCAAAATAATCTAAAATCACCTGCATGCCCCTGCAAAATCCATAAACAGGGATATTATTTTTAATGCAAAACTGTAAAATCCCCTTTTCTGCCACATCCCTTTCTGGTGCATCCCCTCCATATTTTACAAAACTGTTCCCTCCTGTCAGTACAATACCCACAGGTTCCAACTTTATAAGCATCTGTACTGCAATTTCTTTTATATTGGGCACTGGTACAGGCAGAAAACCACATGTATGGATAAATCTTGCAATATTTTGGTCTGCACAATCCCTTCTTTCACCATAACTTTCTATTACTTCTACCCTTTGTGTAAACAAAACTGTATCCATCTTGCACATCCTTAACTTATAATATCACAAACCCTGGCAGTCCACGCTCTGTTTTTATATGGAACTATAATCTCTTTGTAATCTTTTAATATGTTTTCTATATTGTACATAATTCTCCTGAATCCCTCTTCTCCTGCCTGGACTTGTATATCATTTACTGAACGCCATATATTAATATAACACTCTTTTGACATTATTTCTTCATGTCCCGCTTCCATAAAAACTAAATCTTTGAAAGTACTACCCAATTTTTCAAGCATTATATCTGTTGTGATAATGCTTCCTGAAGAAACACGTTTCATCCCCGGAATTTCTTCCATAATTGTTTCTTCAATTTGCATATGTAACTTACTTCTTTGTATATCACGAGGATTCCATATTGCTGTAAAAAAACCTCCTGGTTTTAAAATTCTTCTAAACTCCTCTCTTGCCCTTGGTGCATCTGCCCAGTGGAATGAAGAACCCATAAGAACCCAGTCAACTAAATTATCTGGCAAGCCTGTTTCTTCTGCTGTTCATGGCTGCCATACAAAAGTATCACTTCTTTAAAATAACTTCTGCCCCTCTGCCCTCATTGCGTCATTAGGCTCAACTGCAAAACCAGAAAGCCCGCACTGTTCAAGGTTTTCTGTCAATTTTCCAGTCCCAGCTCCTATATCTGCTACTACCAGTTCCTTTTTTAATTCATTCTGGATGTCAGCCTTGATATAATTCAAAAGTACAATCGAATATCCTGGTCTGTCCACATAATATTTTGCCAGTTCTGTAAAATCTCCATGTTTCATAATTATATTCCTTTCCTTATTATTCTTATAATTTTTGCCAGACAATCAATTTCCAGCGTTACTGCAGTTTTATATTTATTAAATTGTTTCTCACCAATTCCTATTACTGCGGGTATACCAAGTTCCCCGGCTCTTATTGCCATATGTGAATTGGCACCACCATACATAGTTATGAACCCTCTGATTCTATGTGAAAAAATCCAGTCATACCCAGGGTCTGCACTAGGTATTAAAAGTATTTTATCTCTAATATCTTGTTGTGTTTTTCCATCTTTTAAAACTACTGCTTTTCCTTTAGCCTTATCTAATGTTATATAATTAGGCTCTGTATCTGGATAATAAAAATACCATATATCAGAAGGTTCAAGTATTAAAGGAGGCAAAGTAACCGATTTTGTGATATTATAATCTTTTTTTCCAGCAATTACTGATTCCTTGAATACACTCTCCATATCTCTTACTCCAGTATACATATTCTGTATTATTTTTATATTTACATATGAAAAGTCATCTTTGGAAATACCACATGACTCACCAAGTTTTCCTATCATTTGTATTGCTCTGCTTAAATTCCTAGTAAAAATAAATTTTCCATATTCCCTACTTTCTATAGCACCTTTTATAAAATCCATAAGTTCTATAACATTATTATCTAAACCATTTTTTTCTAATGCAGACTTCAATTTATGTAGTTGTTCCAAAGACAATTTAAAAACTTCTCCACCTTCTTCCCAATTTTCTATATTTTTATATTCAATGTTCCTGTCAAAATATAAACCTGGTGACTCATCATAACGATTAGAATTAATATCATATGTGCCTGGTCTTAAATGCCCATATTTGAACTAACTGTACTAACCCCATTCATAAATTGATGGTATTCCTTATCAGATGTTATATCTGTACTAACCATAGACTTTAAAAGTTGTACTGCAATAAAAGCGGCTCTAGCCAATCCCGCAAATGGAAGTGTACCATATCTTTTACAATCTTCAATAAACCAATATATTTTTTCGATATCTGCCATATTGCTGCCATCAATCTCACTATATCTCTTTTCCAGTATTTTTATCTTAGCATAATCTTTACGCCACAAACCTGTTTCATATCCAATAATATTATTTGTCAAATCTCTCAAAGCATTCATGACCTGTTTTACCTCGGCTTCTGCAAAACCGTATTCCTTAAGTATTTCTATACGTTGTGGCAAATCCAATGTATAACATGAAAATACAATGTCAAATTCAACCTTATCATGTTTCGATGGATCATCTGACAAATGGCTAATATAATAATTTACTAATTTTTCACTTATTTTTTCATTCAAGCTAGCTGGTATAAATGAATTAAAACTAACCCTTATATCTATATAAGGCAAACCACAAAAATCAACCATTAAAGGAAAACTTCTGAAATTCCTGTACCCATAATTATCTCTTTGGTATGCCCATATACTATCTGTAATCAACTCCCTGTATAAAGATAACACCAATGGCTTAGGACGTATTCCTATCATTTCTGCTGGATTCCAGTCAGGCATAACACCATATATAGTCCGTTCTCCACAAAGAAATGGTTTTGGTAATTGTGCCTCTTTAATTCTTGTTTCTACAAGCTTTAATGCTTGTTCTTGCATTTTACAATCTGTTATTTCTGATTCTAGACATAATACCCTTACCTGTAAAATAAACAATTTTCCTAAACCAGTAATAGCAAATTCAATATCAAGATTATTTATTCCACACAATCCTTCAATTTCAGAAAGTGCCTGGCAGACTTTATCCATCCCATCTTCCATACATACATCTTTCATACTTTTAAATACATAAAGAAGCCTGCTGGTTTCTGATATTCCCGATGTTATAGCAAAAGTAGAACCTGTTTTATCATAATTAATTACATAATAATTTCCTAATGTATTTGGATCTGCTGTGAAGGCAACTCCACAAATTTTTACATCCTTTAACATAGGCTGTACAAGTATTTGGTTGCCTAAATTTCTATTATCAAAAGAATTTATTACTGTATCAACTACTTGAAAAAATTTTTCTTTTCCAGATACATCTGCAACAGATTCAAACTTTCCAGCCTGTGAAGAATTAGCAGTATCTTCATTTAATGCACTACTTCTTACAATAAAGTGTCTTCCTGGTAAATTATCTGACACATTTTTCCATATATTTTCCTTGTTTTCTTTCCGTTGTCCTTCAGTAAAATATATAAGTGACAATACTTCTGCCAGAGATAAATTTTCACGCAGTCTATCCAAAGTTTCTGCTTTAGTACCTAGTTTAACCATTATTATCCCCCTTATATATATAGTTTTTTTAATATACCAGATGTAATCATTTCTGGTGAAAGTTTCCCATCATTTACTACAATAACATCTGGATTATCTGGAAGTTCCACCCATAAATCCAAACCAACTACATTATTTCCATTTTTATAAAGGTTTTTCTGGTTTCTTTCTTGTAAAATTCTAATAGAGACATCTATATAAATTTCTTTATATTTTTCTATATTGTTCTTGTTCCACTTACGTACTTCGTGAAACATTGAAATTGTACATATAACCACATCCTGTCCCTGTTCTGACAATAATTTACAAAGCCTCGAATAACGCATTGCACATTTGAACCAGTCTTCTTTCCCATATCCAAGATCATTTCCAAAAACTTCACGCAAAGTATCACCATCTAAAAAAACAATATTATTTTTTTGCTCACATAATTTTTTATACAATATTTTACCTATTGTAGTTTTACCAGCTCCAGAAAGACCCATAAGCCAATACACTGTACCTTCTACCATATTCCATCCTCCAATGCCAGATAGGGACCAAATTGAAAGTGTCCGGCATATTTATCTATACTTTCTTCTAAAATTAACAGTTGTATACATAAAAATCCTATTTTATTACGGAATTTAATTTTATCTTTTTCGTTATTAAAAGAAATATACTTTTCAATAGAAAATGGAAAACTAAATAATTTCCCTATTTCTTCTAATGGAGGATATTTATTTCTATCTGTATACGAATAATTATACGCCTTATTCTTTTTCCTAAAAATCAAATCAAGCCTGAACTTATCAAATGCATCAAAATATTCATCATATGTATGATATACAGGTTTTAAATAAAAACCTGTAATTCTTTCACCATTTGAAATATATACACTCTCTTTTCCAGCAAAAGTTGTTTCAAGAAAAATATCATTCCATTGGATCCCCAATATATTACACAATTTTTTTAATATCTGCCTTGGATACAATTTCAAGTCTTCAAAACGAATCCTGATAATAGGATATTTTTTCTCTTCATTATCTACCGTTTCACCAGATAAATCATATAATAAATTTAAAATAGTATTAGCAGAAATAATACCATTATTTTCACCCAGTGTAAATTTAATACCAGAATCTAAACGTTTATATGAAGCACGTATAATTTCTAATAATATAATTTCAAACCCCATATATTCAAGCCATTTAAAAACAACATCTCTCATTACCATATTTGAATGTATATCCATATAAATAACCATTTCACCACAAGGAATTTTACTATACAAGAATTCATAATATGCTATATGTATTATTATAAATAATTCCTTTTCTTAATACACACTTTGCTCTTTTATATATTTATCTAATATTTTTTTATAACCATCAAGCCATTCTAACTCACAGTTTCCCTGGAAATATTTTATCTGGGCAATAATTGTATCAGTCAGGTTATTTTGTGTAACAGACAATTTTTTTATTATATACCAAATATCAAAACTCCAATTAGCCAGGCCTAAATATAATATATTAGGATGTGAATCAAATATAGCATCAATAAAAGTAGAACCAGAAAATGAAGAGGTCTTTAAAAATACTACCTTTTATATATGACAACCATAATATTTTGAAGTATTATTAGTATTACTTTCTAAATAATTATTTTCTTCACAATATATCATATGATTAGAAAAAAAGCGGCTAAAGGAACGGATTCCATAATTATATAAAACTTGCAATAATATTTCACTCTTTTCCTTAGAACTTCCTCCTCCACAAAAATCACCTTTTTCCAAAGGAATCCAAATAGCAGCAGGATATGTATTCTTATAAAAATTTATATCATCTTCTGAATAACAAATATATAATTTAAAGTTACCAATTAAACTTTCTGCCCACTTCTGAAATAAATTACATAAAAGCTGGTTGCCAAACAAAATAACTATTTTATTATTTAATGCTATCTGTATACCTTTTTTCTCATCTGGTAACAATCCTTGTAATTTCAATTCTATAGAAATAAAATAAGATACATCTTTTATATAGCCATCTTTTTCTAATTCAATACCTATTTCAATAGCAGTTGCATATGTTGAATTAGAAATAACATATACTGCTTTTTAATACCTTAAGCAACATTCCTCATAATTATATACTGGTACTCCAAAGATATATATATTTTCATTTCTTTTTGAATTATCACAAAATGCAATAACATTATAACCATTAGAAGTTAATTTTAAATAAATCTCTTCAACATAAGGTGCGGCACAATATAAAATAATATTATCTTCAATTTTTATCATACAATTCCACCTCCTGTATACCTTAAACCATCATTGCAAGCCACTCCTTATTATTCTAGATATCCATATAAACAAGCTTTTTATAACTGACAGAGAAAATCTGTTTCTTGTTTTGTCCTGTATCATCTTCTACAACTGAAACAAATGCTACTTTCATTTCATTCCCCATCACATTACAGAAATAATTGGCAGCTGCAAGATATGCATTAATGGTAATTTGCTTAAGCCCTTGTGATGTTAACCATCACTCCAATATTTAAATTAACTTCATGTCATATTCTCTGGACATACACCTTTTCTAATTTATACTATTTATAAGCCATATTTTTAAAATAAAAGTAACTATTCAGCACCCCATTTAGGGTACATTGATTTTTGTGCAAAATGTAGAAAATAAAATTTCTGTTTTGCTATGGCTTTATTGTGAAAAGCGGATAACTTTTCAATTCAACTGCCAAGTGCTTTTTGCTTGTGGATAACTAAACCATAAATCTTCGATTTCAGTCAGATAACGTTCTATTTGTGGATTTTATCCGAGTGTTATTGGCAGTTATTCTTTGATTTTTACTGCTTATCCACCGTCATTTTGACAGTATACCACAATAACACGATTCGCCTTTTTGCCCATTTTCTGTTAAAATAGAAGTATAAAATTTAACGGAAGAAGGTGGTCTGATTGACAAAAGATGAAATGAACAGGCAGTTATTACAGCAGGTTAATTCATTGACATCAATTGTAGATTCCTTGAATGCTGCAATCAACGCACAAGCACAGTTGATCGCTCAGCTCAATCAGACAATACAGGAATTGAAGGAACAGCTTAATAAGAACTCCCAAAACAGTTCCAGACCACCTTCCAGTGATGGTTTCAAAAAGCCTGCCCCCAAGAGTCTGCGGAGACCATCCGGCAAAAAGGCTGGCGGCCAGCGCGGACACCAGGGGACACACCTGGCGGTAATAACAGCTCCGAATGAAATCGTCAAGCATATGCCATCCTCATGCGAAGGATGCCCGCATTATCAGTTATGCAAAGGCACTGCATGCATCGCAGAGAAACGCCATGTTATTGATGCGGCCGTTACCGTCAATGTAACGAAGCATCAGGCATTGGAACTTCCGATCTGCATGCTGCATGGAGATACCCGCAGAGGCAGTTTCCCTTCTAACGTGAAAGCAGCTGTACAGTATGGGAAAAATCTTCAGGCATTGGCTGTCGCATTAAATACCGTAGGAACAGTCAGCGTCAAACGCACCCATGAGATCCTTTCCGAAGTATTTAACATTCCGATTGCAGCAAGAACGATCAGTAACATGGTAAAAAGATGCGCTGACAGTCTGAGTGAAACAGCAGGCATGGATCAATGCGGTGTCCTCCCGAAATTCAAAGGAACTGCCATGCATGACTGCTGGGCTTCCTACTGGAATTATCCGAATATACCGCATGCTGTCTGCTGTGCCCATCTTCTCCGTGAATTAACAGGGATTGATGAAAACCATCCTGAGCAGAAGTGGGCATCTGCATTTATAGACCTTTTACTGGAAATGAAAAAGGTCAAAGAGAAAGCCATAGAGAAAGGTAAGGACTCTCTGAGCTATTATCACTATCATAAGTTCGATAAGAAGTATGATGAACTCATCGAACAGACCTGGAAGGAAAATCCGCTTCCCGAAACCACGAAGAAAAAACGTGGACGGAAGAAAAAAGGGGAAATCCCTGCCCTCGTAGAACGTCTTGCAAATTACAAGGCATCAGTCTGCCTTTTTATCCATAACTTTATGGTTCCGTTTGATAATAACCAGGCAGAACGTGATCTTCGGATGATAAAGTTCAAGACCAAAGTATTCGGATGCTTCCGAACTGAAAAAGATGCCAGAGATTATCTGAAAATCATGTCCTACGTTGGTACGGCACATAAGCAGGGATACAATGCTTACACAGCAATCAGAAATGCAATCTCAGGTCATCCTGATTTCATCTTTGAATTAAGGGGGTTCTGAATAGTTACAAATAAAATTATAATTTATTTTTTAATACCATATAAGTAGTTTCTGGAACTATTTTTCTTATTTTTTCCCATTCTCCATTCTTCATAAATTGCCGAACAAAACTTGCACTAATTACTTCATCATTAATCTTCTTTCTTGGTATCTCAATTACATTAATTCCAGAACTATTAAGAATTATATGCATATCTCTATTATATTGGGCTGTAACTTCATCAGAAGGTTCTGTTCCTACAAAACGTACTGATATCCCAAAGCCAGGTGCAATATACTTTGCAAAAATCTTTAAATCCAAAAAACTATCATAATATTTTTTTGTTGAAGATTCTTTTATAAAATATCCTGGAAAAGTAAGCGTTGATATCATAAATCTTCCTGCTGGAATTACAATAACATTAGAAAAATTTTCCACCCCACTCTGCACCATTTTAAAACGTTCTTCAAATGAAAAAATAAATTTATTCTCTTCTACAACAAATATATATAATATATCTACATGACGGGAAGCTGTTTCTATAAGATATTTATGACCATAAGTAAAAGGATTACAATTCATAACTATTGCTCCTGATTTAACACTGTCTGTTGTACAAATATTTTTATATTTATAGCACCTTCTTACTTCACGCTTCACTTTATCTATATATTCACCTATTTCGTTTTCCATATTGGAATCCAACTTAAAAATAATTTTTTCTGGCTTAATATTTATCTTTAATTTAATTTTTTTTAAAATATCATCAGCTATTAATTTATATGCTTTGCTATTACAATGAGTAATAAAATCCCAGTAAAATCTTTTACCTTTAGATGCAGAAAATATTTTTTCATAATCTACAGAAAGTGTATACAAATCATTTGAATCAGTCCAAGGAAAAATCATTATAATAATATCATCATCTAGTATATTATATTCACCTATTTTTTGATATATATACTGACTATATCCACTATCAATACCTAAATTTACAACTCTATATGATAATTTCCTTTGATTTAAGTTGCGTTGTAAATGTGAAGCTAAAGTTTCACTATCAGATACGGCATATCCAGACATCATACAATTACCTAATAAAAAAATACTATTATTATAATTTTCTGGTATATCCGTGGTAATACGGTTACCATATATATCTGTATTAAAATATACTGAAGAATAATTACTTTGATATTTTATATAATACTTACTTACCTCAATAACTTTACACCCAAGTATATCATTTAATAAATCTTGAATGGGATAGTTATTATCTTCATATATATCTTCAACAAAATTTTCAGGAAACATGTTCTTCTCTTCTCTTGCATAATTCATACGGTTTTGAATTAAATTACAACAAGTATTCTCATATTTAAGCTTTCTTATATTAAATTTATAAACATTTTTACATAATTTTTTCAATTTATGATAAACTAAATTATCTATAGAATACTGTATGCATTCAACAATAAAATCTATAGCTTGGACTTTTGTACCATAAATATTGTTTCTAGAATCTTTAATACCCCCTCCCGCATTATATAAACTTACTTTACTACTATCAAGAATTTTTACTTTTATATTACCATTTAGTGTTAATTGTAATTGTAAATCTAAATTATTATATACCTTATAATACAAAATCTTTATTCCTTGTTTTTCTATAGATTTCAATATATTTGAAAATGCATTAACACAATTACTTGCTAAAAGTGGACTTCCACTTATATTATAATAATCTTCTATTAGGTTTACTATTCTAATAAAACGTCCAAGTGACATTTCTTCTAAATATTTCCCATTACCCGAACTCAAAAATATCTCTGTTTCATCATTTTTAATTTCCAGCTCTTTAAAGTTATTGTCTTGCAAAAATTTAACATCTAGTTTACATTTTTCTAACATAGATTTAATATAAAAAGTATAAGGATTATATTCACTAATTATCATCTTTTCATATCCGAAAAGCTCAATCCATGTCAATAAAGATTTTTGTGAAAATTTATATATTTGATTATAATCTCTATATGAAATTAAGGATTCTAATGGAATTATTTTAGCTTTACAATGCACACTATCAAGTTCTAAATATGCTTTACCAAAATAGGTTATGCTTATAACTATACTTTCTTGTCCTAATAAGTTACATTCTGATAGTGACCGTATAAATATGTTAATATTTTTACTCTTTTCTTTTAATATTTGTTTACATTTATTCTCAAAAAGTTTTTTTACCTGGTTTAAAATTTCCTGGCTGGCACCAGTAATAATAATGGTACCTGTTTTATAACATTTAAAAAATGCCTCAAAAACCAAATTATCATCTACCATATTTATACAGTTTTTAATTTTATTTTCTTTACTATTTTTCTCTCTTTCATATTGGAAACATAACTTTGCCTCCTTATCCACAACAGGAATATTATTAATAGAAGTATACTTAATAAATATTTTTTCAGCTTCATTCCTTGCATAGCTTTCATTTGTTCTATCATCCATAATAATGTAATGCATTTTTGTATTTATTATTTCTAAAACATTGATAATTCCATTTTTTAAAGCACGTTTAAAATCTCCCTGTGTTATTCCTCCAATAAATTTACCATCATATTTAATTATAAAAACAATTTCATTTTCCTCTTCAAAAACTGATAATAATCTTTTCACAGACAATTCTTCAAATAAAACAACTGGAATATTTACATTCTTATTTATATTCAATATTTTTACCCTTTCTATAATAAATATAATATATAAAATAACTAATAGAATTATTTCAATAAACTTATTATAATGCTAAAATATAATTCATAGTATCCTTACTGAAAAATATTATAATTATTTTATATTAATATTTCTTTCATCAGGTATCGCATATAAAACTAATTCATCAGCATTGCTTGCTTGAGATGTATAAGCATCATATTTTCTTAAAATATAATTATAGCCATCCACTAAAGAAGATATAAAATTGGGTATTTCAATCAAATCCTCAATTTTATGATAAACACAAATTGCCAAAACAGGTCTGTCCTTAATTATAATCTCTGAAATATTTTTTAATAACTCTAATTCATTTCCCTCTATATCTGCATTAATAAATGTTATCTTATCATCTCCTATAATTTTAGAAAATTCTGTATTTTCATCTATAAAAGTATTCAATGGTATAACCTTTTTTCTATATTCTTCTGGCAAATATTTAAGATTTTCGCAAAATCTTCCAAAAATATTTTTGTCACCTTCAAAAGCGTAAATTTTTTCTGCTTTTAAGCCATTTGCAAAATATAAAAATATGTTATCTCCTATACTTGTCCCACAATTAATCCACACCTCATTTTCTAAATGTAGATATAATTCTTCAAATTTTTTATTGTATATAATATCTTCTCCATAAAAATATTTAACACTACCTTTACAATTTCTAAGAGAATATGTACCACCTTGAACGTACATTCTTATATATTCTGTTAAAATATTTTTGGATGTTCTATCACCCAATAAAGACATCAAAGCTTCTAAATCATCTATATGGTTTCTAAAATAACTTACACATCTTCTGTCAATTCCTGCATATATATGTTCTCTTTCGATATCTGTAACAGAATAATACCTAATAATATTATTTTTATATAATAAATTAGTAATCTCCATCTGGGTTATTCCCATAAAAGGTACAACATTTATTATAATAAATGAATTTTCAGGATTTCTTATTATATTATGCATATCATCACAATGTATAACTGGTATTCCATTTAATATATACTGTCCAGCTTTTTCTTTATTTTTATCAAAAACTGCTTTCACTTCTACACCATTATTTTTTAACCATAAAACAAAAGGCAAAATACCACCACTACAACCATAGATATATACTTCATATCCATTAATTTTAATAATTGGACAAATAATCCCTCCTAATACTGTGCCCTCTACATATCTTTTTTCTCTTTCCTCTCCAAACACTATTTCACGTAAACCTTTTGACATAGCCCTGCTACTCCTTTCTTTAATCCAGTGTTTTAAAAAATCACCTTAACCAAATAGATATCTACAACCAATACTGCCTGCAAGCAGATATTTTCTAATTACAGAACAACCATATCAACTATAAAAAACACCTCTTTTAGTATATTGCTTGATAAGATTAAAATACATTTGTAATAAATCTATACTTTCACTTTACAATTTACAAAAATTTCAGAACCATATTCTGGAATATCATTTGCCAATTTATATAAACCATCCATAACTTCATCATTAATAATATTTTCCTTTAACATTTGGTACATTTGATCATGAGAAAAAGGTTTTACAAAATAAGAACCTTTATCCAAAATAGTAAATCCACTTTTTTTTAAACAACTAATTAACATATTTAAATCATATACCATATTCTGCTGGTACAATATATTTTTATCAGACAGTTCATGTTTATCCAATATTAACCCCATGTTTACTGCAACCAATCTATGTAATGAATCTGCATTAGGAACATTAAAATGAATTATAGTATTTATATCTGAAATTTCTAAAATTCCTTTTAATAACTCCTCTGGCTGTTCTAATTCATGTAATAAACTAGAACATAAAATAAAATCAAACTTCTTATCAGCTAACTCTTTCGTAGGATAAAAGAAATCATTATAACATACAACATTTTTTCCATCTGCTAAAATTTGGGCATTATCAAAAAAAGTTTTACTTGGTTCTATAACATAATAAAATTCATATTCATATCCAATATATGAAAATAATGGCTCCATACCACAACCAATCTCCAGTATTCTCTGTGGTAAATATTTATTTATTATTTCTAATAGTTTCCTTCTTCTGTAAGCTACTTGATATTTTTCAAATCCTGCCTTACTATATTCTTGTGTATATTTATCTATATCTCTCATCCAGACCCTCCTATACATTTGCATACAAAATATAAATAGTTCTATTTTAATATTTTGGAGTATATCCTATTAATAGAATACTCTCCACCAAATGCTTCTTTGCTATTAGCTAATCCCATATTAAGATATTTCCCTTGCTCTTCTGTAACAATTCCCCATGTAAGTTTTTTATAACCTCTTATCTTCATTTCTTTAATTAACGAATAATATAAAAAGCTCATAGGACTTAATCCATCATACTCTGGCAAAGCACATAAATATTGTGTATGTGCCACATTAACCTTATTAAAATAAAACATCATTGCACCAGCAACAATTTTTTGATTTAGTTCAATTCCAAAAAAACTACATTCGTTTTTTAAACGAAAATCCTTAAATTCTATTAACTCATTTATTGTATGTACTGGTTTTACATTGTATTTATTTAAATTATTGCATAAAATGTTATAAAATTCTATAATCTCGTTTTTTGAATCTAATTGTATAAATTTACAACCTGCCTTTTCAGACTTAGAAACACTATATTTTTTTCCTTTTGATAAATTTTTAATAATATTATCATTATAATTAGAATAGTTAACTAGTAAATTTAATTCTTTATATTCCTTATATCCTTTATTAAAAAAAATATATTCAAACAAACTATCCGGTTCAATACTATATACACTTGATGTAACTTTATATTCTATCTCATCAATTTCTTCTTTTATTGCCTGTTTTTCAATTATTTCAACTATCGATATTATTTTCTCAACCCGGTAATTTTTTTTATTAATTACTATTCCACCAAATGTACTTCCTTTATGTGAACATAAAACCTTTTTTTCATTTTTTATAACCAAACAGGCAGGTATAACTGCTGCCAATTTACCTTTTCTATCATATATCATATATGAATTGTCTATAAAACGCCCTTTCGGATGATAGTTTAAAAAATTTCTTGTATGTAAAAAAGTCCCATTTATTGATTCTATATTTACAAAAAAATCCCATTCTTTTTTATACTGTTCATTGTACTTTACTATTTTATAATTTATAAAATCATCCATAAACACAACTCCCTTATTCCAAATTTACAATTACTTTTATCAAGATATAATATTTAAAACTTTCTCAATTTAATAAAAAATTGTTATAAATTTAAAATACACTAATTAAAATCACAAAATAATTCTTGTATCTTGTAATAAGTAGATGTACTGGCATTAATTTTTTTATCTTATATTTTTTCTCCACCTGTTCTTGAAATATTCAATATCTTCACCAGAATAAAAATGTTTCATAAATTGACTATTGTAACATTGTTCTATATATTTTTCATCAAGCAATATATCTTTTTTTGCTGTTTTATAATACTTTGAATACCATTTACTATCACTCTCATTATCTTTTTTTAAGATAAAATTATTTAGTCCTAAAAATTTTCCTATTTCTTTTTCCAATTTATTCATTTTCTCTAACTGGTATATCATAATATTTAAATTACAAAATTCATAAACAGAAAAACCTTTATCTTTATCAAATTTATAATTATAAATATTAATATTACAAAAATCA
>ERZ778516.1727-NODE-1727-length-16071-cov-13.343094_pt1 | contig 16071 bp, 18 predicted proteins | sample MGYA00510342_ERZ778516 | MGnify/ENA primary metagenome ERZ778516 (study PRJEB29527, sample SAMN07138961) | mouse gut metagenome | material: feces | host: mouse | place: China:Nanjing | collected 2016-01-25 ... | reverse complement strand
GTCCGACTTATACCCCAAAATTCGATGTTTTCAAATTTTTGTCATGTACTTAACATAAATTTATAAAAAAAAGGAAATTTTAATCGTTCTGAATTTGTATAATTCATGCTTGTTTATTAATTTTGCAAGCAGAAGTCCCACTCTAAATTAGAGAAGGACTCTTTACACTACGGGATTACCTAAGAATCAAGCTCTTGCCAAAATCCCCGCGACATAACACCCGATTTTTCCTCCTGACACCCACAGGTAGTCAGGGGGAAAATAAGTGTACCCTCAAAACCCGAAGTGGGTTATAGTGCTTTTCGATGCCGAAACTTCTATCATACATAGATTTACAAAATTCCGCGCTTCCGAAAAATACGTCACGTGCCACCCTCGACAAGATCAGCCAGTTCACCAACTCACTGCGCGACTACTGCCACGGTGAGGATGTCGACATGAGGCTTGCACAGACCACCCCCTTCGTCATCGGCTACGGCACCGCACTCACCGACGGCACCGTCCGTAGCTACAGCTCGACCGTTGCCAACGAGTGCGTCGAACGCCTACGGAGCACCCTCCGCCGCGCAATGCGAATGAGGCTCATACCCAACTACGACCCCATACCCGAAGCACTCATCCGGCTCCGCGAAGAGGTTTGGCACCTCGACATGAAGGCGGAAACACCGATACCCATCGAACTGAACACACAGGAGGAGACCTGCGAACTGGCACGTCGCCTGACATGGCTCTTCGCCAACCGAGGCATCACCCGTCAGCCCGACGATCCCGCCGCACAACGCCGTCTTCGCGAAAGCATCACCGAGGCACGCGCCGCCCTCATCGTCCTCTTCGGACTCTTCTTCTACGGACTCGACGTCGAGTCCATCATCCGCCTCAAAACATCAGAGCCCTCAGAAATTTTCGTGCCGAAGTACGGCAGAAGCCTCCCGGTCCCGGCAGTCGCCCTCTCCCTCGCCCGAATGCACAACGAAGGCAAGATCTGCACCGCCGGCAACCACCTCTTCAGCGTGGTCAGCGACACCGACACCGATGAGCAGATAGCAGCCAAGGCACAGCGCATCACGGCACGTGCCCGCAAATGGCTCCTCCGTGAAGGCTTCGGACTCGGCAACCACTCGACCCTCCTCGGAGAATGGCTCACCGTGGCAGCCGCCACCGGAGCACCCACCGACGACATGGAGTCGGCACTCACGCACGCCGCCGAGGACCGTCTCACCCAGCTACCCACCGAGACCCTTCTCCGGCTCAACAACCCCGACAAAAGCATCTCCGGATTCCTCGAACAGAACTGGTACGTGCTGTGCAGCTACTCCACCACCTTCCGTGGTGACCGACTTCGCCGTCATATAGCCGCCTCCGGCATCTTCGGCACCGAGACCGACGCCATGCGCCGACTCTACGACCCGACCGACCTTGACGACGACCGCCGTCACGAATCCTCCGCTGTGAGCCGCTTCATCTTCTTCCGTGGCAACCCCATGGAGGCGATGCTTGTCGACAGCCTGCGCCGCGACGCCTCCGTACTCCGCGTCAGCCGTACCCGTCGCTTCGCCATCGTGCCCCAGCACGAACTCGAACTCTTCCAGGTCGCCCTCCGCGACTTCCGCGACGACGTGGACCTCGTCGACCGCGAGGAATGGATCCTCGCCCACCGTAAAGAGTTCGCCAAATCCCAGAAAGTGATCATCCACACCGGACCCTTCAAAGGCCGCGAAGCCACCATCGTCGACATCAAGACAAAACCGGGCAAAGCCTCCGGCAGCACCGCTACCACCGAGCCCGTCTACCTCCTCAGCTTCGCCCACACCACCTTCACCATCGTAGCGACAGCAACCGCCCTCGCCCTCGATGCCGCCCCAACCCCGCCAAGCCCACAGAGAATAATCTTCACACGAAGAAACAAAAGAATAAAAAGAAATTAATCTACAACCAGATACAATCACCCTCAAATTCCCCAATCATCTCACCTTCCCCTGAAGGATGGTCGGGGGATAACCTCATACCATTATGAAAGGCATAGTACTCGCCGGCGGTTCCGGCACGCGCCTGTATCCCATCACGAAAGGCGTATCGAAGCAGATGCTTCCGATCTATGACAAACCGATGATCTACTATCCGATTTCGGTGCTCATGCTTGCCGGAATCCGTGACATCCTCATCATCTCCACCCCACATGACCTCCCCGGTTTCAGGCGTCTTCTCGGTGACGGCTCCGATTTCGGAGTGCGTTTCGAATATGCCGAGCAGCCATCCCCCGCCGGTCTTGCACAGGCTTTCATCATCGGGAAGGAATTCATCGGTGATGACTCGGTGTGCCTTGTGCTCGGTGACAACATCTTCTACGGCTCATACTTCACGGGTATGCTGAAGGAGGCTGTGCGTTCAGCCGAGGAGGACGGGAAGGCAACCGTCTTCGGCTATTGGGTCAGCGACCCGGAGCGTTACGGCGTGGCGGAGTTCGACAGCGAGGGTAACTGTCTCTCCATAGAGGAGAAACCGGAGCATCCGAAATCCAACTATGCCGTAGTTGGTCTCTACTTCTATCCCAACAAGGTGGTGCATGTGGCGGAGAACATCAGGCCGTCGGCACGCGGTGAGCTGGAGATCACGACCGTCAACCAATGGTTCCTCCAGGATCGAGAGTTGAAGGTGCAGACACTCGGTCGTGGCTTCGCGTGGCTCGACACCGGCACGCACGACTCGCTTGCCGAGGCATCCACCTTCATAGAGGTGATAGAGAAGCGTCAGGGACTGAAGGTTGCGTGTCTTGAGGGGATCGCCTACCGCAAGGGATGGATCACGGAGGAGAGGATGCGCCGGAATGCCGCCCCGATGCTCAAGAACCAGTACGGGCAGTATCTCCTTCAGGTGATAGAGGAACTGAGGCACAGGGATATGACAGGTGATAGGTAACAGGTTATATGTAATAGGTCATTAGTAACACAATCTATGAGGAATATATTGATCACCGGTGGTGCCGGATTCATCGGATCGCACGTTGTCAGGCTGTTTGTCAACAAATACCCTGACTATCATATCGTAAATCTTGACAAGCTTACATACGCCGGCAACCTTGCCAATCTTGAGGATATTGAGGGCAGACCGAACTACACGTTCGTTAAGGCTGACATCGCCGATCTCGATGAGATGCGCCGCATCATCCGCGACTACGGGATCGACGGCATCATCCACCTTGCGGCAGAGAGCCACGTTGACCGCTCCATCAAGGACCCGTTCACGTTCGCACGCACCAACGTAATGGGCACTCTCGCCCTGCTGCAGGCCGCCAGGGAATACTGGGAATCGTTGCCCGAAAAATATGAAAGCAAGCGATTCTACCATATCTCCACCGATGAGGTGTACGGGGCACTCGAGCTGACCCATCCGGAGGGTGTTGACGCACCTTTCTCCACCAAGGCATCAAGCGGAAAGAAACATGAGGCGTATGGTTCCCTCTTCTTCACCGAGGAGACCAAATACAATCCCCATTCGCCATACAGCGCGTCGAAGGCATCCTCCGACCACTTTGTCCGTGCCTACCACGACACCTACGGTATGCCGACGATCGTGACCAACTGCTCCAACAACTACGGACCGTACCAGTTCCCGGAGAAACTGATACCCCTCTTCATCAACAATATACGCCACGGCAAGCCCCTTCCTGTCTATGGAAAGGGAGAGAACGTGCGCGACTGGCTGTACGTGGAGGACCATGCCCGCGCCATCGACCTAATCTTCCACAAGGGGAAGACCGCCGACACCTACAACATCGGCGGCTTCAACGAATGGAAGAACATCGACCTCATCAAGGTCATCATCAAGACCGTTGACCGTCTTCTCGGCAACCCCGAAGGTGAGAGCGAGCGTTTGATCACCTACGTCACCGACCGACTCGGACACGACATGCGCTACGCCATCGACAGCCGCAAGCTCCAGAGCGAGTTAGGCTGGGAACCGAGCCTCCAGTTTGAGGAAGGGATCGAGAAGACCGTCCGCTGGTACCTCGACCATCAGGACTGGATGGACCGCATCACCAGCGGCGACTACCTCCGCTACTACGACGACATGTACTCCAATCGCTAATCTGGCTCTTCGCTCATATTAAAATCTTTAAATGATTCAAAAGATTTAAGGCGTTAGCAAAAGTTAGCGCAGCAGTTTTGTTTCAAGTGTGAGCGCGGAGCGCGAAATTCCAACCGTCCCATCTCAATAATAACCGAATGAAAGTAACAAAGACCGACATAGAGGGCGTCCTCATCATAGAGCCTCGCCTTTTCAACGATGCCCGTGGCTATTTCTTTGAGAGCTACAACAGAAAGAACTACGAGGAAGCGGGTATAACCGCAGATTTCGTACAGGATAATGAGTCATGCTCCACGCGAGGCGTCATGCGCGGGCTCCACTTCCAGCGACCGCCATACGCACAGGCGAAACTCGTGCGTTGCGTGAAGGGGAAAGTACTTGACGTGGCAGTAGACATCCGCAAGGGTTCACCCACATACGGACAGCACGTGGCAGTGGAGCTTTCGGAAGAAAATCACCGCCAGTTCTTCATACCGCGAGGTTTCGCCCACGGATTTGCCGTACTCTCCGATACAGCGGTGTTCCAATACAAATGTGACAATTACTATCATCCCGAAGCCGACGGCGGCATCTCCATTCAGGACGACACCCTCGGCATCGACTGGCAGATAGACCCTACGGAAGCCCTCCTGTCTGAAAAAGACACGAAACATCCGCTTCTGAAGGATTTTGATTCACCCTTCATTCTTAAAGAGAAATGAATATACTTGTGACTGGCGGAAACGGACAGCTCGGAAACTGCCTGAGGAATGCCGCCAAGGGATCGGAAGACAATTATATCTTCACCGATGTGGCGGGTGACAACGTGGTGCGTCTTGACATCACAGATGCAGATGCCGTCAGCCGGATGGTGAAGGAGAATGATGTGAAGGTCATCGTCAATTGTGCCGCGTACACCAACGTTGACAAGGCAGAGGATGACGGGGAACTCGCGGAGTTGCTCAACGCTACCGCCGTAAGGAACTTGGCAGAGGCGATTAAGGCAAACGACGGCACGCTAATACATATCTCAACCGATTACGTGTTCGGAAAGGAGCCATATAATGTGCCGTGCCGTGAGGACCAGAAGGGTACCCCGACTGGTGTCTACGGTATGACAAAACTCCACGGTGAACAGGCGATCGCAGAGAGCGGTTGCCGTGCACTGATTTTCCGCACAGCGTGGCTCTATTCAGAGTACGGAAGAAATTTTGTGAAGACGATGCTCAACCTGACGGCTACGAAGCCGGAGTTGAGGGTGGTGTTTGACCAGGTCGGTACCCCGACGTATGCGCAGGATCTTGCAGACGCAATCTTCCATATAATCAATAAGCGCAAGATGTCGGGCAACGAAGGGACTTACCATTACTCCAACGAAGGTGTATGCTCATGGTATGATTTCACCAAGATGATTGCAGAATACTCCGGCAACACGGAATGTAACATCCAGCCATGCCACTCCGATGAATTTCCCTCCAAGGTAATCCGTCCATCCTATTCTGTCCTCGACAAGACCAAGGTCAAGGAGATATTCTCCCTCCGCGTCCCATACTGGACGGATTCTCTAAAACGTTGCATAGTAAATCTAAAATCAGAATAAATTTTCTTGAAATATAATAATCATTATTAAAGTAATGATTCATTCTATCCCAATAAGAATTTATGGGTTTAAAAAAGAATATCCTTTATAGCAGCATACTGACTACAGCAAATTATATATTCCCGTTATTGGTATATCCCTACGTCTCACGAGTATTAGGTGTCACCAATATCGGGATATGTAATTTTATAGATAGTATAATACATTATTTTATCTTATTCTCCATGATGGGCATTACTATCATGGGAGTGCGAGAGATTGCATCAGAAAAGACAAATCGTATTTCTCTTGATTCCAAATATAGTAGTCTTGTGGCGTTGAATGGAATCATGACACTGATAGCAGTTGTTGTTTTAGTTATAGTTACGTTTATAGTTCCTCAACTTTGGGAAAATAAAGAGATGATGATATATGGAGGGGTTAAATTGGTAAGTAATTTCCTCCTTATAGAGTGGTTCTACAAGGGAATGGAAGATTTCCGTTATATTACGATGAGAACCATTGGCGTAAAGTGTTTGTTTGTTGCGTCAGTATTCATATTTGTTCGTGAAAAATCTGACTATCCAATATATTATCTTCTTACATGTTTGATGGTTACGGGAAATGCAGTCATTAATTTTATTCATGCCAGAGAATATGTTTCGTTTAAAATTAAATTGATATCATTCAGCTCAATATGTAAACCATTCTTCATTTTAGGATCCTATATGCTTATAACATCAATGTGTACCACATTTAATGTAGCATATTTGGGATTCGCTACTGATGAAACACAAGTCGGATACTATACCACAGCAACAAAGCTATATTCAATCTTATTGGCATTGTTCACGGGAGTGACAAGCGTCATAATGCCGAGGATGAGTTCTTTGCTTGCAGATAAAAAGATAGAGGAATTCAAAGAATTATTGAAAAAAAGCAGTGAATTACTTTTCTCATTCTCTATTCCGGTAATAGTATTTACTACATTATTGGCTCCTCAGGTTATATTGTTAATTTCCGGTCCCGGTTATGAGGGAGCTATAACACCTATGAGAATAGTGATGCCACTAATGCTTATTATTGGATATGAGCAGATTATAGTAATTCAAGGACTGATGCCATTAAGAGAAGATAAGATAGTGATGAGAAATTCAGTTATCGGAGCAACGGTAAGTCTTATACTGAATATATCGCTGGTTTCAAAAATGGCAAGTGTAGGATCTTCAATTGTCTGGATATGCACTGAGACAGTGGTATTGATTCTTTCACAAATCGCAATCACTCATATAATCGGTGTAAAATTTCCGATTAGAACTTTCATTAGGAATATAGGGTGTTATATCCCACTATTCCTTATCCTATTTTTCTATAAAGATATATTATTTTATGAATCTTATTTAATATTGCTTATAACGGCAGGGTTATTCTCGGGAATATATGTGATGATTTCTCAAATATTTATTCTTAGGAATCCATTATTAATAAATATTCTAAATCCGCTATTAAAAAAATGGAAATAAATAATTTGATATTAATTGGAATAGTATTTCTCTTATTAATGTTAATTGGGAAATGGGTATTATTATTGTTATTGAGTCCATTGATTATAGCGTTTAATAAGAAGAATCGAGCGGAGGCTTGTAAGATAGAAAATAGTGATAAAAGAAATGTTAGTGGTCAAATTAATGATGATAAGGTTAAAAATAATAGTATCTTTAGAATAATTAAATCAAACATAAGAAGATATTTAGAAGGGTATATGCGATATATGCAATTCCAGGTTGCATATATTCCATCTCACCATATAAGGAATTTCATATACAAGACAATTTATCTTGTGGAAATGGAGAAAGATGCCATTATTTATTTTGGAGCAGAGATAAGAGGTGGTTTTAATTTATCTTTAGGAAAAGGATGTATTGTAGGTGATAAAGCTGTTCTTGATGCTCGAAGAGGAGGAATTGAAATTGGAGATAATGTCCAGTTGGGAAGTTTTGTCAAATTATGGACAGGTTCGCATGATCATGATGATCCATATTTTCGTAGTATGCCAAATAAAAGAGGACCTATAAAAATTGGAAATCGAGCTTGGCTTGGTCCGAATGTGACAGTTCTACATTCTGTGACAATTGGAGAAGGTGCTGTGATTGCTGCTGGTTCAGTAGTTACAAAAGATGTAGAACCTTTTGCGATAATGGGAGGTATACCAGCAAAGAAGATCGGAGAACGGTCTCATAATCTGTTATATAATTTTAAAGGAAATTATATCCCTTTTTATTAATGAAGTATATAGTCGGATTTATAGTCTTAATCTTATCCCTGTCAATGTTTTTTATTGATAGGAAACGTAAGTTTCAACTGATTTTAATCAGTTGCGTATGTTTGAATTTTGCATCGTTCCCATTTGTATCATTTGGTTCAGCAAATCAAATGTTATGTCTGTTCTTTTTTTTATCTGAAATTAGAAATTTAAAAGTATTTTTACATAGATTGAAAAAAACTCCTATATATTTAGCTCTTTTGATAGTGACTCTATCAACAATAATTACTATTATTATGAGTCCGCATGCACATAATATAGTTACAATTATTGGGCTGATAATTGGGGATTTATTGACAAAATATTATGTAATCGCGTATGCATTCTTAATGTTTACGGATTCATGGTTTAGATTAATGAGCCGTACTTTATATGTATGTTTATTGGTGCTTACTTTTTTTGGAATTCTTAATCTTTTAACAAAGGATAGTATTGTCCTTACAATGATGGGAAATACATTTGGAGAGAAGATTGCAAGTTTAGATCGGATGCGTGTTGTTGCATTGTTTAATTATCCTTTTGATTATGGTTATATGTGTGTTATGTCTTTACTGATTACTATATATAACCAGAAACGTAAATTGTTGACAAATAATGCAATCTTGATAAGTTATATTTGTAGTGGAATTGGAATAGTAATATGCGGATGTAGAACTATATTTGTACTTGCAGGAATATGTCTATTATTGTATTATATGATTAATTATTCAGTTTTTAAGGCATTAAGGGCTATTTCAATTTGTGTAATAATGGGTATTGGAGCCTACTTTATGATACCGAGTGTAAAAGATAAGGTTGACACGACATTGACAGCATTTACATTTGAAGAAACAGAAGAAGATTCCGGAAGTAGTCTCGTTGGAAGAATTCTTCAGTATGATACGGCTATTAACTATATTCAAGAACATAAGATATTTGGCAGGGGATATAGATTTTTTCAAAAAGATTTAGGGTATGATAAGAATGGTAATGGTATGTTTGATCTCCCAACTGAAGCTCGTCCTCTTTTAGGTCTTGAGGGAGCCATTATGAAATTAATTTTAGAGAATGGATATTTTGGGGTAATTTGCTATTTATTGTTTTATATAATCATGATTAGATATAGTCTGAAGCTATGTAGATATAGTAAATTGGACGGCTCAATGGCAGCAATTATATTGACAGCGTACTTATTGTATGGTAATATGACAGGAGAACTATCAAGTTCGATAATAACATTTATATTATCCGGTATATTCTTAAAAAAATCGGATATTTGTAGGATTGAATATTTAAAAAGATGTAGAAATTTGGAAGAACATCAGTCATCAAACGGTTCGTTGCAAATAGCTTGATAAATTTTTAGTTACATGGAAGAGATTTTGGCAATAGTTATACCGGCGTATAAAATAACTTATCTTAGAGAGACACTGGAGTCAATCAGCAGACAGACAGATAAGCGATTTAATCTTTATATTGGAGATGATTGTAGTCCGTATGATATTGAATCCGTTGTAAAGGAATATGAAAATAAAATCCCATTGACATATAAGCGATTTGATACAAATCTCGGTGGTAAGGATTTGGTTGCTCAGTGGGAACGCTGTATTGAGATGACTAAGGATGAGGAGTATATCTGGCTTTTTAGTGATGATGATACAATGGATCCAGAATGTGTAGCTTCATTTTATAAGGTATTATCTGAAAATAGGGATGATGAGTTATTCCATTTCAATATCAATATGATTGATGATTTGGATGGTGGAAAGATAAAGACACTTCCTCTCTTCCCAGAACGAATGACTGCGGGAGAATATTTAGAGTCGAAACTACGTGGAAAGATTCTGAGTTTCGTTGTGGAATTTATATTTTCAAGGGTATTGTATAAGAAAGTAGACGGTTTCCAAAATTTTGATTTGGCATGGGGTTCTGATTTTATGACATGGCTTAAAATGTCAGTAAATTGTAAAGGTATATTGACAATAACTGGAAGTAAAGATTGTTGTGTCAATTGGCGTAAAAGTTCGGAGAATATTTCTCCGGATAAATCCTATCCTATCATTATAAGGAAGATAAAATCGTTAATAAAAAATGCAGCCTTTATTAAGGATCTTATGCTTTCAAAACCACATAAGTTTCAGCCATTGATAAAGTCATTCCGTTGGTTACGATTCCCATTAGGTGAAATTTATCGTAGTAAGGATATTCTTAGAAAGGAAGATATTTTATATTTATGCAAATTATATATAAAAAATGTTGGTTATCCTATTATGGTATTATTTATTTATTTAAGAATTCTGATTAAAAAGTAATCTTCTTTGATAATATTTGATTATGAAAAATAAGAATCGGATTTGTTGGATAACTGCCAGCTATATGTTGCAGGTTGATTTACCATTATTAGCAACGTTGACAAAGGATTTTAATATAGATTGGTATTTCTGGGGAAATAGGGAGTCTTCCACAGGGAAGACAGCGTTGAAATATGCGGAGGATAATAATATACCTCTCAATTTTATTGAAAAAGGAAGATTTATATTTCATCCTGGTAATTTCTTTGATCAGAAAGAAATTATAAAAGGTCTGGCGAAATTGGATTATTCAATCTATTATTTCGATATATCTACTTTTCCTTGGATGCTCTCTTTGATTAAAAGGTATATTCCGGAAAACAAAGTGGTGATTGCCATGCATCATGGTAAACCTCATTCCGGAATGAGGTTCAAACCATTATATTTCCCATTCTTAAAGTATATAAATAAACAGAATTGCTATCTGCAATACTTTTCAAATAATCAGGCAGAGGCTTATGCGGGTGGAAATATAGATAGAAGATATATAATACCTCTTGCTTTAAATGATTTTGGTGTTGTATCCGCAAAGCCAAGAGATGATGGAAAAGTCGTATTTACCGTTTTTGGAAATATAATCCCATCAAAGAATGTCGGGTTATTGATATCTGCTGCAAATAAATTATGGGAAGAGTATGCAGGGAAGTTTGTAGTTAAGATTGTGGGACATTGTAAAAATTGGCAGTCGGTGTATCAGCCATTGATTAAATATGGTGATGCATTTGAATTGGATATAAGGAGAATTGAGGAAAGTGAGATACCTAAATTATTTGGTGAGTCACATTATTTAGTATTGCCTTATAAATCAGTTACGCAGAGCGGACCATTGAGAATTGCCTACGGTTATAATGTGCCTGTTATTGCTTCTGATTTGGATGGATTTAAGGAGAGTGTAGTTGAGGACGTTACAGGATTATTATTCTCTGAAGGTGATATTGATTCATTATATTCGGTGATGAGGAGCACTATTGAGAATCATCCATTGATGTATGATGAAATAAAGCGGTCACAAAAGAGGTATGTGGATGAGAATCTTTCTACGAAATCTGTATGTGATCAGTATGTTAAAATGTTTAATGAAATTTTATCAGATAGATGTCAATAAAAAAGTCGATTACAGAGAATCCTTTGGCAATCTTCATAAAGATGATACCGACAATGGTAGATGAGTTCTGGAGGTTTGCTAAAGGGAATGCCAGATGTGGAAATTCCGGGAATCGGGATAAGATGTTAACTGAAATATTGATGTTGACACATGCTTTGGAAAAAGGATTTTCTTTGCCCAATATGAGAAAATCGTTTGGAAAGGAGAAAGCATCCAAGTTGTCGGTTCTTATAGAGAAGTATATATCTTCGTATGGTTATACTGCAGATTTGATTGTGCCGATTTCTCTTATGAAGAAGTATATGGAGTTTCATAAGGAGAATGGTATTAATTCTAAGGAACTTGATTTGATATCTGACCGTATTCAGAGAATAACAGAAAAATATAAAGAAATTTGTTTCGATAAGGCAGGAAGTATAGATAAGACAAAGGAGGAAATGCTTACGGTTGCCAAAGGAGATTTTAAAACATTGGCAACGGGAAGGTATTCAATCCGTAATTTTGATAAAACTCCTGTAGCGATAGAATCAATAAATGAAGCGATTGAGATAGCAAAGAAATCGCCCTCAGCTTGCAATCGACAATCTTATCGTGTTCATGTCTTTGAAGGGGAAAATAAGAATCATATTCTTAAATTGCAAGGGGGGGCAAACAGTTTCTCTGAATGTGTGGATAAAGTGATATTGATTACAGCTGATTTACACAGATATTATACTCGAGAGCCGCATTTGGGATATGTTGATGGCAGTTTGTTTGCAATGTCGTTGATGTATGCTTTGACGTATCTTGGAATCGGTTCAATCCCTTTGACTTTAGGAATAAAGACTAAGAATTTAAAGCGGATTCATACTGAGTTTGATATACCGGAGAATGAAATACCGGTCTTATTGATTGCCGTTGGTAACTACACGGATTCATTTAAAGTGGCAAGATCTGAGAGAAACGGAATCACTTCGTTCACTACCTATCATAAATAAAAATGAAAGTATCTATTCTGACATATCATTGGGAGGATAATTATGGAGCGACCATGCAGGCTTATGCCACGTATCGTGCTATAAAGGAACTGGGACATTCTCCTGAATTTATTGATTTGCGATTGCCTTATAATCCCTCATTAAAATCAAGGTTGGTTTTTGGATTAAAACGTATGCGTTTTAATTCATTCCGTAAGAAATATTTCAAGAATCTTACGTCAAAAACGTATTGGAGTGTGGAGGAATTGAGGAATAATCCTCCGGAATCTGATTGCTATCTTGTGGGGAGTGACCAGACTTGGAATCCTCAGATTGGAAAAAAATTATTGCCGGCGTTTTTCTTGACATTTGGAGATGATAATGTTAAACGAGTATCTTACGCGACAAGTATAGGTCTTAATAAGTGGGAGGTTTCTCCTTATATCTCAAATGAGGAGATAAAGGAATCGCTTAAAAAGTTTGATAGGATTTTGCTTCGTGAGGATAGTGCGATAAAGATCGCCAAAGATTTTTTTGAAGCTGATGCGGTTCAAGTGATTGATCCGGTACTGCTTTTCCCAAAATATTCGGAATTGACTGGCGACATAAAGCCTTCGAATGAGATCATAACGTATAAGTTGATAAATGATGAGGGCTTTTATGAGATGGCAGGGGAGATGGCAAAAAAAATGAATTTGCCGATACGTTCGATTGGCAGTGTGCGTAAACCATCGGGTTACAGGGCTTCTTATCCTGAGAAAGTTGAGGATTGGATTAAGAGATTTGCTGAGGCATCTTATGTAGTTACAGATTCTTTTCATGGAACAGTGTTTTCATTACTGTATCATACCCCTTTTGTGATATATATAGGGAATCCGAGTCGTGCTACCAGAATAGTTTCACTATTAACCCAACTTGGGTTAGAAGAGCGTGTTTTGTCAAAACAAAATACTCAAGAGGAGTTTGAAAAGATGATTGTAAAGCCTATTGATTGGAATGATGTGGATTCAAAGTTGTCTGTGTTAAGGAAAAAGTCAATGACTGAGTTAAAATATGCATTGAGTTAGAAATGAAAAGGTTTGGAATTATATCTATATGCCGAATATTGATATTGATTCTTAGTGCATTATTAATTTGGGGATTTACATCATTTTATGATGATGGCGTTGATGTTATCTCTGAATTGAAATTTAAGAATAATGGTAATTGGGATGGAAATTCGGTAGTATATGGATATGTCACGTCTTGGAGTAAGGATTTGCCTGACCCATTTTCTGTAACTCATCTGTCTTATGCTTTTGCTACAATTGACAGTACTTTCACTACACTAACAATAAAGAATCTGGATAGATTCAAAGATATTGTTGGATTAAAGAAGCAGAATAATAAACTAAAAGTATTGCTTTCAATTGGAGGCTGGGGTGCAGGTAATTTTAGTGAGATGGCTGCTGATGATGGAAATAGAACTGAGTTTATTCACAATCTAATGAATATTGTGAGAACTTATAATCTTGATGGTATAGATATTGATTGGGAGTTTCCCGGTTCTTCTCTTGGAAAAATTTCAAGTTCTAAAGAGGATAAGTCAAATTTTACGGTCTTGATGCGTCAGATTAGAGATTCTATCGGTAGGGACAGAGTGCTTACATTTGCGTCTCCTGCCTATGGAAACTATTATGATTTTGAAGATTTAGTTCCGGTTGTTGATTTTGTCAATATAATGACATACGATATGGGTGTTCCTCCGAAATTGAGTGCACCTCTTCATCAATCTCCAAATACTGGTAAAATATGTGTGGATTATGTAGTTGCTAACCATTACAAATGGGGAGTGCCTGTAAATAAAATGTTGATAGGTATCCCTTTCTATGGCAGAGGTGACGATAAAGAGTATAAGAAATTTCATGATTATAGGTATATCGTACCTAAGGCCGGTACACAAGTATGTTTTGATTCAATTGCAATGAGTCCATATATAATAGATTCTGCTTCTGGTAACATACTAATCTCGTATGATGATACAACGGCTGTCAAGGCTAAATGTAAATATGTCAAGGAGATTGGTGCTCGAGGTGTTATGTTTTGGCATTATTGCGGCGATAAGAAGAATGGAGAACTATTACATGCCATTAATTCAGAATTAAATTTTGTGAAATGAAGAAGAAGGTATTCCAATTTAATAAGGAGCTTTATAAGGTCACTGGTATACAAAAAGTACTTATGGATATTCATGAGGCTTTACGAACTGAGTTTGATTGTAAGATTGTTGGAGAAATTCCTTATGAAAAGGTAAATAAGAATTTAGAGATAGCGGAGACTGATTATGTCCGTTATAAAAATCCTTTGATGTTTCGTAATTCAATAGTGATTATTCATGAGAGACGGTTATTGCCTTTGATGTGGATTCTTATGCGTATCCCCGGTTTGAATGTCAAATGCATATATATTCATCATAATGAGTTGTATGGTAATAAATTATTGTCGTTATTCCCAAAGAATATAGTGGCTATTTCAGATGCCGGTATAAAAAATCTTACAAAATATTTTGGAGTAAAATATTCAGCAATTACTAAGATACATAATTGCGTGAGGGAGTATGAAGCGTATGTGAAAAGAGAAAAGAAATTTGATTCAAATAATGTGACAATATTATATCCGGCACGAATCAATGATGTGAAAAGACAGATTGAAATTGTAAAACATCTGAAGGGGAAACTTGATAATAGAGTAAAGATTCTTTTTGCCGGAACCGGTCCTCTTTTAAATGAATTGAATGATATATGTGAAGGGGATGAGCAGTTTCAGGTATTGGGATTTAGAGATGATATACCGGAATTGATGCAAAATTCTGATTTCGTGATGTTGTTTTCTAAACATGAGGGATTGCCTATTTCTCTTATTGAAGCGACTCAGAGGGGGATTCCTGTGATATGTAATTCTGTAGGTGGAAATGAGGAGATAATAAGGGATGGAGAGAATGGTATTATTTGTAATGATTGGGATTCATTACTTAATACTTTGAATACACTCCCGGCAATGACTCAGGATATCATTGATTGTATGTCGGAAAATGGTCGGAGAGCCTATCTCAATAATTTTAATTTCAAGATCTTTAAAAATAACTATATAAAACTCATAAAATCAGTAGAGTAATGCCACATTTAGCTTCGGATATGACTTGTACGGGATGTTCTGCATGTGCAAATATCTGTCCTCATTCAGCAATTGAGATGGCAAGTGACAGAGAGGGTTTCCTGATGCCAAACATCAACCCTGATTTATGTGTAGAGTGTAAACTTTGTGAAAAGGCTTGTCCGATTGTAAATAGTAAGGATTTGAAAAATCCGGAACCAAAGGATGCTATTGCATTTTGGGATAATGAAAGCCGAACAAAAAGTAGTTCAGGAGGGGCATTCTCAGCTATCGCACGATGGATATTGGATAAAGGAGGAGTGGTATTTGGAGCATCTTGGACTAATGGTTTTGAATGTAATCATAAAGGTTGTGATTCGGAGGATAAATTAGGTGATTTAAGAGGGTCTAAATATCTTCAAAGTGATATCAAGAAAACTTATATTGAGGCAAGGGATGCACTAAAGGATGGTAAATACGTATTATTTACAGGTACTCCATGTCAGATTGCAGGGTTAAAGTCATTTCTATTAAAACCTTATGAAAAATTAGTGACGGTTGATATTGTCTGTCATGGAGTC
>ERZ778516.1726-NODE-1726-length-16075-cov-4.734956_pt1 | contig 16075 bp, 8 predicted proteins | sample MGYA00510342_ERZ778516 | MGnify/ENA primary metagenome ERZ778516 (study PRJEB29527, sample SAMN07138961) | mouse gut metagenome | material: feces | host: mouse | place: China:Nanjing | collected 2016-01-25 ... | reverse complement strand
TTATTAATATAAACTCCATTCTTGGTATCAAAATTCCAGCCGGATTCTTTATAAGCCTTTGCTACTGATTTATCCGACTCATCTTTCGCAGTGATATTAAGCTCTACTCTCTCATCTGTAATTACAGACATATCACCTTCCTTTGAAATTCTCTGATAGTCTTCATAAACATAGCTCAAATCAGATACTTCGATTTTGGCTGTTCGTCCTCCTTGATAAAAATAATCCGAAACCTTGTTAGTATCATTATAGGTAACAATTATTTTGGGAGCCTGTCTGTCAATTACAAAAGAATCATAATCCTCTACTTTCTGATTCTGTTTATCCTGATAACTTGTCTGAATATCCCATTCATAAATATTTTTACCAGAAATACTCCATGAATAAATTGCATCGCCTGTATAAGTAATTTCCTGCGTATAAATCGCATTTTCTTTATCAAAATTCCAGCCTGTCACAGAATAACTATTCGTAAGTTGTTCTGCTTTTTCATTTTCTGCTGTAATTTCAATCTGAATTTTATTTACCGCAAGAGAATCCAAATCTTTCTTTTGACTGTCTTCATAAACAAAACTCAAGTCTGAAACCACGATTGTTGCAGTTCTGGTCTCTGTATAATAATGATTTTTCAGCTTATTATCTGGAGTATCATTATATGTTATACATACATCGGGTGCATTTCTACTGATTACAAAAGAATCATAATCTTTTACATCTGTTTCCTTATTATCAAAAATATTTTTATAAACAATGGTTGCTTTCTTCTCATAGATATCAGCTGGAACTTCCCCATTATTTAATATTGAAAAAGTATAGATAGCATCTTTTTCAAAACAAATACTTTTTTTATAAACTCCAGATAATGAATCTGAAGAATCAGAGTTTAAAAATATCCATTTTTCATTTTTAAATGCATCTGTAACCAAATTCCCTTTTGCATCTTTTGCAGTAATTTCAATCCAATCTGAAATTCGATTTTCAGGAGTTAAATCTTTCGATTCTGATAATTTGTCCTCATAAATATAGCTTAAATCTTCTACTATAATATCTGCTGTTCTTGAATCTTTATAGTATTCGTCTGCATGTTTATTGGTATCAGAATCATGATAAATAACAGTAATTTGTGGACCTGTTTTATCAATCACAAAAGACTTTCCATCTGAAACATTGTATTGTATATTGTCTTTCTCACAGGTCATACCACATAAATCTTGTATGGGTGATATATCAAAGCTGTAAATCGCCTCTCCATTAAATTCAATTTTTTGCTTATAAACACCATTATCAAATAACCATTCTTCTATCTTGACAGCTTCAGCTTCAGCCTCAATCCTGTTTCCTTTAGTATCTATTGCTGTTATTTTTTTCTCGACTTTCTCTTTCAGGATATTCTTTATTTTTTCTTCCTTTTTTTCAACTTTGGACGCATATACAAAGCTTAAATCTGTCACACTGATTTGTGAGGTTCTCTTTCCATAATAAAAATATTCTTTTAATTTATTCATATTATCATAAGTAACTGTAACCTGTGGAACCTGATTGTCAATTACAAAAGAAGCGCCATCTTCTGGTTCATACTTTACGTTGCTTTCATTTCCTGCCCTATCTGTATATTCTATATTAATCTCATATATGGCATTTGCATAGAATTTTATTGTATATGATTTGTCGACAGGATTCCATGCGCTCATTTCATATATCTTATCCCCTGCTTTTACTTCAAATCCCTCTGTAATTGCAGGAATATTATTTAGAATTTCTTTAGTATCTATTATATCCTCGTATTTTTCATTTTTTGCATAAATTCCTTTTATAATAGCTTCCCGAAATTCTTCCGGATTTACAAAACTGTAAATCTTTTTTTCTATCCTAATTTCAGCTTCGCGTTCTTTATTATAATAATGAGGAGCCATCTGCTCTGTTAAAGCATCCTGATACTTAACCATAATATTTGCCTGTTGTTTATCAATTCTGATAATTTCTGTACGTTTATCTGTACGACCTACCTTATCTTTTGTTGTTACAGTAATTTTATATTGATTTACTTGGTTTTTTTCTGTTCTTAAAGCTTCTATATTTGTAGAAATAGAAGTTTTATGTTTATCTTCTGAAGCATTCCATGTACAAGAACCAATAGAAATATCTGTATAATTCTTCTTTTCAAAATTATATTTCTCTATTCTGATTTTAGTATCGTCTGCAACAAAATTTGTTTCCTGAATTTCAAAATTTATTTGTACATTATCAGAAAATGTATATACGTTAATTTTTTCGCCTTCTATTTCTTCTGGCTCGTCAACACTACATTCGCCACCATTCTGGTAAGTAAACTCTTTTATATCAGGATTTTTCTGGTCAAGAAGAATACCTGCGCCATTATAATAAGCCTTATTTCCCGCATAATCCTCAATACAATAGTATATATAATAAGCTGTTGGTTCTTCTTTTTCTGGTAAAGTCACTATAAATTCCTGATTACCAATAACATCATTCTTATTTTTCCAGCCTGTAATATCTTCAAGTTTTACGTTTTCATCCAATGGCTGATTCACCAAATAATACTTTATCTCATTTACTCCAGATAAATTATCTTGTATATCAGTTAAAATAAACTTAGATGGATACTTGTTTCCCATAATTTCAAAGTAAGTTGATAAATAAGACTTTCTTTTATCTGTCTGGCTTAAATCATACTTTTCTGATAGTGGATTTTCACTATCCATATATTTATATAACTCCACCTGTCCTTTTGCTGTTGGCAAAGTATTGTCTATGCTAAATACAAATTCATCTTTTGTGGGCTGTTTTGTTGCATTTCCACATTTATCTGTATAGGAAATATTCAGTTCATAATGTCCATCACCTGTAAATTCTACATTATAACTGTTATTTAAATCCGTTCTTTTTTTAATTTCATAAAATGGGTTTTTATTACCAGTGATATAAATTTCATTATTATTCTTGTCCTTAACAGAAATTCCTTCTTTAATTGCTTTTTCAAACTCTTCTATATCTAAAGAAGAGACTTCTGTTATAGAAATTTCCGCTGTTCTCTTTTTATAATACTTCTTTTTATTTCCGGATACGGGTTTTTCTGTATCTGTAAATTTAATGGAAACAACAGGAGGATTTGTGTCAATAACAATTATTTTTTCATTTTCCACGGTATTTCCTGCATCATCTGTGTAAGTTACTCTTATTATATATTTATCATCTGTACTGTTACCTGCTTTAAAATTTAATATAGTTTTATAAATATTTGAATTATTGTTATCTTTTTCCCATATGTTTTTTCCATAGCCATTATCTGAGGTAGTTAATAAAACTTCTTCCTCCTCATTTTTTTTAATTGAAACTTTACTGTTATTTTGATTAAAATTAATATCTTCAATAGCTAAATCAACTTGTACATCCTCATTAAAAAAAGATACTTTATCATCGTTTTCCCATTTATATGAAGGCGTAAATTTATATCCCTGAATAACAGGAGGTTTTTTATCTATTCTCACTGTTGCCGTTGCTGTTGAAGAATGTCCTACATCATCTGTACAAGTAAGGTCTATCTTATAAACAATATCTTCACCGTCTTGCGCAGTTAAATTATAAGTCAGTTCTTTGGAATTATTATTTTTCTGTAAAATTGAACAATCCTTTTTCTCAGTATTTATTTTCAAAACAATATTATCATCTGACAAATTTGTTTCTGTAATAACTGCTTTTATTTGCACATCTTTATTAAGTACTATGGCGGAACCTGATATTGTTTTATATTCCTTATTATCTATACTATAACTAAGTTCAATTTCCGGTGGTGTGACATCCAGTTTAAATCCCAGTCCATCATAATAAGAAATATTTCCTATCTTATCTTCAAGCCTGTAATACATATAATATCTACCATCAGTATCTTTCGATACACATAATTTTGCATTATTATTAATATCTGATATACCGTTTGTCCAATTTGTCCATTCTGTAAGTGCTTGATAATCCTTTGTTTCTTCAAAAACATGATAATCAACTTTTGAAATCCCTGAATAATCATCGAAAACATTTTCAAGACAAAATTCTGATTTATCAGTACTGGATAAATTTGTAACTAATTGTAAAGATGTATTTCTCAAAATATAACTCTTTTGCTCTTCCAATAAGTTCCCGTCTTTTCTTGTACTTTGTGAATTAACATCAGGAAAAATATTAATAAAACATTCTGCTTTTGGTCCTGTATTATCAATAACAAATGATTTGTCATCTTCCGTACTTCCTTCTACTTTAGAAAAACTGACAGAGGCGATATTACCGGATTTATCAGAATATTCTATATTATTCCATAAGTATTCCCCACTTTGTACAAATTCTATATTGTAAGAATTGTTAATTTCATTCCATTCGGAAATTTTTAAAACAATATTTCCGTTTTCATCTGTGACATGATATGTTCCATCTTCTGCTTTCTCTGATAAAGTAAGAGTTAATGGATTATTTTTATGATTTTGCGAATCATTTGTTGTAGTTACAGATATACTTTCTGTAATTTTTTCTCTTAAAGTTTCTATATCTATTCTGTCGGAATTTTTATTTACTTCAAGTGTTGCTTTTCTTCCCTGATAATATTTATTATTTGGATTATTTACATCAGTATATGTATTTCCAAGATTTTCATAAGAGATTTGCAATTTTAACGGTTCTATATCTTTTGTTATATCTATGGGATTATTTTTTTCTCCTAATACACGCGAATTGTCTACATATTGAATGCTTAACAGCTTAGTACCATTATAAAATTTAATTCCATAGTTTTGTCTGCTCAGCAATTCATAATCACTAATAACTACTTTTTTTACTGTGGAAGATAGTCTTTCGATTTTACCTTCTACTAAAACATCGCCCTTTATCTGGTTATCAGCAGCTTCATATACTTTATATATAATATCCATTGATTCAGCAGTCTGTACTTGTGATATATATAATGTTATACTTCCTGCTTCTATTATTATAGCCAATTCAACTTCCAATAAAGGTTTTTCCATATCGATTATTTCTGTAACAGGAGCATACTCTGTATCTCCATTGTTCTCGAGTTTGTAGGAATATTTGTTATTCACATTTAAATCTTCTAAAGTAATAATCAAATTTGTATCATCTGTCTGTGCTGAAACCTTTATTCCTAATTCGTCTGAAACTTCCGTTTTATCCTCTTTCCCCAAATTATCAAGCTGCAATATTATTTCATTATTTTCATCATACAAAATAAAGGAAAATATTTCGTTTTTTAATTCTGTCTCTCCCTGAAATTTTCGTATTATTGTTTTTTTCTCAGATGTACTATCAGCAGTTTCTTTTTCAATATTGTCAATAGTTTGAGTATTTTTGTCAGATTCATTGATATTATCTGCCCGTACCCCTTCTGTCGACAAAAAACTGTCCGGCAGCAGCGCTATCAGCATAATCATTGCCATAATAAGTGCAAACCATCGCTTCTTACTTTCAGTCATAGTTTTTTCTCCCTTTCTTTTTATCTTTTTTTCTGCTTCTATATCAAATGTCTTTATTCTACTATTTCGTCTGTATGAATAAAAACGATACTCTGGATTTCTCTTGCAAATCCTTTTTCCTCAACTGTCTGCAAATGTTCCAGTGGTTCTGTTTCTGCCGCCATAAACATTGCATTCTCTGTAAGCAGCATCGTTTCTCCTGCTCCAAAACCACTCAGAACTGTCGTTTCTGCCGCACTATCGGAAAGTATAGTTGTTTCCTCACCTCCCGCTATCTGCTCTGTCTCTATTTTTTCTGTAATAACCGTATTACCTGTATAATCTGAAATAATTCTTCCCGATGGAGAAATCCTGTCAGTTTCCTGTGAGCCTTTGTGTGATTGCTTTGCTTTTTCACTCTGCTCATTAATATTTTTAATTGCTTTCTTTCTGGATAATCCCGTGATATCTCCAAACGCTCTGGGGATTTTTAATGCAAAAAACAAAATCACTGTCAGAAGAAAGAGTATAATACATGCCGCTAATGTAATATAAAATATAAACTGGTATTGTTCATATGTCATGTTTGTCCTCCATTCTGCTCATTTTTTGCTGATCCAATTCTTTCTTCCACCTTTTCTATCTTCTGACGAAGCTCCTCAATCTCCGTCTGGACTGCTGGATATTTTGTATTTTCATACATATTATCCGATTGCTGCCGGATATTTTGCAGCAGAGATTTGATATCTTCCTCTGAAACTTCTGTAAAATACGCTGCCTGATTATCAATTGTAGTTACTGTTTCCCTCCATACCAGACGCTTGGTATCTTCATCACTACTTCTTGATACTGTTTCTACAAGCTGTTTCATACTTGTCCACATGGTAGCATATTCTTTATTCATATCATCTATGCGGGACTGGCCTTCATATTTACTGATATTCTGTCGGCATTGTCCGATTTCGACAAAAACAGAGGAAGTATTGTCATAATCCACAGCATCTTCAAACCATTCCACAGCATTTTTATAGCGTTCACTCTCTACTTCATAGTCATACCAATACGCCTTTCCTATCTCATAACAAACTTCTGCATATTCCTGTGGATTTCTTGACTTCAGTTCCTGAAGAGGCTTTATGGTACTGGCAAATCCCTCATCATTTTTACTGTCAAGACCTGCTTTCAGTTTTGTAATAATGGAAGATTCCTCTCTTGTAAAATTGCCTGTTCCCTCATCCTCTTCTGATTCCAGATACATATCTATCATTTTTAGATACGCATCTTTACGTGAAGGGTCAATTTGAATTGCTTCTATATAAAGCGCTTCCTTCTCATTTTGTGTCAGTGTTGCCACTGCCGCCTGTTCCACCAGATAATCATAGTTTTCCTTCAATCGGTTCTGTGCACCATTATTTGCAGCCAGAGCAGTAACTCCTGCTCCTATGGTAAGCACAGCGGACATTCCGAAACCAATCATTCTGCGCCATTGCTTTTTCAAATGCATAATATCAATACTTTGATAATTTTCCAAATCATATAGAAGCTCAGCACAGGACTGATAACGTTTTTCCGGTTCTCTCTGAACACATTTTTGAATAATTTTTTCCAAGCCGCTCGAAAGCGCCGGATTGACCTGACGAATCGGGCGGATTTCATAAGGTGGTGCAGATGGGTCCATCCCTGTTACCAGATGATACATTGTAGCTCCCAGACAATATACATCTGTTCTGGCATCTGTTTTTCCGCCAAACTGCTCCGGTGCAGCATAACCAATCGTACCGAAACTAATTGTATCTTTTACGTTAAATTCTTTAAATTCCTTTGCAGTACCAAAATCAATTAATGTAATATGTCCGTCAGGTTTCAGCATTACATTGGCAGGCTTCATATCACGATAAATAATTGCTGGTGTTCTGGAATGTAAATATCCTAGAACATCACATAATTCTATTGACCATTGAATTACGTTTTCCTGCGGCTGCGCACCATATTCCTTTAATCTGTGATTGAGAGAATTTCCCTCAATATAATCCATTACAATAATAAAGGAATCTTCCATATCAATAACATCAATAATACTTGGCAAAAATCTGTGATGCAGCTTTTTTAACATTTCTGTCTCAACAATCAAGCCCTGCTTGACAGATTTAAAATCATTGACACCTTCTTTACGAACCTCTTTGATTGCCCATGTTTTATTTGCTTTTTCATTAATTGCCATATATACTACGCTCATACCGCCGTGGCCAATTTCACTTAATATTTTATATTTTCCGTCTACTAAAGAACCTATTTCAAGCATGTCCACTCCTCCTAAAATGTTCTTACCACTGCTGAGGTAATATTATCCTGTTCATTTCTGCGCATATTCAGATTAATTAAATATCTGATATTTTCTGTTGCCGTTTTGGCGTCTGTTAAAATTTCAGGTGCAAGCATATGGTAAATTTCTTCTTGGGTAATCACATGCCGAAAACCGTCTGAACACAGCATATAAGTAGTATTCTGCTTTACTTCTCCATAAAACATATCAGGATAAACCTGCTCGGAAGCACCTACACACTGTAAAAGTACGCTTTTTCTTGAATCAGTTTCAGCCTGCTCTGCGGTCATATGTCCAAGCTCCACCTCCCTTGCTACAAAAGTCTGGTCTTTTGTAAGTTGAATCACCTGATTTTTCCCTATTTCATAAGCACGTGAATCACCGATATTCATCAGAAAATATTTATTTTGTGTAAAAAGCATTGCCACAACTGTTGTTCCAAGCTTGATTCCATGCGCTCTGCCATAATTCATAATTTTTTCATTCAAATCAAATGCCAGAGAAAACCACTGCTGACGCAGTATATGTTCATACTGTGGTTGCTCTGAGATAAAAGCAAGCTGCTTGTTTCCCCACTGTTCAAAGGCTTTGACTACTGTTGCACTCGCGACCTCGCCCTTCTCAAATCCGCCCATTCCGTCACAAAGTACTGCCAGAACAACATTTCCAATATGTGTGTCGTATTCCTTCATAAGCAGGCTGTCCTGATTTGTTGTTTTTTTAATTCCCATATCAGAATCCGCCGAAATCATAAACTGCATTTTTTCAACCTCCTCCCATTTATCAATACATACGAAATTCAAATTCCTCGTTTGCAAGCTTTACAATTGAACCATGTGTGAGCAGAGTTTCTGTATTGCTTTGAATCATCTGCCCGTTTACATAAGTATGATTTTTGGAATTTGTATCTATAATGTAATATTCTTTTCCACTGTTAATAATATTGGCGTGACTTCTGCTGATTGCCGAATTATCTCCAATAAAGTAATCTACATAATTCGCTTCTTTGCCAATACGGAAAAACGGATTATTAATAAAAATTTTTTCTCCATTCTTTTTTCGCAGCAGATATGGCTGAACAACAGCAGGAGCACTTAAAACAGATGTCTCACCATTTGTCATATTTCCGTCTAATACTGTCGTTTCACCGAAATTCATAGAACGTCCAGTGTATTGTGGATTTGTATTTTCCATACTCTGCGAGGCATACTGTGGATTTATCTGCTGATTCATGCCGTTTGGCACATTGTTCATATTGTACTGACCTGACATCTGACTCATGGTATTTACCATACCATTTTGTATTTGCTGATTTTGATTCATTCTGTTTGGTATATTATCCATGCTGTTTGGTATTTGCTGATTCGGATTCATACCATTTGACATATTACCCATATTATTTGGTATTTGCTGATTTCTGTTTATATTGTTTGATGGTATATTACCTGTATTATGTGGCGGCATTTGAGGTCTTGATATACTATTTGGTGGTATATTTTCTGGTTTGTTCTTTTTATGAAAAAGTCCTGATAAACCTCCACTCTTTTTCTGCTGTTTTTCCGTTTTTCCCTGAAATACAGTTCCTGGACCCTGCATAGGCATACCTGTTCTTGAAGAAGGGGCACCCGGAACCGTATAATTAATAAGAGGTGGCATTTGTCCCTTTTTATTCTTTTTTTCTGCTTTTTGTTTCTTTGATTGTTTCTGATTTGGCAGAGTCATCACAGGTCCACCAGAAGGAATCTGATTTGGTGTCATAGTGCCCCTCCTGACAGGCTGATACCCCGATAGCATTTCATTATTTGGGGGAATATTAGACTGGTTTCCTGTCTGCTGTCTGGAGGGATAATAATTTCCTGCCAGTTCTCCCTGCGGCTGCATTGGAGGTGGTGACTGTATTGGAGGTGGTGTCATATTTACTCTTTGCAGATTTTCCGCTGCGGATTTAATTTCCTGAGATTCTCCATGCAAAATTTCCGTATAATTTGGCTCCGGTTCCATATGCTGATTATTTTGAAGGTTTTGGAGATTAATTCTTTTGCCATTCAACTCATCTATTGTCTGCATAAAATTCTGCAGTGAAAAACTGGAATGACTGTTCAAACAGCCTATGATTTTTGCCACGTAATCACAATTTTCCGTCTGATCGTAAGTGACAGAAAATATAATATTTTTAAAGAAAGAAACTACATCATTGAAATTACCCCTCTGAATTGGAAGGCAGATGAGTTCCGCTTCACAGGTAGTTACGTCTACATATATGTAATCTAAATCAAGTGTAATTGTGTTGGCATCCAACATATATTCCTCTGCGGATAACAGAGCTTTAGATACACTGGAGAATACACCAAGAATACGATTTCTGCTCGCTGCTCCTGCAAGAAAGGTAGTTGCTGAAACCTTGGCTGAAATATTGTATTTTAAGTATTTTTTGTCATCTACCTGACTGTAAATAACAGGTGCAAGACCAACAATTTTATTGTTATTAATCATACCAAGGCTTAAATTATCTACGATATCCGCAGAATCAATTTCGTAAACTAAATAGGTGCTGTTACCTTGGTTTTCATAGGTGATGTTTTTCATATGGATAAATCCTTTCTTTTATTTAAATAATTTTACTTTAATTGTCTGTTTTACCGGTATTTTTAATAATGAATATATATTATACTCATACTCTAGTTCATATTTAATTGTCAAATACAAATCTCCATTTTCAACTTTTGATTCTGAAAAATCTAGACCTGAAAGTCCATTTACTACATTAAAATATTTCAAAATATCTTCTGCCTTATTTTCATCGCCATTTGAAAAATATCCTATAAATCTCTTTTTTGCTACATCTGGCAAAGATTCACTATCTGTAGACTTATACCATTTTTTATCAGTTGCAAAATACGGATTTGAACTATTGTTTCCAAAAACCTTTGTTACCAGTTGACTTATATATGTTCCCAACTCCGATTCAATATTAGCACCTGTTGTATTTAATCTTTCTATAGCATATGGGTCTAAAGACATACTTTCGGCTGTTTCCAATAAAGTATGTGACATATCTCCCTGAGCTGTATAAATAATCATAAGTCCTGACCAAAATAACATTAAAAAAGTAAACATAATTAATGTGACACAAGCTTCTAATGTAATTGTTCCTTTCTCTTTTTTTATTTTCACTACACTTCACCTTTCTCTGATTTTTCGTTAGTATCCTCTATATTGAACAAGGTTTGTTGTAAGAACAGATTCGTCTAATAATCCAGCCATTGTTTGCTTGAATGACATGTTTATACTAGTATTAAGATAAGTATATGACTTTCTTAAATCAAAATTATAGCTTCCTCTATTATGCCAATAAGATTCCATCTGAACAATATTACTAAATCTGGCAATTTGTTGTTCATCTGTTACCAATACTGCCATTATTAAAAAACAATATTGGCGATAATCCATTTTTAACAGTCCTTTTAAATATTTATTCGTTGGTTCCTGAGTACCTGTGAAAGCATTTTCTGCCAAAGTTTCCTGATATTCATAATCTTCTTTAGAGGCTTTTATAGCTCCCAATAAGTTATTTTTTAATTTCTCCTTTTGTGAAGCATTAAAAGATATGCAATTTGCAAAACTAACTATTAATGATGGAATGCCTGACGGGGTCAAATATATCTGTGATTTCCAGATTGGGATTTTTCCTCCATTCACTAATATAACCGTATCACATAAGGGCTCCAAAAATATTACCAAAGCCATCACTACTCCATAGCCAATAGTAGTTGCAGCTGCCATTGCCTGAACTTCTGCATTAGATGTCACTGGAACTATATCTAAAACTAATCTCAACAAATATATTCCTAAAAATGTATACATTTGATTTGCAATTTCACTATAACTGCCAAACATAATATACTCTAACTCAGCCCCGCTAAATGCATAATCATCACCTGTACCATTTTTCAAGGCATTAATCTGGCTTATTAGTGCTGCCAGACTTCCTATTACAGGTGCATTTGTAATAACTCCCTGATCAGGAAGTCCGATATTAGAAAAGCTGTATCCTGTCATTGTCTTTCCACTTGTTGTAGTTCTGCATGGTAAATTATAAGCCATATATAATGAAGTATATAAATGCTCATATCCAGTCACTAAAGAAACTAAATTTGTCAATATATTCCTTACAAAGGATGTAATTGTATCATATAAATTTTTTATGGAAGTTAACAATGCCTTTATTTCCCTTAAAGCATCTATTAATTTAAATCTCATAAAATCATTCTTTAAATTTTTTATTGATTGATATGTATCATTAATTGCATTTATAACTCTTGTAATATAGCTATCCGCGGCTGCGCCTCCTGGCAATCCTCCGAATTGTGTATTATAAAAATTGGTATTAATACATGCAGAAAGATCAGAATCAAAAAACAACTGTACTGAAAATATAGAATCGAATACTTCTGTAAAACATTTTAAAATTGTAAAAAGACCTCCCTGATTTTTTGTTTCATTATTTTGTTTATCAATATATGCTTGTATATCTGCAGCCGATACATGAGCTGCACTTGTAAACTTATATATATTTGCATTTAATCCATTTTTATACGTATCTTTGTCTATTTGTGTTGCTGCAAGGTTGTTTATATTTTGTTTAACTGTATTAAGATTATTAATTTGTACTTGTACAGGAGCCGAATTATATTGGTCTCTTATACCTTTCCAATCATCTATCAAAGGTTGTGTACCTTTTTGAGAAGCCTCTAGTGCGCTTTTTTGAGTAGTTAAATCTGCCAGTTCACTTTCCAACGCATCTCTCATTCTTTCACCTGCCTGATAAGAAGGGTCATCTGAAGAATAGTTATCATCCTGCATTTGCTGAAGAGATGCATTTATAGCTTCAACATCTTTTTTTCTTTCATTTATTTTATTATTTAATTCCTGTTTCTGTGTTGCTATATCAATAACGTTTCCCACTAAAGAATCCATAGTATTGTTAATTTCTTGAATCAAAGTATTATAAGTTGATAAATCAGAAATTAAATTATTAATATTTTTGACATATTCCAATTTTTTAGAATTATAATCTGTATATAATTGCTGTAATCCATTATCCCATGCTGCTGCGTTTTCATCTTCATTACTGTCATCATCAGGATTAACCTGTGGTCTTTCATTTTCCAAATAGGCTGCTATATTTTTTACAACATTATTTATATTTGTATATGCAGATTCACATTGAGTATTTGTCTGCTGAATATTATTGATTGTTGATATTAGTTGTTCTGTTTTTTCAAATATAGTAATTGAGGAATCTATAATATTTGCACCTTTAGTGATTGTTGATGTAATAGTTTCTAATCCATTTATTTTACCTTCCAATTCCTTAATAAAATCAAGAAGATTCAGTAAATCACTTCCTAAAGTAGTTGGCGCATTTAATTTGCTATATTCTAATACTTGATTATAAAGAATATCCAAATCCGCCAGCGAATACTCTCCAACTGCATTTACAGAATTAATAGTAGTTGTATCTCCTAAAACCGCTGCATTATAATCAACATATGACTTAAATTCATCCGCTAAATTTTTTGTCTGATCTATTGCATATAACCCAAATCTTTTTTGCAAATAGAAATCATAATTGGCTAATGTTGATGTTGAAGCTACTCCCATAACTTCCTTCATAATATTTCTATAAGTATTATATCTTCCTAAATCCGTAAATACTGTAATTAATGTAAGTGCTGGTGAAAGTATAACGATTAAAAAGAGTGAAATAACACCTTTTGACCCATTGATAAATTTATATTTTTTTCTTTGCTTTTTCACTTTAAATACCTCTGTTCTATCCTGAAATATGATTAAATAACTTTAATACACTATTAATTGCTTGTATGATTTTACTATTAAGGAGAGAAAGTGATGTTACGCTGTCTACATAATCTATTGTATTAAGATAATCTATTAAATCCAAACATTCTGCACTCCCTTCGATATCATAAGCAATATCACTTTGTAAAAATAATACTTGAAAAGGAACTTTATAAGTGCCTTTTATATGTACAGTAATATGTCTTCTTGACAATGAATCTGACTTTAATTCTATTGTTACGATAGGATTATTTAAATTTTTCAAAATAGAAGCCTTTTTATAACTATCAATTACATACATCTTTGCTTTTGTCTCATTTTTTGTTTTTAATATATTCTTCCTCAGCAAAGAATATCTATATGGATCTATATTAACTATCATATTTTTATCCGCTTTTCCATTTATTTCCGAATCCGGTAATTTATATGACTGGGCAATCTGTGCCGCTGTATTATCTGCAATTGTCTTAATTGACCATTCCTGATAATAAATAAATGTTATCATAAACAGCATAAAAAATAATACACACGACATTGCTAAAACCATAACGGCCTCTAACATAATCATTCCTTGATTTTTATTTTTAATCTTCTCCATTTTCCCACCTACTTTATTCCAAAAATACGCACAATAATATTAATAAGAGCAATTGTAATCATTAATGTTATAAAAATAATTTTGACTGTACGATCTGTTCCAATAGATTCATTCTTTGTAACTGCCCTCTTTGGACATTTTTTATCGTAATACAATGTAATAGATAATTTTGCCGGCGATAATGGTTCTATTGAATCATATACTATAACCTTCTTGTAAGATTTTCCATCAACAAAATATTCATATACTGCGTCCTGCCGATTTGAATTTGTTCTATCCCCTTCATAAGTCCTGACAACGTTGCTACTAATCTTCCTTGCAGTTACAATACTTCCACTTGCAATAGCACTCTTATATATTTTACCTGCTCTTCCACTATATGTTATGGTTAATATTTTTCTTACTATAATAAAAATGATTATTGCGCATATTACTATAAAAGCGTTTTGTGCTGTATCTCCTAAATTATTCATACAACTCCTCCATAATTATGTATTCTTAAAATGTATAAATTTATACTGTTGATTTATCATTACCATACAATTAAAATTTTTATCAAAATAATCTGCATTATCATAAATATAATCAACTACTAATTTAAAATCTTTATTTACAAATCCCCATTTTCCTTCTTCATTACATATAGCTGCAAATCCCTGTGAAAAACTTTTTGCGTTAACATATTCCGGTTCCTTTACAACTTTTCCCTTTTTATCTATATACCCCCATTTGCCATCGCTTAAATAAGCTATATAATCATTTCCAGCATATATATCCATATCTTCACATTTTAAATTTGATATTTCATTCAATTTATCATCTAGTAATTTATATTCTTCATTTTGCTTGACAATAATAATTCCATCCATAAAATAATTTCCCGATTTTTCTATTTTAATATCTTCGTATGTACTTTTAGAAATTTTTTCTCCTTTTTCATCTATAAAATACCAGATATCTTCAGTTTTTACAGCAGCCATATGATTTTCAAAAGCACTGGCCATTTCATATTCTCCAAACTGTTTTTCTCCATCTTTATTTACATAAAACCATATTCCACCTGACTTTACTGGAATAAGATTTGATTCTGCTGAATAATATCCTGCCTCCTCTATAAAATAGCCAAATCTTCCCCTTGAAATATTATCAATATCACTAATATAAGCTTCTTGTGCATTTTGTGCCAAAAAATATCCATTTTTATTAACTGGTCCTGCATATGTGAGACCTTCAATCATCTTTTCTCTTTCTAAATTTAATACAATTGCAGTTGTATCTTTATAAACCGTATAATATCCATTCGAATAATAATAATCGTTGTAAATATCAAATTCTTCTTCAATCATATAATAAACTCTATCATATAATATATTAAATTCCTCACTATTAAAGTCATTTTTCTTTGCCTTATTTGCATAGGAAAGTGCTGACTTATAACTATTTTCTTCCAATTTTATTTGTATTAACTTTATCCAGTATTTTTCTTCCTCTGGATATAGTTTTGTGGCTATCTCTAAAAACTCAGAAAACTTAGTTTGAATATCTTCCATACTTATTTCAGATATACTGGTATCTTTTAATTCTTCTATATAATTAGTATATACATTATAAATTTTCTTATAGATATCTGATTCGTTTTTAATATTGTATGCCTGACTGTAATATTCAATTGACTGAAGATAAAGCCTTTTTTCTGCGCTTGTTTCTGCTTGTTCTATTAAATTATTGTAACTTGTTTTTCTATTTATAATCCCTAAGACCAATACTCCCCATGATAATATCAGTAGTACAATAAATATTATCGAAAACATACTCCTT
>ERZ778516.1724-NODE-1724-length-16091-cov-15.841482_pt1 | contig 16091 bp, 14 predicted proteins | sample MGYA00510342_ERZ778516 | MGnify/ENA primary metagenome ERZ778516 (study PRJEB29527, sample SAMN07138961) | mouse gut metagenome | material: feces | host: mouse | place: China:Nanjing | collected 2016-01-25 ... | reverse complement strand
GGTTTATGGTTATATATTATTATATATAGAATAAACTAAGTTATAGCCTGGCTTTGGAGTATGTATATATGATTAAAAAAAATATAATAAAATCTGTCAGGACAAAGCTTATATTAATGATGACAGGCTTGTTAGGCATGACTATTTTCCTTATATGGTCTATGAATGAACTGTTTCTGCCAACATATTACCAGTATACAAAAGTATCAATGCTTGAGGAGTCTTATTCAGAGACCAATGAGATAGTAAGCCGTGATAAAAACTATAATGAAAATATAGATGCACTGTCAGAGGAAAGTACACTGGCACTTGAAATCCTTTCTGCTAATAATGCAACTAATGTATATGTTTTCAGGCTTGCAGATTATTTTGGGAATATATATTATTCTTATGACTATCCTGCATATGACAAAATAACTACTTTCCAGAAGCAACGTGTAAGAGAAAAGACCAAAGATTATATTTATGGAATGGAGAATTACCAGAGCTTTTATACAGATAGTGAAGGACGTGAACTGTTAAAAGAGAATAACAAGTATTCTGTATGTAAAGTTTTTGATGAGCGTATAGGCTCTTATTATATTGAAATATTTGGAAAATTAGATTCAGGTTCGTTTGTGTATATAAATACAAATTACCAGATGATGAAAGAAAATATAAAAATATTTAACAGTTTTATTTTTTATGCAGGGCTTGTGGTAATACTGATTGCTACAATAATAATGATATATGTAAGTAACAGTTTTACAAAACCTGTACTTAAACTTACTGAAATAGCAAAGCGTATGTCAGAGCTTGATTTTGATATAAGGTATCCTGTGACAACGCATGATGAGATAGGGGTACTTGGAAGCAGTATAAATACATTGTCAGAAACGCTGGAGAAGACTATTTCGGAATTAAAAGCAGCTAATAATGAACTTCAGAGGGATATAGAAGAAAAGACCCAGATTGATGAGATGCGTAAGGAATTTTTATCCAATGTTTCGCATGAATTAAAAACCCCTATAGCATTAATACAGGGGTATGCAGAGGGATTATATGACAATATTAATGATGACAGCGGAAGCCGTGAGTTTTATTGTGAAGTTATTATAGATGAAGCTGGCAAAATGAATAAAATGGTTAAGAAGCTTCTTACCCTTAACCAGATAGAATTTGGAAAGAATACGCTGTCATTCGAGCGTTTTGATATAACAGAACTTGTAAAACAGGTTATAAATTCTGCTTCGCTCCTTGCAGGACAGAAAGGGGCAGTAATAAATATGCCAGATTATGAACCTGTCTATGTATGGGCAGATGAATATATGGTGGAAGAAGTTGTTACTAATTATATAAGTAATGCTGCTAACCATGTAGCAGGTGCAATGAGGATAGATGTAAATATTGAAAGGCGTGGTGATGTAGTAAGGATAAGCGTCTTTAATACTGGAAACCGTATACCTGAGGATGAACTTGATAAAATATGGATAAAGTTCTATAAAGTTGATAAAGCACGTACAAGGGAATATGGTGGAAGCGGCATAGGTCTTTCAATAGTTAAGGCGGTAATGAATTCCATGAACAGGCAGTGTGGTGTGTTAAACCATGAAGATGGTGTAGAGTTTTGGTTTGAACTTGATAGTAAATAGCATGTGTAATTAAATGTTCTCATTGACGCAGTGAATGTGGTTATGGTACTATAGTATATATGATATTTTGTAAAATTTTCTGGAGGGATACCGGTATGAAAAAAAGGATGTATGCCGTAACTCTTGCAGCATCTGTTGTTTTAACAGGATGTGCAAGTGTTCCGGATTTATCTGACAAAGACAGTGAAATGATAAGCCAGTATATTGCAGGCGCAGTGCTTAATGGCTCTGATAATTATAAATATGCATTTAATTATGATAAGTCATTGTTAGAACCTACACCTGTACCTACGCCAGAACCAGCACCAGAGCCAGAAACTGGGGGACAGGGGTCAGGAAGCACTTCTCCAGGAACAGGGATGGCAGGAAACCAGGGTGGAAGTGGAAACAGCCAGGCAGGTGGCAGTACTATGCCTGTTACACAGAAAGCCAGCCTTAATGAAGTATATAATGTTGCAGGTATAAGTGTAAATCCTGTATCATATGAAACTAAGAAGAATATTCTTACAAGTTATTCTTCAATTTATGCTGATAATGGAAAGAAACTTGTAATAGTTTATTTCCAGTTTAAAAATACTTCATCAGGGGCAAAGAAAGTTAATCTTGCCAGGAAGGATATAAGTTATTCATTAACAATAGGCGGTGAAAGTTATGGTGCCCCGATGTTTACTATCGCAGAAGGGGATATGCTGAGTTTCAATGAGAAAATTGCAGCAGGCAAAAGTAAAAAAGGTGTACTTATATTCCAGGTGGATTCATCTGTAAAGGTTAAAAACATTGTTGTAAAAGCTGTAAAAGGGAATAAAGAAGCTACTGTCAGTGTAAAGTAAATATTTATTAATTTTAAAGCCAGGGAATGTACAATTTACGTTCTTAATGTGCTGTCTGTGCCATAAAGCGGCATAACTATTGCCACTTGTAAGTGGTAAAATATTGGAGGGACGGTTATATGGAAACAGGAATTTTGTTAGAGAGTGGAACTAATGAACTGGAGATTTTGGAATTTAAGGTAGGCAAAAATTATTATGGAATTAATGTTGCTAAGATACGTGAGATTATTTCATACCAGACACCTACACCTATTCCAAATGCTGACCCACGGATTGAAGGCATATTTATGCCAAGGGATGAGATTATTTCTATAATTGACCTGGCAGAGGTTATGCATCTGGAAAAGCCGGATAAGGTTACTAATGATATGTATATAGTAACCAACTTTAACCAGCTGAATACAGCATTCCATGTAAATGGGGTATTAGGTATACACAGGGTGTCATGGTCTGACATTGTAAAACCTGATTCAACTATTAATACAGCTGGTGAAGGTATGGCAACAGGTATTATCCGTATAGATGATAAGCTTATAATTATTCTTGACTTTGAAAAAATAGTTTCAGAAATTAATCCTGAAACGGGTCTTAAAGTTTCTGATGTTGAACATATGAGAAACAGGAGCCGTAATGAAAGTCCTATCCTTATTGCTGAGGATTCAGCACTTCTTAGTAAGATGATTGTAAATTGTCTTGAACAGGCAGGTTATACTAACCTGACAACAACAGATAATGGAAAAGAGTGCTGGGATAAGCTACAGCAGTATCTTAATGAAGGAAGTGTTGAGGAAAATGTATCATGTATTATTACAGATATAGAAATGCCTCAGATGGATGGACACAGGCTTACTAAACTTGTAAAAGAGCATGATAAGCTTAAACATATACCATTAATTATCTTCTCATCACTTGTTAATGCAGAGATGAGGCGTAAAGGTGAACAGCTTGGTGCAGATGCACAGTTATCAAAGCCTGAAATTGGGCAGCTGGTAGGTGCTATTGACAGCTTAATAGGAAGTACAGATGCATAATTTGTAAGGGAGATAATGGGATTGAACGAAGAAAAGGAATTAAACCAGACAAGTAATAATGATGGTTCTGAAGGTGGAAGCGGATTTGATAACCTTGAGAGTTTTGTAGAACTTGATGATTTGGGAAATCTTGAAGGTCTTGATGATTTAAGTGGTCTTGGGGATTTAAGTGACCTTGGGGATTTATCAGATTTGCCAGGTTTGGATATGTCTGTGGAAAATGATTTAGATGATGTAACAAATGATATGCCTGTTCCTGCAATGGAAGAAAAGGCAGATGTGCCATTTGTAGAAGAAGAACTTCCAGATATGGAGATACCAGAGGACCTGGATGCAACAGAAGTAATGCCATCTGTGGAGGAAGAACTTCCAGATATGGAGATACCAGAGGACCTGGATGCAACAGAAGTGATGCCATCTGTGGAGGAAGAACTTCCAGATATGGAGATACCAGAAGACTTGGATGCAACAGAGGTGATGCCATCTGTTGAAGAAGAAACACAGGATTTGGGTATGCCAGAGCCAGTCCAGGAAGAAAGTGTGGAAACAGAGGAAGCCAGCCAGGACAATGAGCCAGAACAGGCAGCAGATGTAAGTGGAAATGTTAGTGAAGAACCTGTCCAGGCTGTAGAACCAGATGTTGCAGCAGCTGGAGAAGATTCACCAATTGATTCTATGTTAGACGGGCTGCTTGATGACCTTGGTGTAGATGTTCCGCCAGATACACCTGTTGGAGAAGAGGAAACCACAGAACCAGACCTGGGTCTTGGTCTTGATGATATTCCAGATATTTCTGGTGGTACAGGAGAGGATGCTTCATTACTTGATGATGTGTCATTGTCTGTTGATGATAAAAAGCCTGCCCAGACAGAAGAACAGCCTGTCAAAGAAAATAAGAAACCAGGGTTCTTTAAACGGGTATTTGGCAATATTGTTACAGATGAAATTGCTGAAGCTGAACGCAAGGCTAAGGCAGATGAGGAAGAACAGGCTGTATTAAGGGAAGAGGAAGAGGCTAAGGCAAAAGAAGAAAAAGAAGCTAAGAAAGCACAGGCAGCAGAAGCTAAAGCTGCTAAAAAAGCAGAGAAAGATGCTAAGAAGGCAGAGAAGGCAGAAGCTAAAGCTGCTAAAAAAGCAGAGAAGGCTGCTAAGAAAGAGGCAGAAAAAGAAGCAGAAGAGCAGGAAGTAGTAGGAAAGCTTAATAAAGCTGGTGTAACGGTTGTAATTATTTTCGCTGCTTTAATTCTTGCAGGTGTAGTTTTTGGAACAAATGTATTTGGATATAAGGTTTCCAAATCTTCAGCAGAGAAATATTTTACACTGCAGAGATACAGTGATGCATATGAAGAGGCAATGGGAACTAAACTTAATGAAAAAGACCCTGATACATATGAAAAGATTATTACTGTAATGAAAGTGCAGCAGTCTTTAAATACATACAGCAGTTATGCAAATATGAAACATTATCCTGATGCTCTTAATGCGCTGTTGCGTGGGCTTCAGAAATATGATGATAATATAGACATGGCAATGGATTTAGAGATTGAAGGCGACCTTAAAGTATGTAAAGATAAAATATTAAGCATACTCAGGGATGAATTTGGATTGTCTGAAACAGATGCTTATGATATATTGAGTCTTGATGAAGGGGCATATACAGATAAAGTGGTAAGCATTGCAAAGAAAAAAGGTTGATTATAGCCTGCCGGTGAACAACCGGTGGGCTTTTGTCATGGAGGCTGTTTATGATAGCAATTATTGATTATGATGCAGGCAATTTAAAAAGTGTTGAAAAAGCACTGTTATATCTTGGTGAAGATTGTATAATAACAAGAAACAAAGATGAAATTTATAATGCAGATAAGGTTATACTGCCAGGTGTAGGAGCTTTTGGTGATGCCATGGATAAGCTTGACAGCTTTGGAATGACGGAGGTGGCTAGAAAGACTGCATTAGATGGAAAACCTATACTTGGTATATGTCTTGGATTACAGCTTATGTTTGAGTCAAGTGATGAAGCTCCAGGAAGGGCAGGTATTGGCATATTAAAAGGAAAAATCCTTGCAATACCACCTAAAGAAAGTTATAAAATACCACATATGGGCTGGAATTCTTTATCAGTAAAAGAGGATAGCCGTTTATTTAAAGGTATATCTGGTAATCCATATGTATATTTTGTACATTCATATTATCTTCAGGCAGCGTCAGAAGCAGACGTAGCAGCAACTACAGAATATATAACACATATACATGCCGCTGTAGAACATGGCAATATTTTTGCCTGCCAGTTCCATCCAGAGAAAAGCGGTGATACAGGGCTTAAGATATTAAAGAATTTCTGTGAAGTATAGAAAAAGTACTTGTATAACAGATTTGTGGGTTTTATATTGTAATATTGGACTAGCTGGATGTACCCTTGTAAATAATTAGGTATGTTTTGCCTCTGTGGAAATAAATAGGAGAGATATATGTTTACAAAAAGGATTATACCATGTCTTGATGTAAATAATGGACGTGTGGTAAAAGGAATAAATTTTTTAGATTTAAGGGATGCAGGAGACCCTGTTGAAGTTGGTGCTGCTTATGGCAAAGAAGGTGCAGATGAGCTTGTATTTCTTGATATTACAGCCTCATCAGATGCGAGGGCAACCAAGGCTGATATGGTACGCCGTGTTGCAGAAACAGTGTTTATACCATTTACAGTTGGTGGTGGAATAAGGACTACTGATGATTTTAAACTTATTTTAAGGGAAGGTGCTGATAAGGTTGCAGTTAATTCTGCAGCAATACAGAATCCAGAACTTATTTCAGATGCAGCAATGAAATTTGGAAGCCAGTGTGTTGTAGTTGCGATAGATGCCAAAAGACGTAAAGATGGCAGTGGCTGGACTATATATAAGAACGGCGGACGTGTGGATATGGGTATTGATGCCATAGAATGGGCAATAGAGGCAGACCGGCTTGGCGCAGGTGAAATACTTCTTACAAGTATGGACTGTGATGGTACCAAAGATGGATATGATATAGAACTTACAAAAACTGTGTCAGAAAATGTGTCAATACCTGTGATAGCATCAGGCGGGGCAGGCAAGCTTGAACATTTTAAAGAAGCATTTACAGAAGGTAAAGCTGATGCCGTTCTGGCAGCATCGCTTTTTCATTATAAAGAACTTGGGATATGGGAAGTAAAAGAATATCTTGATAAAGAAGGGATAAGTGTAAGAAAGAACTAAAAGGAGGAAGAATTTATGTCTATGATACAGAATGACTGGCTTGATGCAATACAGCCAGAGTTTTCAAAACCTTATTATAAGGAGTTATTTGAGTTTGTGAAACAGGAATACAGCAATACAGTTGTGTATCCGCCAGCAGATGATATATTTAATGCATTTCATTTTACACCACTTTCAAATGTAAAAGTGCTTATTCTTGGGCAGGACCCATACCACAATGTACACCAGGCACATGGACTTTGTTTCTCTGTACTGCCTGACCAGCCAGAGATACCACCATCACTCCAGAATATTTATAAAGAAATAAATGATGATATAGGGTGTGAAATACCTAATAATGGTTATCTTAAGAAGTGGGCAGACCAGGGTGTGCTTATGCTTAATACGGTGCTTACAGTAAGGGCACACCAGGCTAATTCACATAAAGGCATGGGCTGGGAGAAGTTTACCGATGCTGTTATACAGGCTGTAAATGAACAGGACAGGCCAATAGTATACCTTTTATGGGGGAAGCCTGCACAAAGTAAGATACCAATGCTTAATAATCCAAAACATCTTATTTTAAAGGCACCACATCCAAGTCCATTGTCTGCATTCAGGGGATTTTTTGGATGTAAACATTTCAGCCAGACTAATAATTTCCTGATAGAAAACGGTCTGGAACCAATAGACTGGCAAATAGAAAATGTATAATTTCTATAACCAATGCAGACCAGACCGTGGATAGTAATAATTATAGAGTAAATAACTGTCCAGAAATAACTTACCAGCCTGGAGCACCAGAAAACCAGGACATAGTCCTCTATGCCAGTAGTTTTCTTATTTGTGTATGGACATTTATCCTGTACCAGGTTAAAGGGTTATTTCTGGACAGTTCCTAAGATGGAGGTTCTGATGGCAGATAGTTCCAGAAACGCTGGTAAAATAGAAAAAATTAATATGGAAGGTGTTCCAGAACAGCTAGTATTTGGTTTAGATATAGGTACTAGAAGCGTAGTTGGTATAATTGGATATAAAAATAATGATGGTACATTTGTAGTAGTTGCACAGGTATCTGTAGAGCACCATACAAGGGCAATGCTTGACGGGCAGATACATGATATAGGTAAAGTTGCTGCAACTATAGAGAAGATACACAAAAAACTTGAAGATATTACTGGAAGAAGATTTAAAGATGTATGTATTGCAGCAGCGGGACGTGTACTTATGACTGTTGAAGCAGAGGCACAGATGGATTTTCATTCTGATACTGTTATTACAAGTGAACATATATATACACTTGATATGATTGGTGTTGAAAATGCATACAGCATACTGCGTGAAGAGAAACAAAGTGATGATATAAGGTTTTATTGTGTTGGTTATTCTGTTAAGCATTATTACCAGAATGGTTATATGATATCAAACCTTGAGGGGCATAAAGCAAATAATATAAAAGAAGAGCTTATTGCTACATTTCTTCCAAATGAGGTAGTTGATGGCTTATATGCTGCTGTTGAACGTACAGGGCTTTATGTATCAAATCTTACACTGGAGCCTATTGCTGCTATAAATGTTGCAATACCAGAGAAATTCAGGCTTTTAAATATTGCTCTTGTGGATGTAGGAGCAGGTACCTCTGATATATCTATAACAAAAGATGGAAGCATAATAGCATATGGCATGATTCCTTGTGCTGGTGATGAAATTACAGAATGTATTGCCAAATATTACCTTACTGATTTTAATGAGGCAGACAGGCTGAAATGTGCAAGCACATTAAATGAAGAAGTTGAATTTAATGATATAATGGGGCTGCCACAAAGGGTCACAGCTGATGATATAGCTGCAGTTACAGAAGAAACAATAAAAATGATTACAAAGGGTGTTGCTGATAAAATAAAAGAACTTAATGGCGGTAAATCAGTAAGTGCTGTATTTGTGGTTGGCGGAGGTGGCAAAGCTAAAGGGTTTACAGAAAATCTTGCGGAATATCTTGGATTGCAGAAAGAAAGAGTTGCGTTAAGAGGGTCTGAGGTGCTTGGCAATGTGAATTTTATGCAGGATGATGTTGTTATAGACTCGCTTTTAGTAACTCCTGTTGGAATATGCCTTAATTATTATGAGCAGCGTAATAACTTTATATTTGTAACAGTAAATGGTGAGCGTATAAAACTTTATAATAATAATAAGCTGACAATTATGGATGCTGCTGTACAGATGGGATTTCCTAATGAAGACTTGTTCCCTAAGCGTGGCAAATCACTTATATATTATGTTAATGGTGAGAAACGTATGTTGCGTGGCAAGGAAGGGGAAGCTGCTATTGTAAGGCTTAATGGGAAACAGACTGGAATGAGCACGCATGTTGAGAAGAATTGTAAAGTTGATATTATACCATCAACCCGTGGTGCTGATGCAAGGCTTGAGATTAGCAGCCTGCGTGAATACCGGTCAAATATGAAGATTATATTTAATGGCAAGGAAATAGTATGTCCACGCTTTGTAACAGTGAATGGCAGCCTTGTATCTGGTTTTTATGAAGTCAGGGAAGGTGACAGGATAGAGATACTTGGCTATTATACACTTGAACAGGTACTTGAATTTATGGATATTATATGCAGGGGTAAAATATATGTAAATAATGTAATTGCGCCTTTAGATGCAAAAGTTTATGACAATTTTTCTATTGCTTGTGAAATTATGAAAGAAGAACCTAATTATACTGAACTTATGGCGGAATATGGTGACGGACAGTTTCCTGTTACAAATGATGTATTATATCCACAAGAAGAACCAGAAGTACAAGAAGAGCCAGATACAGAAAGTTATAATAATGAACCAGAAGAAGCAGTTAGGGGATTACAGGATGAAGAATGGGATTCTGGAATAATAGAAGACAGTATATTGTCTGAAGAAGATGAAAATTTAACAGAACCAGAAGAAATTGTTCCAGAAATACCCAAAGCGGCTATAAATATAACAGTAAATGGGGAACAAGTAGTTTTAAACGGGAAACCGTCTTATATACTTGTAGATGTATTGGACTTCTACCCTGTTGATACATCAGTTGCACATGGTGACCATCTTGAAACTTCTGTAAATGGGGAAATGTGTGATTTCACCTGTTCTGTTAATGAGGGGGATTCTGTGAGGATTGAATGGGTAGATTGAAACATCCTTCTAAGGCTGCAAAAAACACACCCTAAGAAGGACTACACTTCAATCTTTGGAAATGCAAAACCAGCATTTTTCATCTCTGTTTGTGCCGCAAAAGGCATAGAATGGGGGATTAGGTTAAATATTATAAAAGGTATGGTAATAACAGATTATGAAAGTTTGCAGTATTGCTAGCGGAAGCAGTGGCAATTGTGTTTACATAGGAGATAAAAATACTAATATACTTATTGATGCAGGTATTAGCCGTAAAAGGATTGTGGATGGGCTTTATGCAATAGGCACAAGACCAGAGGAACTAGACGGGATATTTGTTACACATGAGCATATTGACCATATACAAGGTATTAGTATGATGGTAAAAATGTTTGGTACACCAGTTTATGCTACAGGAGCAACGCTTGATTATATAAGAAGTAAAGATAAGAATGGTGTTATATCAATGAAACATTTATATGAGGTACATCCAGATGAACATATCAAATTAAAAAGCATGGATATAACACCATTCAGCATGTCACATGATGCTGCAGACCCAGTATGTTATACAGTGGGTTCAGGCAGGCATAAAGCAGGAGTTGCCACAGATTTAGGGGTATATGATGAATATACTGTGGAACATCTTTTCGGAAGTGAAATACTTGTTCTGGAGGCAAACCATGATATAAGCATGCTGGAAGCAGGAAGCTACCCATACCAGCTTAAACGCAGGATACTTGGGGAAAAAGGGCATTTATCAAATGAAGATTCTGGACGTCTTTTGTGCAGGCTGCTTGGAAGTGGTTTAAAATATGCATTTCTTGCACATCTTTCAAAAGAAAATAATTATCCAGAACTTGCATACCAGGCAGTAAAATGCCAGATATGGGAGGAACTTGGAATAAATGAACTGCCTTTCCAGATGGCAGTTGCAAACAGAGATGTGCCTTCTGCACTTGTAAGTTTGTAAAGGTTCAAGGTAACTTGTTTATATAATAAGCATGCCATATAGCGGCAGAATGGAGGATATAATGAAGAAGACAGTAGTAACAGTAGTAGGTAAAGACAGCGTGGGCATTATCGCAAAGGTATGCACATATTTAGCTAATAACAGTGTTAATATACTTGATATTTCCCAGACAATAGTTGATGGCTTCTTTAATATGATGATGATTGTGGATGTAGCAGAGTGCTCTAAGGATTTTGAAACATTCAGCCATGAACTTGAACAGATTGGTGAAGAGATGGGCTGTATTATAAAGGCACAGAGAGAAGATATATTTGACAGTATGCACCGTATATAACGGGCTTAAGCTTCACTGAATGGGGGATTTTATATGATTAATATATACGAAGTTCTTGAAACGAATGATATGATTGAAAAGGAAAATCTTGATGTACGTACAATAACACTTGGAATAAGCCTTTTAAATTGTATAGACAGTGATTTAGACAAGCTTAATGAAAAGATTTATAACCGGATTACTTCTGTTGCCAAAGAGCTTGTGCCAACAGGAAAGGCAATAGAAAAAGAATTTGGCATACCAGTTGTAAATAAGCGTATTTCAGTTACTCCGGCTGCGTTAATTGGTGCATCGGCATGTAAAACTGCAGAAGACTTTGTTACTATTGCCAAAACCCTTGATAAAGCAGCTAAAGCCACAAGAGTTAATTTTATTGGCGGTTATAGTGCTCTTGTTTCAAAAGGCATGACAGAAAGTGACGAGCTTCTGATACGTTCAATTCCTAAAGCACTTGCATCAACAGATTTTGTATGTAGTTCTGTAAACCTTGGTTCTACTAAGACAGGGCTTAATATGGATGCCGTAAAGCTTATGGGGGATATTGTACTGGATACAGCAAAAGAAACAGCAGACAGGGACAGTATCGGCTGTGCAAAGCTTGTTGTATTTTGCAATGCACCTGACGATAATCCATTTATGGCTGGTGCTTTCCATGGTGTTACAGAGGCAGACGAGATTATTAATGTTGGTGTAAGCGGGCCTGGAGTTATGCGTAAAGCTTTGGAATCAGTGCGTGGTGCGGACTTTGGGACTCTTTGTGAAAAGGTTAAGAAGACAGCATTTAAAATTACAAGAGTAGGACAGCTTGTTGCAAGAGAAGCTTCAAAGCGCATGGGTGTTCCTTTTGGAATTATAGACCTGTCACTTGCACCTACACCGGCAGTAGGTGACAGTATTGCAGATATATTTGAGGAAATGGGTCTACAGCGGGCTGGAGCACCAGGTACAACAGCAGCACTTGCATTGTTAAATGACCAGGTTAAAAAAGGTGGTATAATGGCATCTTCTTATGTAGGAGGACTTAGTGGTGCTTTTATACCTGTTAGTGAGGACCAGGGCATGATAAATGCTGTTGAAGATGGGGCACTTACTCTTGAAAAGCTGGAAGCTATGACATGTGTATGCTCTGTAGGGCTTGATATGATAGCAATTCCAGGTGATACAAAACCTTCTACTATTTCAGGTATTATAGCTGATGAAATGGCAATCGGCATGATTAACCAGAAAACAACTGCTGCACGCCTTATTCCAGTGATTGGAAAGGGTGTTGGTGAAAATGTGGAATTTGGGGGGCTTCTGGGACATGCACCAGTTATGCCTGTAAACCAGTTTGACTGCAGTGGTTTTATAAACAGGGGCGGAAGGATACCAGCACCTGTACACAGTTTTAAAAATTGATTTTATAATTAAAGAAGCATTGGAATCTGGATGGTTCTGTCAATTTGTATAAGATTTTTTGGAATGCAGCGGTTAATTATTTTGCACTATGCGGCACGTTCCCACTCAATGAAAAACGCAGCAGTGCATAAGCTCTTAAAAAACAAGGGCTAAGCACTGGCGTTTTTCAATGGCCGCCAAGTGCAAAATAATTAACCTGCTGCATTAAATATACCCTTTGTACAAATTGGATGGATAAAGCCAGAAACTATGCTTCTTTTGTTATATTATGGATATTTGTAATGTATATATCCCATCCAGGTGCAATATCATTTAGTACAGCAAACCCTGATAAATAAAGGGCTTATATGTGTTTGAAAATTAAAAATCCTAAAAAGATTATATTACCCTGGCAAGTTCCAAATGTTTTACCAAAAGGCAGCTGTTATGGGGACGCTGGTGCTTAAATCTGGTTCTTTCAGATTTTATGCACCACCACGTATCCCATACAAGCGCAATGCGTGCAAAGCCATGTTGCAAACATGGCTTTGGGGTGGTAAAATTTTGGAATTGCCAGAGCTGGTAACTTATGAAGTATTTAATTTTCAAACATGTCTTAAGTGTGTTTTTTACTGGCAGAAAGATTATAAAATAATCATGCCCCGTCGTTTTCTGTATGCATATATTGTAACAATTTGTCATATACTATAAACGTATGTTATTTGCTGGAAATGCCTTAAATATCAAGTCGAAAAGTAACATTTTTTAAGTATTGCAGCAATATATTTATATATATATGATTTTATTATAACCCCATATAAGAAGAAAGGATATGCCAAGGAGGCAGGAAGGGAAATGTGATGCAAAACGTCAGAGTGTTATTAGTTGATGATAACAAAAGAATTGTTAATTTACTTAAAGAAGCCCTTACTAAAGAACCAGATATGGAGGTTGTAGGAACAGCGCCGGATGGCGAGGAAGCGTTGAGAATGATTGAACTTTATAAACCTGATGTGGTTTTACTTGATTTAATAATGCCTAAAATAGACGGACTTGGTGTTATGGAGAAATTAAGAAAAAGTAATTCTGGACGCATCCCTAAAATTATAGTCGTTTCCGCTGTAAGCCAGGAAAGCGTTACAGAAAATGCATTTGAATTAGGTGCAGCATACTATATATTGAAACCTTTTGACACACATATGGTAGTGAACAGGACAAGGGCAGTAGCCCTTAACAATGAGAAAGACAACAGAGTTATAAATACAGTTTTTACGAACCAGCAGCATAATAAGAAAAAAATAAACAACCTTGAAGCAGATGTGACCAATATTATACATGAAATTGGGGTGCCTGCACATATTAAGGGATACCAGTATTTAAGAGATGCAATAATTATGTCAGTAAATGACAATGAAATGCTTGGTTCAATTACAAAACGCCTTTATCCGACTATAGCCAAAAACCATAAGACTACATCAAGCCGTGTGGAAAGGGCAATAAGACATGCGATAGAGGTTGCATGGAGCCGTGGGAAGATGGATACTATAGAAGAACTATTTGGATATACTGTTAATTCAGGCAAGGGAAAACCTACAAATTCAGAGTTTGTTGCACTTATTGCAGATAAAATACGGTTAGAGTATAAGATGCGTGCTTAAGGCTGTTTATACGTGTTGAATTTATTACAAGTATAGATTACCTTAATTAGATAAAAAATGTCTTTTCAGTATCAGATATTTGGGGTATAATATATATATGACCTGAAAAGAAGGAGGTATTTTTGATGAAGAAAGTATTATTTGTAGCGTCAGAAAGTGTACCATTTATAAAAACAGGAGGACTTGCGGATGTAGCAGGCTCTTTGCCAAAGTATTTTGACAAAAAAGAGTTTGATGTAAGGGTTATGATACCAAAGTATGCATGTATCTCTGATGAATGGAAGCAGAAGATGAAGTACAAAACGCATTTTTATATTGACCTTGCGTGGCGTAAGCAGTATGTAGGTATTCTGGAAGCAGAATACGAAGGGATTAAGTTCTATTTTGTAGATAATGAGTTCTATTTTGCAGGAGATAAGCCTTATGGATATACACATGAGGATATTGAGAAGTTTGCATTTTTTTGTAAGGCTTCACTGTCTGCCCTGCCAAGTCTGGAATTCAGACCTGATATAATACATTGCCATGACTGGCAGACTGGACTTATACCTGTATACCTGCATGATATGTTTATGGAAAATAACTTTTATCATGGAATTAAGACAATTATGACCATACATAACCTGAAATTCCAGGGAATATGGGATGTAAAAACGGTTAAGGACATTACTGGCTTAAATGCATCATTCTTTGCAGCAGATAAGCTGGAGGCATATGGTGATGCAAACTATCTTAAAGGTGGTATAGTTTATGCAGATATGGTAACTACAGTTAGTGACTCATACGCAGAAGAAATTAAAATGCCATTCTATGGTGAAAAACTTGACGGGCTTATGCGTGCACGTAGTAACTGTCTCACAGGTATTGTCAATGGTCTTGATTATGATGAGTGGAATCCAGAGACTGACAAGCTTATTTATGCTAACTATAATATTAAGAATTTCCGTAAAGAAAAAGTTAAGAATAAGAGAGGTCTCCAGAAAGAACTTGGTCTTGAACAGGATGAAAGGAAGTTTATGCTTGGACTTGTTTCAAGGCTTACAGACCAGAAGGGACTTGACCTTGTTGACTATGTTATAGAGGAAGTCTGTGCACCAGATACACAGTTTGTAGTCCTTGGTACAGGTGAAGAGAAATATGAGCACTTATTCAGGCACTTTGAATGGAAATACCATGACAGGGTATCTGCCAATATTTATTATTCTGACGAACGTTCACATAAGATATATGCTGCGTGTGATGCTTTCCTTATGCCATCACTTTTTGAGCCTTGCGGTTTAAGCCAGCTTATGAGCCTTAGATATGGTACAATACCTATTGTAAGGGAAACAGGTGGACTTAAAGATACAGTAGAACCATACAATGAGTATGAGAATACAGGAACCGGCTTCTCATTTGCCAATTACAATGCCCATGAGATGCTTGGCACTATAAATTATGCAAAAGATGTTTACTACAACAGGAAACGTGAGTGGAATAAAATTATAGACAGGGCAATGGCAATGGACTTCTCATGGAATAATTCAGCTAACAAATATGCAGATTTGTACAGAGGGTTATAAAAGAATTTATATATAAAAGGAATATAGTTTCACTAATGCATCAAATAATAAATTCCTGATACATTGGCAGAGAATGATTGTTCATATTCAAGCCGGATAAATAAGCCATAGCAGTGGCTACGGTGTATGATGGCAGCTAGACGGCTGGTGTGTTAGTTATTACTGTTGTAATATGGTGTGGGATAACATGCCAGGTGAAACTATTCCTTTTTTCAATTTTATATGTAGTGGCAGTGCCAATATAGCCGTGCAGTATTAAATGTAAATGCATGGCTTTTTTTATTATTTTGGAGGTGGTATTTATACGCTTGGACAAATATCTGGCAGAAA
>ERZ778516.1722-NODE-1722-length-16099-cov-5.264523_pt1 | contig 16099 bp, 14 predicted proteins | sample MGYA00510342_ERZ778516 | MGnify/ENA primary metagenome ERZ778516 (study PRJEB29527, sample SAMN07138961) | mouse gut metagenome | material: feces | host: mouse | place: China:Nanjing | collected 2016-01-25 ... | reverse complement strand
AATCTCTTCCATTTTGCCAGCAAGTTCAAAATGCTCCTTCGCCTTTGCAATATATTTATCATACCGCTCAATCGTAGTAATATGACAGTTTTTCGGCACAAATGTGCTCATAAACAATGCGGAAAACCCAACCGCTGTCCCAACTTCCAAAATGCGTTTCGGCTGTATCAAAGTCATCAAAAACCGCAAAAGCGACTGCATCTGTGGACGGATAATTGGAACATTGTCCTCTTTTGCTTCCTGTTCCAATTGATTTAACAGTGGCGGCAGCGTATAATCAAAAGAATGCAAAAATGCTGCTAATCGTTCGTTGTCCACTATTCTTCCTCCGCTTCTTCATCCACGCCGCACATAACCTTTATCATTTCCTGTGCGGTCATAGCAGTGCTTAACTCATATGTCCCTGCTTTAATCTCTCCTCTGTAATCGGAAAACAATTCTTGAAAGAAGAAAATATTCGCATCTGCAACTAGCCCTTTCTGCTCCAAGACCTTTGCAAGCGCCATTGGCTTTGCATCTTCCGATACAACAACACTTACTGTTCTGCCCTCCCCCTGTGATATCGGAATATCAGCAAACACTTGATAACCAATTTCATAGGCGCCCACTGCTAGACGGAATACGCCGAAAATTATTACCGCTGCCAGCGCTATCCGCACAATCATAGAAACAATCGCCCCTAAAAACTGTTTTGCACTCATTCCCTCTAAACCTCCATAATAATTGGCAGAATCATTGGACGGCGTTTTGTCTTTTTCCACACAAATTCTCCAAGCGTATCCTTTATGGTAGCCTTTATCTTGCCCCAATCTGTAATATTTTTCTTTAGGCAGGCAAGCACTGCTTTCTCAATAATCTTGCGTGCTTCGTCCATTAACTCATCCGATTCTTTTACATAGACAAAACCCCTTGATACAATATCTGGTCCGGAAAGCAGCTCACCGGACGCCCCATCCAAGGACATAACAGCAATAATAATGCCGTCCTCCGCCAAATGCTGCCTGTCACGCAGAACGACATTTCCTACATCACCAACGCCAAGTCCATCTACCAATACGGTGCCAACTGGTACTCTTCCTGTAATTTCCGCACTCTCCATATCTAGGGAAAGCACATCACCAGACTGTAAAATAAATACGTCTTCTTTCTCGATACCTAGTTCCATTGCAAGCTTGGCCTGTGCTTTTAGATGTTTATATTCACCGTGGATAGGAACTGCATACTTAGGCTTTGTCAGCGTATAAATCAGCTTAATTTCCTCCTGACAAGCGTGTCCTGATACATGTGTATCCTGAAATATAACATCTGCTCCCTTTTTAAACAGCTCATTAATTACTTTTGTAATCGCTTTCTCATTGCCGGGAATTGGACTAGAAGAAAAGATAATGGTATCGCCTTTTGCAATTGTAATTTTCTTATGCATCCCGCTTGCCATACGGCTTAATGCAGCCATGCTCTCCCCTTGGCTTCCGGTTGTAATAATAACCGTTTTATCCTTTGGATAATTTTTCAGCCGTTCTATATCAATCAATGTATTGTCCGGAATACTAATACGATTTAAGTTGGAGGCTGTTTCAATAATATTGACCATACTCCGCCCCTCAACAACAACTTTCCTGCCAAATTTATCGGCAGTATTAATAATTTGCTGCACTCTATCCACATTGGAAGCAAAAGTTGCTATAATAATCCTTGTCTTTTTGTGTTCTTCAAACAGCGCATCAAAAACTGGCCCAAGCTTCTTCTCTGACGGCGTAAATCCCTGCCGTTCTGCATTGGTACTGTCGCACATCAGCGCAAGCACACCCTTTTTCCCCAGTTCCGCAAAACGCTGCAAATCAATCGCATCACCATATACAGGCGTATAATCGACTTTAAAATCACCTGTATGCACTACTGTTCCTGCCGGAGAGTAAATTGCCAGCGCCGCTGCATCTACAATACTATGGTTTGTTTTAATAAATTCAATACGAAAACAGCCCAGATTAATATTCTGCCCAAACTTTACTACCTTTCTGCGTACATTGTGCATTAAGTTATGCTCTGTCAGCTTGTTCTCAATAATTCCCATTGTAAGCTTTGTCGCATATATTGGTACATTTAAGTCTTTCAGCACATAGGGCAGCGCACCAATATGATCCTCATGCCCATGCGTAATTACAAATCCCTTTACTCTATCCTGATTGTTCTTCAGGTACGTTACATCAGGAATAACCAAATCGACACCGAGCATGTCATCCGCTGGAAAACTCAAACCGCAGTCCACCACAATAATACTGTCTTCATATTCAAAGGCAGTAATATTCATCCCAATCTGCTCAAGCCCTCCCAAGGGTATAATCTTAAGCTTCGCCGTATTATGTTGCTTGTTCTGTTTCAAAATAAACCTCCTAAATTACTATTCACCGTTCTTTTTAAATTAGGTCAATGTCCTCCAGCATATTTTCAAAAACGCCTGAAACAGCCTCCAATTCCGCTTCCTCCTCGACCATACTGTAAACCTGCTCATGTTCCTCTGCTCCGGATTCCGCTCTTAAAATATATGCGTTGCCATCTTCCTCCTCGTCCGCATCCGTTACCAGAATATAATTCACCCCGCCTATGGTCGTCTGCTCCAAAACAAAAAATTCCACAGCTTCTCCGCCCTCTGGCATAAAGGTAATTTTCTCCATTCTAAGCAACCTCCATTCATTCACTTTGCTTATTTCTGCAAAAATCCAAATATCCCTGCAAAATAAAAACTGCCGCTATTTTATCGACGTGTTCTTTCCTATTTTCACGTCTGATACCGGCCTCAATCATTGCTTTATCTGCTGCTACTGTAGTTAACCGCTCATCCCACAACTGTACTGTTAAGCCCGTTCTACGCTCTAACATTTCCTGAAAGGCAAGTGTTTTCTCTGCCCGTTCTCCAAGTGAATCGTTCATGTTCTTAGGATACCCAAGAATTATCTCGTCTACTTCATATGCAACAATTAATTCTTCAATTCTTGCCAGCGTCTGCCGCAGCTTGTCCTCATACTTTCTCCGTACAATCTCAATTCCCTGTGCCGTAATCAACAGTGGGTCGCTAATGGCTACGCCAACCGTCTTCGACCCAAAATCAAGTCCCATCTTCCTCATGTATATACCTCCAGCGTACATTATACGCCTACAAATTATACTCATGGTTACTATAATCTGCCAAATCACCCGACTCACGAGCGGGAAGCATCGTGAATATGTGTAAATATGACTGCTCATAAGTATAAACGCTTAACGCACCGCCTGCAACGGCACCCCCTCCATGAGAAGAACGCATGGATATCACCGGAAACCAATTACCGGAATGGCTGCCATCCTGCATTCCGAATATAGGATTTCAGCATTTCTTCCACAAGCTCGTCCCGCTCCACTCGCATAATCATAGCTCTAGCACCTTTATGACTCGTAATATATGTGGGATCGCCTGACATAATATATCCTACTATCTGATTTACCGGATTGTACCCTTTCTCTGTCAGAGCAGCATATACAGAAGCCATTACATCATGTACGGAATTACCCCCGCTCAAATCGTCGGGCGCAATCTGTATGTATTGTGTACGAGTTAAATCTTCCATTTGTCTATGCTCCTTCCATCAAATCGGGTTTCCGACTTTTTGCATTGTTAAATCTATCATAACTTAATCTCTGCGAAAATTCAACTCTTCTTTGCATACAATTTTATAAATTGTGATAAACGAATAAACTTTCACCGTTCTATTGTATTGATAACAGCATAATGTCCTCTTGCAAAACACCTGTTATTTTACCGTGTACAATTTGATTTGACAGTATTTGTCCATACTGCGCTTTCACTGCTGCTTTTACATATTCCCTTGTATGCCCAATCCAATATTTTTCGCCGGATAGTTCTTTTTCCTCCTCCATCAGCACGTCTACTTCTTTCCCTAGATAAAAACTACGGAACTGTTTTGACGCTTCCTGCTCAATTTTTTGCAATTCTTGGCTTCTTTGTGCCTTTATCTGCTCTGGCACCTGTTGCTGCATTTCGGCAGCTTTTGTTCCTTTGCGCCTAGAATACTTAAAAATATGCATTTCAAAAAATGCCGCTGCTTCGACAAACTGTTTTGTCTGCCCAAATTCCTCCTCCGTTTCTGCCGGAAATCCTGTAATAATATCCGTAGTAATTGCCGGATGCACAAACGCCTTACGCAGAAGCGCAACGCCCTCCATATACTGTTCTGGAGTATAATGGCGGTTCATGCGCTTTAATGTTTCCGCACATCCGCTTTGCAATGATAAATGAAAATGTGGACAGAGATGTTGCATATCCGCAAGTTTTCTTACAAATTCCTGCGTTATAATCCGCGGCTCCAGCGAACCAAGGCGAATCCGTTCCACGCCGGCAATTTTATCAATCGCCTGCAATAACGCAAGCAAATGTCTGCTGTTTTTACTGAAATTCTTATGATTTACAACATCTTCATGTAACACAGATTCTTCTGCGAAATCAGCGCCATATGAACTAATATGAATTCCCGTAAGAACAAACTCCTTATAGCCTGCTGCCACAAGCCCTTGTATCTCCAACAATATATCTGCTTGCTTACGGCTTCGCACGCGCCCTCTCGCATAAGGAATAATACAATATGTGCAAAATTGGTTGCAGCCGTCTTGAATTTTAATATAAGCGCGTGTATGTTCCTGCGTACCAGTCAGCTTCATTTCCTCATATTCCTTGGTGTGGCTAATATCAATTATGCTTTCTTCTCGAACATCCATTCCATTAAGATAACGTTCCAAAATATCTGCTATATTCTTTTTCTTATTGTTGCCAATGATTAAGTCGACTGCTTCCTCGGCTTTGGCGGCTGAGGGAGCGGACTGCACATAGCACCCTACAGCCACCACAACTGCCTGTGGGTTTGTTTTTTTTGCCTTGTGCAGCATCTGGCGGCTCTTGCGGTCGGCTATATTCGTCACAGTACAAGTATTTACAATATAAATATCCGCTTTTTCCTCAAATGGTACAATCTGATAGCCCTTCTGGATAAGTGACTGCAACATTGCGTCCATTTCATAGGCGTTTACCTTGCAGCCAAGGTTGTGAAATGCAACCGTCTTCATGGATATCCCCCTTATCTAAATTCCGTGCATTTGTCAATTTGCACATTTTTTTTGAATATTTTCGTCATTTTTCAGGACAACTGTTTTCTATCTTCGGTTGACTTTTCCCTTATTTACCTTTATTATTAAAAAGGAAGTATAAAAAAGGAGGTAGTCAGAATGAAGACTGTTCAGATTTCTTTAAACTCAATTGACAAAGTAAAGTCCTTTGTTAATGATATCACAAAATTCGATTACGATTTCGACCTTGTATCCGGTAGATACGTTATCGACGCAAAATCAATTATGGGTATTTTCAGCTTGGATTTGTCAAAGCCAATCGACTTGAACATCCATACAGAGGGCAGCACAGACGAGATTATGGCAGTATTAAAAGATTATTTAGTTTAATCTTTGCTTTGCAGCGTATATATTTTAATGCAATTTATATACATACTCTGCCACAATGATTCCGCTTCGTTATCGTATTACAACTTTATAACAAAGCAGACAAATGGCATGGAAAAGTGTTCTTATCGGATTCTTTTCCATGCTTTTTTTGTTGCTCAACCTTTTACGGACTTTGCTGCATAATGCAAAGTCCTAAGCGAAACGGTTACTAAACCACTTCGATCACTTCATCCGTTTCCAGTGCGGTCTTTACCAGCGCATCAATCCCTTCATCCAAATTCGTTTCATGCCGCCGAATAATATTTAAGTTCGGTTTCGTGACTGGATGTTTCGCTACAAAAATCGTACAGCAGTCCTCAAACGGCAGAATTGATGTTTCATAAGTATGGATCTGCTCTGAAACCGTTACTATCTCCTGCTTGTCAAACCCAATGAGCGGTCGGTAAACGGGAAGCGTACAGACATCATTGGTTGCCATTAACGACTGCATTGTCTGTGACGCCACCTGCCCAATGCTCTCCCCTGTTATCAGTCCCAGACAGCCCGATTCCAGCGCAAGATGCTCTGCAATCCGCATCATATAACGACGCATAATAATGGTTAGTTCATCATGTGGGCATTTATCATAAATATAAAGCTGAATATCCGTAAAATTTATGACATGAAGTCGAATCGGCCCACTAAACCGCGCCACATATTTTGCTAAATCTACAACTTTCTGCTTTGCACGGTCACTGGTATAAGGCGGCGCGTGAAAATACACTGCATCAATTTTTACCCCACGCTTTGCAATCATATATCCAGCAACAGGAGAGTCAATACCGCCTGATAACAGCAGCATTCCCTTACCGTTCGTTCCTATGGGAAGCCCGCCCGGTCCTGCAATTACCAGTGAATAAATATAAATCATCTCGCGAATTTCAATATGCAGCATAATATCTGGTTTATGCACATCAACGCGAATTTCAGGAAACGCATTTAAAACAGCCTCCCCAATATCACAGTTCATCTCCATTGAATTTTTCGGATAATTTTTCCGTGCTCTGCGTGCCTCCACTTTAAATGTCATATGCTTGTCGGGATAAACCCGATCCATATAGCTGACAACCTCCTCACAAAGCTTCTCAAAGCCGCAGTCTTCCACCTTTACCACCGGACAAATACCAGATATACCAAATACCGTTTTTAAATTTTCTACAGTTTCATCAAAATCAAACGCACTTAGCGCATTGACATAAATCCGCCCCTGCGATTTCGTCACTTCAAATTCCCCGTCGCAGCGCCGCAGCGCATAACGAATTTGGTCGCAAAGGCGGTCTTCAAAAATATATCTGTTTTTTCCCTTGACTCCAATCTCTGCGTATTTTATTAAAAATGATTTGTACATTCTTCTCTCCTTACTTTTCCCGAAATTATTTTCTGGTATAACGGCGCAGCATTGGAATCAGCTCTTGCAAACAGCGGATTGTATAAGTAATTTCCTCCTCCGTAGTCAATATGCTAAAGCTAAAACGCAGCGTAGAATCAAGATACTGCTTTTCAACGCCAATCGCCTTTAATGTGGCTGACGGCATCGGTTTATTGGAAGAACAGGCGCTTCCTGCCGATACGTAAATTCCTTTATCTTCAAGCGCATGAAGCATCACTTCACTTCTTACGCCTTGAATGGATACACTAACAACATGCGGCGCACTTGCAGTTCCTGTTAAACCATTGATTTTCACACCCTCGATCTGCGTTACCCCTTGAATAAAATGTTCCTTTAAGCCATATAAATAGCTGACTTTTTCATCAAGATCCTTATAAACCTCCTCGACTGCCAATGCCATTCCAGCAATAGCGGGTACATTCTCTGTACCAGACCGCATTCCTTTCTGCTGCCCGCCGCCAAATATAATTGGCCGCACTTTCGCCTTTTCACTGATATAGAGGAATCCCATTCCCTTTGGCCCGTGGATTTTGTGTGCACTTACCGATAACAAGTCAATATTCATTCGCTTCGGATAAATGTGGAACTTTCCGAATCCCTGCACGGCATCACAGTGAAACAGTGTCTGCGGATTCATGCGGTGAATGAGTTCTCCGGCTTCTGCAATCGGCTGTAAAGAACCAATTTCATTATTGGTATGCATAATTGACACTAAAATCGTACCGCGCGTCATTGCCTTTTCCAAGTCGCGCAGACTAATTACACCTTTGCTGTCGACTGGCAAATAAGTTACTTGAAATCCCTGTTCCTCTAAATAAGCACACGTTTGCAAAACTGCTGGATGTTCGATCCGTGTCGTAATAATATGCCGCCCTGCTCTGCCATTTGCATAAGCGCCACCAATTAAAGCAATATTATCTGATTCCGTACCACCAGAGGTAAATATAATTTCTTTTTCCTGAACCTTTAGATTTTTAGCAATTACTTCTTTTGCGTAACGGATATATCTTTCGCCCTCCATCCCTTTCCGATGCATACTGGAAGGATTCCCATAGTCTTCACACAAAATCTGTGTCATCAGCGCCGCCACATTAGGCAGGCATTTTGTCGTAGCTGAATTGTCCAAATAAACTTCCATTCTATTCACACCTTCAATGTATCTAATTCCATAAGGAGCCCCTTATCTTATTCTATAAATATGCACATTCCCACAATTTGGTGCTTTGATTGTGTAAGCTTATTCCTACGCTTTGCCGCTTTTGGAATGCTGTTTTACATAATCTAGCACTGCCTGATTATCTTCTGGCATACAACAACCGACAATACATTCCCCATCATTATCTGTACAACGCATAATACTACCTTCCAATGGGCTTGCCCCTTGTATTACAAAATTCGGGATATCAACTTTCACCGATTTTCCAATAAAACGCGTAAACTGCATATTCGTGGTTGAAAAAGCAAATCCATTCGCACTGATATTCACCATTTTCCCATTTACAGATTCTTTTACGCCATCTACCGTAATCGCACAGGCATCTGAAACCAGAATCCGCTCATACTTTCTTCGATTTACAACAGAAGGGCTGGAAGTCAGCACCACCTTAAACCAACCATCGCCCTTATCTTTTAAAGGCGTTATCTTGGCATCATTCCAGTGATAAAGCACATTTTCAACCGCAACGTGCAAATGGAACAATTGATTTTTTGTACGAATTGCCGCAGCTGCCTTCTCATCATACAGCCGGATTATTAAATCCTTACCCGATTGCTCGCAGACTTCCCCCCTGTATTCTTGGCTGCTGTTTGCTGCGGATACTCCTGTTTGTGCATATACAACAGAAACTTTCATTCCTGCCTTTACATCCTGTACACCCATAAAGCCGCCATCGCCGAGTTCCTCCATCAGCCTTCCCACAACGTTTTCAATCTTGTTGACATTGGCGGCAGTTTCTCCATATTTATTCAGCATTGCCTTTGTTGTAGCATCTGCATCGCTAATGCTTTCTGTCATCACCTGCATGACATCGCAAATCTGCTGCATATTGTTGACCATATTTTGGTTGGAACTTTCGACTTCTTTCATAGCAGAATCAATTACGCCGATATGGCTTCCCATCTGTGTTGAATCATTGGTAATGGTTACAACACTTTCATTTACTTTATTGACATTCTGTGTTGCTACCTGTATTAATTCCAGCGTTTTAGTAATGGACTGCGTCATTTTATCCGCCGTTTCCTCCAAATGCTGCAACGCCGTTAAAATACGGCTAGAAGAGCTCTGTGTTCCCATACTAAGATTTCTAATTTCATCTGCCACAACAGCAAAGCCTTTTCCGGCTTCCCCTGCGCGCGCCGCTTCAATCGAAGCATTAAGCGCCAGCAAGTTGGTCTGCGAAGTAATGCCGGAAATGGTTCCCGTTTCCTCCTTAACCATCACAAACTCGCTGCGAAACTCATTTAAAACCTTTTCCACCTCAGCAGACAGTTCCGCCATCATATTTGTAGAATCCACAACACCGGCGAGCGCCTGCGAACTTTCCTGCGCATGCGAAACAGATTCCTGTACCAACTGCATCATCTGTTCCACCAGTCCAGCCACATTCTGCACCTGTGTATTAATTTCCGTGGTCATATCCATTGAGGACATTGTTTTCTGATAGAGCACACCATTATTATTGGCAAGCTCTGTCATACCTGAAACCACATTTCCGGCGCCCTGTTTGTTTTCATCAGCAAGTTCGCGCACTACAATCACACCATCTACAATTGCATTGCTTGCGGTTTTTACCTTCGCAATGGTTTCCACAACTCTTTTTAAATTACTTTTAATAGACTCTGTCAGTGCATTATCCGATTGGCACATATGATCAATAGAGAGAATGTAACAACCATAACAAAGCATAATACAGCCTAACTGAAGCAGATAATCCTTAATATCTTTCGCTGCATTCATCCCTTGCATATAACGGTAAACAATACTTCCGACTACTACAATCGTATTCGTAATTGCACAACGAATAATATATTTCTTATCCTTATATAAAATCACCATACTTGTAATTGGAAAAATATAAGCAAATGTTATCGCTGATTCCGAGGTACAGATTACAAATGTATAAAAAATACCATACCCAACTGCAAGGATATCCTTGTAAAACGCAATCTCCATCCCTTTTATTTTTAAGACTGCAAGTCCAATAAAATATGGTATCCAACACACCAGAAAATATACGGTTATGTATCCAGACGTATGCTGCCCTCGCATTGATTCTCCCGCGCATAATGCGGAAAGAAGTACATTTACGACAAGCCAAACCAACATTGCTTTGCGGTTTGCACTCTTTTTAAACACTTCTTCATTGTATTCCATATACGTTTCCCTTCCCTCGGCCGTTTTTATATACTCACAAACGATTAGATTTTCCTTTCTGCACAGCACGTATTGTCCGCTTATACAATATGGGCTGTGCAGAAATTGGAAAATCTTAACGGTCGTTAGTATAATACAGGTATCCCTATATGAAATCTTATCACATTATAAAATATTTTTCCAGTTATCTTACGAAATTCAACAAACTATTGTAACAGTTCAGCCTTTGGCTTCCTGTTACAAGCATCTAGCCATGCAAAACCACTCCGTGGTGGCTTGATGCATCTCAACCACTATGCTATTCACGGACTTTGCAGTAAATGCAAAGTCCTAGGCTAAACCGTAACAAACTATCATTTATTTTATGGTTCCAAAAAATACATTATCCATGCCATTACCGTGAATCCGGCTGTTTCCGTTCTTAAAATCCGCTTACCTAATGTAATGGGGGTCACGCCCTGTGCAGCGGCTTCCTGAATTTCTGCTTCCTCAAATCCGCCCTCCGGTCCGATAAACACAGCGACCGCCTGCCCTACAGCAATACTTTCAATCGCCCGTCTTGTTCCCTCCATGCCAGAAGCTCCGACAAGACGTTCCTCCATCTCGTAAGGAACCAGCTTAACGTCCATCTGCTCTGCATATGCAAGCGCCTCTGCCAAGGACATGACTTCCCGTATCTGCGGCACTATGGCACGCTTACTCTGTTTTGCCGCCGCCTCTGCAATCCCCTGCCAGCGGGCAATTTTTGCCTTTGCTTTTTTATCCTCCAACTTAACGATGCACCGCTTCATAGCAACCGGAATAATCTCATAAACGCCAAGCTCTGTCATTTTCTGAATAATCAGCTCCATTTTATCCCCTTTAGGAATTCCCTGAAACAAATAGATCTTGGCTGGAAGTTCTACGCCGTCCTCCTTAATGAAACGCAGACGGCAAACTATCTCGGACTCCATAAAAGCTTCAATACCGCAGCGGTAATCCCTACCATCTATACCGTTACTTATGCTGATTTCCTCGCCAATTTTCAAACGTAGGACATTTTTAATATGATTTACGTCTGTCCCACGAATCAGAATGGTCTTTTCTCCTATCTGCGAGGGTTCTACAAAAAAATGATACATATTTCGTATATTCTCCTATATTCTAAAGCCATTTCCAGGTTTTAAAACGATTTCCGTGCAGTTATACTGACCCATTCACCTTGATAACAAACATCCAAAATCTCCATATTGGCAGCTTCCACGGCTTCCCTAACAGTCTGCTCCTTATTGTCAATAATACCTGAAGTAATATAAATCCCGCCCTTTTTCAAATGCGGATAAATCACTGGTGTCAGTGGTACTAGTACATCCGCAAGGATATTGGCTACCACTATATCATATTTTTCATAACCTGCCCAATCCTGCACTTCCTTATCAGTTATAATATTCCCAATCTTTAAGGCAAACGAATCCATTGGAATATGATTTACTTCCATATTCTCCCGCACTGCCTCCATCGCGCATGGATCCAGATCTGTGCCTGCGGCTTTGTTAATCCCATACATCAGCGAAACAATCGAAAGAATCCCGCTTCCAGTGCCAACATCCAACAAAACAGTATCTGGTGTAATGTACTTCTTCAATTGCCGGATACACAACTGTGTGGTTTCATGCATTCCTGTACCGAACGCCGTTCCCGGATCGATATGAAGGATTTTCTTATCTTTGTCCTCCTCCTTTACTTCCTCCCATGAAGGAATTACCAATAAATCATCAATATAAAACTGGTGAAAATACTGCTTCCAATTATTAATCCAATCAATATCCTCCGTTTCCGATACCAAAACAGAACCTTCTCCAATCTCCATAAAATCACGCAGTGCTTCCAGTTCATTATGAATATCTCTAACGACCTGATCGGTATCAATCGGCGTATGCTCGTCCTCCTCCAAGAAAAAACTTAGATAAGCTATGCCATCGTCTTCTGGTGCATCCGGAAGGATATCTACAAACATCTGTTCCTTTTCTAACGGTGTCAACGGCACTTTATCCTCTATCTGTGCACCCTCTAACCCAATATCATACAATGTACTTATAATAATATCCTCTGCTTCTGTAATTGTTTTTACTGTAAATTTTTTCCACTTCACAACCGCACCCCCATTCAAATCAACCCCATATGCAATCGAACAGGAAAGAGCCATCTTCCCCTTCTTGCGCGCCGGGCACTCGTCAGCTTTGCTGACATTTTTCCTTTGAGTGCCCGTGTGCATAAAAATGCTTGCAAAAGCAGTTCCACCATACGCTTTCGCAAGCATTCCATTTCTCATCTTAATGAAGAACTGTTAAAGAATTAATCCAGTTCCTTAGATCTATTTCGTAAAAAAATTCTTTTTCTTTTTCTTCTTATCGTCTATAGATTCGTTGGCTTCCATATTTTTCACAGATTCCAATGTGTTTCCGGTTTCATTGTCAAATTTACGCAAAAGTTCTCTTGCCTCACTCGATAGTTTATCGGGTACTTGTACCACCAGCGTTACATAGTGATCGCCGCGAATATCTTTATTTCTAAGGGACGGAACACCTTTTCCGCGCAGACGTACACGGGTATCTGTCTGTGTGCCTGCTTTCACGTCATACACCACTTTTCCGTCCACCGTGTCAATTAATATCTCACCGCCGAGTGCTGCAACTGCAAACGACATCGGAACCGTAGAAAAGATATTCATATCCTGACGCTGGAAAATTGGATGCCTGTCGACTACAACTTCGACAAGTAAATCACCTCTCGGCCCGCCATTGACACCAGGTTCTCCTTTGTCACGAATACGCACACTCTGTCCATTGTCAATGCCAGCCGGAATAGAAACTTGTATCTTCTTCCTACCCGAAATATAACCACTGCCATGACAGTCTGGGCATTTATCTTTAATGGTCTTACCCGTACCGTTACAGTCTGGGCAGACCTGTGAATTACGGATTGTGCCAAACGGTGTCTGATGCTGTGTCACAACCTGACCGCGCCCGCCACAGCGATGACACGTTTCTGGTGAGGTTCCCTGCTTTGCACCTGTTCCATTACAGGTCTTGCAGGTATCCTTTAGATTCAGATCCAGTTCTTTCTCCACACCAAATACAGCTTCCTCAAACGTAATGCGGACGCTTGTGCGCAGATTTGCCCCCTTCATCGGCCCGTTGCTTCTCGAACTCCGACTGCCGCCTCCAAAGAAATCGCCAAAGATATCGCCGAAGATATCAGAGAAATCAGCCCCGCCGAAGTCAAATCCACCAAAGCCTCCTGCTCCGCCGCCTTCGAAGGCAGAATGTCCAAATTGATCATACTGACGCCTTTTGTCAGGATCACTAAGCACTGCATATGCTTCAGAAGCCTCTTTGAATTTCTTCTCCGCCTCCTCATCACCAGGGTTCATATCCGGATGATACTTTTTAGCAAGCTGCCTGTATGCTTTTTTAATGGTCGCATCGTCAGCGCCTCTCTCGACGCCTAGCACTTCATAATAATCTCTTTTCTGCTCTGCCATGTTAATCCATGCCTTTCTATGTTTAAACTGTAACCTTTTTCATATAAAACTTAGAAGTTTTTAGGAACTGCGCAGAACTAACCTGCAAACACATCTATTAATTCTAAACAATTCCTTAGCGCCGCGCCATTTGGCGCGGCGTCTTACCACTTCCTATACTCACGAACGATTCGTTTTCCCTTCAACACAGCACGTATTGTCCGTTTATGCATTATAAGCAGTGTTGAAATTAGGAAAGCTTAACGCTCACTGGTACGTCTTTCATCTTATACTTCTCTGTAATCTCCGTCTACAACATCATCTGCTGTTGTTGTATTGTCCGTTTGTGCTGCGCCGCCCATATCACCCATATCCGGGCCTGCGCCACCAGCTCCCTGCATATTTTCATACATCTTCGTAAAGAGATTCTGCGCCTTAGACATTAATGCCTCCTGCTTGCTCTTTAACTCGGCAACCTGATCTTCGGTCATCTCCGCATCTTTTGTGCTCTCAAGGAAGGACTTTAACTCATTTAAGTCTGCTTCCAAAGATGCTTTTTCATTGGCGTCAATCTTATCACCAACCTCGCCCAATGCTTTCTCTGTCTGGAATACAAAGGAATCTGCATCATTGCGCGCGTCAATTGCCTCCTTACGCTTTCTATCCTGTGCTTCGTACTCTGCTGCTTCCTTTACTGCCTTCTCGATATCTTCATCAGACATATTTGAACCTGCTGTAATTGTAATATGCTGTTCTTTGCCTGTTCCTAAATCCTTAGCAGATACATTTACAATACCATTTGCATCGATATCGAATGTAACCTCAATCTGTGGAACACCACGTCTTGCAGGAGGAATCCCATCAAGACGGAACTGTCCAAGAGATTTATTATCTCTTGCAAATTGACGTTCACCTTGAACAACATTGATATCTACTGCGGTCTGATTGTCTGCCGCTGTTGAGAAAATTTGGCTCTTCTTGGTCGGGATGGTTGTATTACGTTCAATTAACTTTGTTGCTACGCCGCCCATTGTTTCAATAGAAAGTGAAAGCGGTGTTACATCGAGCAGAAGGATTTCGCCTGCACCTGCATCGCCGGCAAGCTTACCACCTTGAATAGATGCACCGATTGCAACACATTCATCGGGATTTAAGGACTTACTTGGCTCTTTACCTGTAAGCTGTCTTACCTTATCCTGTACTGCCGGAATACGTGTAGAACCGCCAACTAACAATACCTGACCAATTTCAGAAGAAGTCAGTCCCGCGTCTTTTAATGCATTCTGCACGGGAATTGCTGTCCGCTCTACTAAATCATGTGTTAATTCATCAAATTTTGCCCTTGTCAAATCCATGTCAAAATGCTTCGGGCCTTCTGCTGTTGCTGTAATAAACGGCAGATTAATATTGGTCGTTGTTGCAGAAGAAAGTTCCTTCTTTGCCTTCTCCGCTGCTTCCTTTAAACGCTGCATTGCCATTTTATCGCCGGAAAGGTCAATGCCCTCCTGCTTTTTAAACTCCTCGGTCATCCACTGAATCAATTTATTATCAAAATCGTCACCGCCAAGATGTGTGTCACCGTTTGTCGCCAACACTTCGATAACGCCGTCGCCTATTTCAATAATCGATACATCAAATGTACCGCCGCCAAGGTCATATACTAAAATTTTCTGCTCTTTTTCATTGTCCAAACCATAGGCAAGCGCTGCAGCAGTCGGCTCATTAATAATACGCTTTACATCTAAGCCTGCAATTTTACCTGCATCCTTCGTTGCCTGACGCTGTGCATCGTTAAAATATGCCGGAACTGTAATAACTGCTTCTGAAACTTTCTCACCCAGATAGCTTTCTGCATCCGCCTTTAACTTCTGAAGAATCATTGCAGAAATCTGCTGTGGCGAATATTTCTTGTCATCAATCGTTCTGCCGTGGTCAGTACCCATATCTCTTTTAATGGAAGCAATTGTCTTCTCTGCATTGGTAACAGCCTGACGCTTTGCCGGTTCTCCGACAAGACGCTCACCGGTCTTTGTAAACGCCACTACGGACGGCGTTGTCCTTGCACCCTCTGTATTTGCAATAACGGTAGGCTTACCACCCTCCATAACAGCTACGCAGCTATTTGTTGTACCTAAGTCAATACCAATAATCTTACTCATGATTTTATTCCTCCTATTGAAAAATCATATATAATAAAATAATAAATACCTATCAAATCTAAATAAAACATAAAACCGCTACGACACAACAGCAACCATGCTGTGCCTTACCACACTATCGCGGTAGGTATAAC
>ERZ778516.1718-NODE-1718-length-16106-cov-8.285839_pt1 | contig 16106 bp, 26 predicted proteins | sample MGYA00510342_ERZ778516 | MGnify/ENA primary metagenome ERZ778516 (study PRJEB29527, sample SAMN07138961) | mouse gut metagenome | material: feces | host: mouse | place: China:Nanjing | collected 2016-01-25 ... | reverse complement strand
TCACTTCCGTGTCTGTCATCTCTTCAATACCTGCCCTGGTAATCACATCCCGTTCGCCTTGTTCGTTGTAGTATGTAAGCGCCATCAGTGTATCATCCGAACGCCCTGCCTGTATTTCCTCTCCCGTCCGCTCATTTACCAGATAATAATCTTCTACTTTGATCTTCCAGTCTACAAACTGGTCTGATGATACCGTAACTGGTCTGCGGCTATCATCTGTAAAACCGTTTGTGCCCAGAAATGAAAATGTGACTTCTGTGTCTGTTATTGTCCCGGCAACTACCTGTGTAAGGACATTTATTTTTCCGTTTTCATGGTATCTGAACCGTAACCGTTCGTCTGATCCACATTCCCCAAGCACTTCCTGTGTCTTTTCATTTACAAGATGATACGTTTTCCTGACCCTAACATATTCTTCTGCTCCCATAATCTCTTTCCTTTCCCAAATCCCTATGTATCTTTTGTAACTGCACTGTACACTGCCTTACTCATTTTATACCGCCGCTCATACTCTGGCGTTCCGGGGATATGTGCCTGTCCCAGAAACTGTACCGGATCCCCCTTCATTCCGTTCCAATAAACGGATGATATCCCGCTCTCTACAGATGATTTTTTAGGATCTGAATACCACATCTGTTTCACCAGATCCGCATCTATCCCGCCTTTTAACAATTTTCTTACATCATTCCGGTACTGGAAAAGAAGGAATGACTGTACAAGACACGCCATCTTCAATTCCTCATATGGTACTTCTTTCCCATCCTTTATGTCCGAAATGATCTCGCATGTAGCCCTCATTTCATCACCTCCATATCACTCTTTTCCCTCAAAATGTATTCCCTCTTCCTCTCCTGTGCAACTATCTGACAGCCGCAGTCAGGACAATCAAATGTGTCATACAATTTATCTTCTGGATTGCTTCCGAAAGCAGCCGTCAGTCCGACTTTACCATTGTCGCGGGAAATATAGTGTCTTTCTTTTACAGCATTAAATTCGCATCCACAAATCTTGCATCTCAACACGGTGCATCTCTCCTTTATCCCTAAATAAAATCATATACTGCCATATATGCCTGTATCCTGCTGCCATTTTTCTGCTTTACATACCCGCTGCGGTTTTTCCCTCCATGCTCTTTCCTCCCATACGGCGGATCTGCAATGGCAAGCTCAAAATACTTATCAGGTATTTCTTTCATCGCCTCCATGCAGTCCATATGGTAAAGTCTGTTTAATTCAAACATACTCCGGCACCTTCCCTGTATACTCTTTCCGGCACCAGTCAAGATATTTGCTGTTGCATTCTCTGGTGCCGGAGCATGTCCCGCATTCGCCGTATGCCTCCTCGCAGACCGTGCAGTTAAATATACCTTCCGCCCCACTTGTTGACATCTCCGTATCATCTGCCAGGTTGAGCAGCCCTATTTCGTCCAGTCCTGCCACGGTAGTGGCTATCATCTGTTTCATGTGCTCAAAATTTGTCATACTAACTCCCATTCGCCCGCTTCGGCGGGCTCTCCAATCAGGATGGTGAAATCCCTGATTCCACGCTATCTGCCTCCCGGATCATTCCCGCACTGATCCCGTTTTCTATATAGTCCCATGTATGGTTTACGGCGGAAATTTTCTTTTGCATCCTCCGTTGTGCTGTTTTCCTGCTCTTTCCGCTTTATACGGCATAGACGCCTTCTGTGGCTGTTCAGCAATTCTTTTGCAGTCGTTTCTATCAATTTCTCTCCTTTCCCCATGCCCCTTTTATGGAGCATGGCTTTATCATGACTCTTGTGATATATAAAACCCCTTTTTTAACAGGAGTCAAAAGGGCACATAATTTCTTCCGAATATCGTTTTGAAATTTAATTCTTGATACTCTTTCTCAAAAACTTCCTGCGCCATTCCTTTTAACCTGATGTCAATATCATGGTTTCGGTGTACAGCCTCTGGTCCACCGTCGTATGTATGATGCTCCGCACAGAGATACACTTTCAGACCATACTTTTCTGACATTTTCCTGTTTGCAGTACCGTAAAACACATGATGCTCCTGCGTCTGCTTTCTTCCATGGTCATCATGTAGCAGCATACACAGGTAGCATGTCCCGTCCTGCTTGTTATGTAGTATGCTTTTCAACCTTTCTCCTCCACTTTCTATCAAATTCCCTCTCTGCCAGCTCGGGTGAAAAGAAATAATTTATTCCGATCATATCCGCTGGGAGAAACATGCTTTCCTCTGTTTCCATGTATACTTTTTCTTTATCTATACGGAATCCGGTTATCACATAGATATTCACTTTTTCACCGATGACTGAATACAGCCTGGCACCGATGCTGCACGGGACAGCTACATTGTGCTGTTCTTTTTTTTCGATCAACTTTATAGCCTCATTCAATGTGGCAAAATCCTTTTCATTGTCTGTGGTCATCATCATTTCTGTGAGATTTTTGACTACTTCGCTGGTGTTCATCAGTCTTTCTCCTTAAATCTTCTGGCGTGATACGTTCTTGATTTCCTTTTTGATATCCAACAGTCCGTTTGTGTCCATACTGATACTTACCTTTATTACCTGATTGATCTGGATATTCATTTTCTTGATTTTTTCATAGCAAATATGGATTGACATGGACTTGATCAGATCGAGGATTTCATCATCTACAGGTGCATCAGATTCTTTTCCGAGTAATGTATTTACCTTCTCGTCAACACTCTCAACACGTTGTTTCCGTTTTGCTTCGTACTGCGCTTCCGGACACTGGCACGTTTCTATTGCCAGTTCCCGTAAAAGCTCCTCGTTTCTCACCATGTCAAGAGTTGCCTCTGCAGCCATTCCCTGATGACAGTATGGACAATATACTGTGACCGTCCCGTATTCCCCACCCTGCTTTTTCTGATCTTCTATGATATCCTTCAACATATGGTTCCCTCCTGAAATGCATCCAGTATGTATGTCATGCCATCCCGGATTATCTTGGATCTCTTATACTGCAGTTCGTCATCTTCCGAAAGATCTCCAAACTTCCTTATCCGCTCAAACTGACGTATCATTGTAACCTGTTCGTCGTAAATCTGTCTTACCTCTTCCAGCGCATAACCTACTCCACGTGGCTGTAAAATTTCTGTCCTTTCAGCAACAGTATCTTTTTTATTCTCTTCGTTCTCCACTGCTGCAGGCTTGCTTTCCGCTCTGTCGGCGACAGTCTGTTCAAGATCTCTGTCCTCTGCCGCCGGCTGCGGAATTATCTCTTTACTGGTGTCCAAGTTGGACACGGTTTCATTGCCATTTGCCTGATCCAAAGACACACTCCCGTATACTTCTCCGGTGTCCAAGTTGGACACGGTTTTTGTATCTTTGCTTTGTTTTAATGCTTCGATGTCAGCCAGTGTCATCGGTTGCTTTTTTAATGCCTCCTCCTGCTGCCCCTTATCAAGACCAGCCAGTCTGGACGCTACAGATAACCCGATCTGTCCATTTTTAAAAATCTCCATCGCTCCCGGCACCAGATTGTTATAAATGCTTTGGTATCTTCCAACCTGCCCGTCTCCACATTTCATTTCCTTTGCAATTTCCGCACGCAGGGCACGCCCTTTCAGCTCTTCATTGTCAAGCATTGCCGGGAGGATCTTTGACAGCCTTACGGCCTGCATCATCTTTTCATAGTGACTGCTTTCGCTGGCTGTGCTGTTGGTACAGATCACTATGTACTCGGCAATCATTTCAAGCATCCTGTCATCTTCAACATCACCCTGCTCTGCAAGTATCTTCTCGGATATCTTTTTTGCCATCAGCCCGCTCATGTCGATCACGATGCAGGGAAGAAATTCAAACTCTTTATATCCGCGATCCACATTATAGACACTGGCACGTTTGCGCTTATGTCCGGCTAATATCTCATACTCACTCATGTCGGTCTTTCTTACGATCAACGGCTGCAGTATTCCGCCAGCAATCAACATGGTATCGGCAAGCTCTTCCACCTCGTCCTCACTTCTGGTATAAAAATTCAATGCGGATTCTTTCAGCTTCGTATGATGTATCTGTTGTACCTTTATCTGTCTGGTTTTTGACTCTCCAAGATCCCCGCCTTTTTCCTTTATCAGTTTACTTAGACTTCCCATGACATCACTCCTCAATCAAAGACAGAATCTCTTTGGTCAGCTCAAGATAGTCTGCTGTCACTTTACTGTTTTTCCGATGTTTCAGCAGTGGTTTTCTGACTTTCTTATCCTCTGCGCTTTCGCATACTGCCGAACGGCTTATTATTGTATCAAAAATGATATATGTATCCTGCTCTATCAGATCCATGATCCTGTTGAGACTTTTCTTCTGGTTGTCGAACATTGTAAGGAGACACGCATAATTGAGATCTGGCTGATATTCCCGTTTCTGCGCAGCATCCTCAAGATAATCCCGCATCAGTTCCAGTCCATTTATGCAAAAACCTGCTGCCTTAAAGGGAACTATCACCAGATCTGCAGCGTGCAGCGCACTCAATGTCAGAAACTGCATGGTCGGCTGGCAGTCTATGATCACGTAATCATATCTGTCTGCCATACTGTCGATCTGTCTGCGGAGCTCATTGTGATTCAATCCGCGTACATCAGATTCCCTGTTGACACGTTCCAGCTCCGCCATTGATGGAATCACATCAAGATTTTTGTATTTACTGCGCCTTATCAGACTCTTTATAGTCTTCCCGCTATATATCCTGAGAAGTGTTTCCGCATTCGGATTATACTTCCACAAGATGTAGCTCGCATTTCCCTGCGGATCGGCGTCAATCAGCAGTACCCGCTTCCCCTCCCCTGCTGCCAGATTGTATGCAAGGTTCACTGCCGTTGTCGTCTTGGCACAGCCTCCCTTATAGTTACTCACCACTATTACTTTCATTCCTCTTCTCCCTCCTGCCTGGCATTAGGACAGCTGCATCTGCTGCCAGTTAGTGTTTTACTTATGCGGAGGCACTTATCCACAATCCCCTGCATTAACCGTCTCCCACTTGCTTTTTATCCTGATCTCCGTATAGTAAAAGTAACTCATGCCATTGTAGCGATTGACACCTGTTCGAATACTGTTCTTATCAATGTAGAATCCTTCCCTTGGTTTCGGTCCCTCCTGAATGATCTTCCGCATTGTCCAGTGACTATACTTTTTTTCATTGTCTTTACCGAATACGTCTTCTGGGCGTACCAGATTTTTGCTGGTGGAATAACTAAGGCACCTCTTCCTGTCCTCTTCCGGCAGAAAGCTTAGCTGTCCTTCTGTTTCATCGTCTTTGCTCTTCTTGGTCAGATAATCTGCAAGCTGCTCATAGCCACCTTCTTCCCGCAGGCTCTGAAAATTAATGCCTGCCCTTCCCCACAGCTCCTTACAAATCAGATCAACATTTTGTATCGTCCTTGGACGGTTGATCAGTATATGTACATGTATTCCGCCATACCTTCCGATCTCGATCCGGCGGATCCATTTCAACTGTTCCCCCGCTCTCTTGTACCTTTTCCGAAGTTTCTCTGTCCAGTCCTGCACATCTTTGAGCACTTCCTTTGACGTCTTCCTTGTACCTCTCGGATATTTCAATGTGAGCCACAGATCCCACGGGTGAAAGTTCAATATTATGGTTCGGCGCACCCTCTTTGCTTTATTGGTCAGATTCTGTCTTGCGATCTGTTCAGGAGTCGCTTTCACCCGTGCTGCCCTTTTTTCTCCCTTGGCACCGTAATTTCCGGCGAAGCTGTATTCATAATCTATTACATCACCCATATCATATGTTTTTTTGAAATACGCCATCGGTACGAATCTCCATCTTTAATATAGTTAGAATGTTTCCAACAGGCCATCTAAGCCTTGATTTTACTAGCTTTTAGCATGTACTAATTGCTGTTGTTAATTGTGTACTTGTATTTTATAGTACTACGATATTTTTTTAAATAAAACACTATACTTGTGCACCCCCTGCGCGACACACAGGTACATTTTCCCCGTGGTCGCTATAGGAACTTAGTGAGAAATCAGCGACACACCAGCATATGTGTCGCGCAGGAGGTACAGGCAAGCATTCTTATGCATTATCACCCCCTCCTAATCTGCTGGTTTTCTATTTTCTGCTGTCTCTGTTGTTGTTTTTCAAACAACTCTGTATCAAAGATGATCGGACTATTGCGGCGTGTCGGATCCTGCTTCTTGGCAAACGTCTGTCCCTTTGTCCGATATTGTTTCATGAGATACTCTTTTGTGTAGCCGAGCTTTACCAGCTCACCCAGCCGCATGATTCTCTTGGGGTATTTTGATGGCTCTTCTGCCTCTCTTTGCTGCTTTATCTGAGCTTCCAGTGCCGCTATTCTTTTTTCTAATGCAGAATCTCTTTTTTCACTTTCCACAAGAATCTTCGCTAATCGCTTCTCCAAATCCTCTCCTGTCCCTGTCAAAATGTTCTCACCTCCTACTTTCCCACCAGCTCCGGCTCGTCCGCCCAGCTCTCATCCAGCTCTTTCAGCTGCATCCTCTTGACCATGTAGCCAAGGATAAATGCTTTTTCTACTTCTGACTTCTTTACAAAATTCTCTGCAGTACGCACTGCCGATTCTTTCTTTTCCTGATCCATATATTCACCTCCTGTCGTTGTCTTTTTCCTGTTTCTCCCTTATACTGTCCTTACAGGCTCCCGCCAGAGCCGAGTACAGAAGAAAGGAGAAATTCTTCATGTGGACATACCATACTTCTATTGGTCTTTTAAAAATTGTCAAAATACAAGGAACATATTATTTTATGCTCGGTCATGATGAAACTGCATGGACTGGACATACCAATCCACAGGTAGTAGCCGATGATGTGTATTGCCACGTTACTGGCTGTCCAGCATGGGACAATTCCAACATCACCGGACCAACCGATCTGTCAGAATGGAAGAAATGTTAACAATGTGGCAATTCATTATCAGTATTATTCCTTATTGCTAGGATCTTCCCTTCTGTCACAACGAGCTGTAAAAGTGCATAACAATCCTTGTCAGTCATTGACTGTGGTGATTGCTGATACTGCTCAACCTTTTGTAAAATGACATTCTCAGCTTTATCGAGAATGTCATTTTTCTTAGTTGCCTCACTCTCTTTATCCATGTACTCACCTCCTCGTTATCCAAAAGCAATTTCATTCGCTCAGCTGATTCAATAACTGTTCATACTCATCAAGCTGCTGCCTGTTATAGTGTGAGAACTCTGTAACTCTCTGCTGCCGTTCTCTACTCTCTGCAAGCTCCTGTCTGGCAAGCAATACCGCAGCATTAGATTTTATAATCAGCATACCAATACTGTCCAGACCTTTTAACAGATCTGTCATTTCCCTCAAATCCTGTTTTGTACTTTCAGCCAACATGAAATATCACCCCTTTTTTCATCATCCATAATCCACTATCTTTCATAACTCTTGACACCAACAAAGAAAAGTGCTGTGTCATCTCGGTTCCCCGCATAAGTCCTCTTCTCTCCCTCACAAGCCGATTCGGTTTTCACGCCCGGGGCGTTAAGTGGGGCAATTGATGTGTTTCCAGTGATCTCTATCCCACCGTCCTCCTTGCTTTTCTTTGTGGCTTTAAAACAATTATAAGTGGCAATAAATCATTTGTCAAGATGAAAATGTGGCATCTAAACATTTTGTTTTAATACCACATTTTTCTTGACGATTAATTTTTTGAGAGATATAATGTTGAATGGAAGGTGGTGAACACGTGATAAATAAAAACTTAAAAAAACTCAGAAAGCGATTAGAACTAACACAACAAGAATTTGCAAACTGCATAGGTGTTAAAAGAAATACTGTAGCAACCTATGAAACTGGAAAAAGTAATCCTAGTGATGCAGCAGTTACTCTTATTTGTAGAACTTTTAATGTAAATGAAGATTGGCTTCGCACTGGTGCAGGCGGTGACGAGAATATGTTCGTCAAATTATCCGAAGACGAAGAGCTTGCTATGTATACCCAGATGCTCTTAGATTCAACTGATGATGTTGTGGCTGATATGATAAAAGAAATCATAGTCATATATGAGAAATTAGATAATGATTCAAAGCAGGCGTTGAAAAATGTTGCCAGGAAACTGTTAGATAAAATGAATGGTAAATAGATTAACTTTTTTTACATATAAAAATTGACATTATCATTCCTTAGTGGTAAGATGACAATAAAGGAGGGTACTACCGATAGACGGTTAGCCCCCGAAAATTATGCTAAAAAATGACCGCTAAGTTGGGGAACTTGGGGCGGTTATTTTTTTGTGTTACTTCCGATTGTATATCCAAGTCCGAATGCAGTCAGTACCAGACTGATCACGGCAATCAGACCTTCGATCGTCATCATTAGTATCGCCCTCCTTTATCCATATATTTCTGCACTATGTACAGATGTTTATGTAATCAAAGATTACGCTGGAACCGGAGGGTTACAAATCCCTCCGTGGAGGGCTAACCGCCTACCGTTATGGTAGTACCCATGACGGTATTATATCAAAACAACATACAGATTGCAATCATTTCCCAGTCGAAAGAAAGATGTAACAACTCTTTTAATACAGAAAAACAGATAAGGCTATCGTTTATTCATGAGATTAAGATGAGTCTTAATCATTATCAATATTTGGGATATAAACTTCTTTTCTTTATCCTCATCTAATTTCTTTATGAGTCGTAATACTTCGCTTTTTTCACTCATATGTGACACTCCTTCTGGTTTTAAACTATGTTGTGACTATACGCAATTATGTGCCTTTACTTGATAATATGGTATCATAGCGCAAGGGATAAAATCTACCTCCATCTTTTCATATCTTATTTTTCAGATAAATTTCGTCAGATATATACAAAAAAAGAACCGTCATTTTTTTATAGTTTCTTGCATGTTTCCTAATATTTCTCCAAAATCAATCCAAATACTGTATTTTTCTGATTATTCTTTGTATAATATATGTAATAGTTTAATGTAATGCAGACTACCCTAACAAAATTCAAAGGAGGGCTACCTATGCCGGATACAAACGCTTGTGAAATATGGAAAAATGCCTGGAAACAGGAAATCCACACAACTGAATATGCTTTGAAAAGACTTAAATCAGCTCAATCATCAAAACTTACACCAGTCAAAATAGATAAAACAGATCATTATGGTTATTTTCAAGGCAGCCATGGGCGCTATGAAACATTTCTTGATTATTGTCCCTGTGGTGACTTTCATCGAAGTAACTTACCGTGTAAACACATTTATAGACTTGCTATTGAGTTAGGATTAATGGATATCAAAGCAGAAAGTAATCAAAATGCCATCGTTACTCCCAAAACCGAACGTGTAAGTCTAAACGATACCCTTGATATTGTAGAACACTTATCTCCAGATGCACAACTCGCCCTTCTTAATATTGCATGCAATATCCGATCTACTACGCCAGTATACGAAGTAAATTTCAATAATATTATTTCGGAATTGATAGCTTGTGGAATCGTTATTGACACTGATCCCAATAATCATAAGATTAATTTTAAAACCAAAAAGGACATCATAGAATTGCTTAATTCTGAAATTATTTCGTATAATAAAAATTCTAAAAAAAGTGAACTGGAAGAACTATGTAAACAACGTATACCCAAAAAAGCAGCAGACATATTTGGCACGACCGTTCGTGTGAGTATTCCAACACAATTTAGTCCCCAAAATATACACTATTATCTACACAGAAAATATGATAGCGAAACATATTATGATGAAAATATGAATTGTTTTCATGAAGTTAAACTTCTTGACACTGTTCTTCCTGATGATGCTATCACTGATCAGCTACGACTGCGGGGATATTATCCTCAACTGGTGAGGCAAGACGCCACTATAGATGATTTGCAGATATCAGCTACTGATCCCGCACCTAATCCTGCCTCTTCTGCCCCCTCCGTCCCATCAATAAAAGATATTACCCTGGATCCTTCCAAAGAGTATTTGTGGACAAAATGGGGTGTTTATGAGATGCCAGAACCTTATCATATCTACCCTGTCAAGGGTTCCCGTGATGACTTGAAGCTAATCGCCACTATTTGAGAGCACCTTTTTCAACTAACACTTCAAGACAGGGTCAGCGGTTATTTTTATGCCTATTTCCTGCTGCCGACTGCATAGCCCAATGCAAAAAAAATTAATAGAATATTGCAATCATAATCTGCATATGCTATAATGCCATTAGGCAAATGAGAGTAGTGCTCCATGACAGCACACAAAGCGAAAACCCTTGGGTGGTCAGACCCAAGGGTTTTCTTTTAGGCTAATTGTCGCTGTCATCTCCATCTAGCCATTTGCAGATATAATAAACAACAATACCTGCTATGATGGAAACCAAAAATGAGAGTAACATATCCATGACATCACACCCCCTTTCTGTTGCCAGATTGGGAGCGACAACGGTGTTATTATAGCATATTTACCATGATGCCGCAACTTGAAAAGCACCGCCAGTCAGACTTTTCCCTTTAAATAACAGTATACTAAAAAATTGTATATTTCCTTGAACCTGCTTTCCTCAATTAGATCCAGCAGTTTTATGATTTTTTCCTTATAACTCATATATTTCACCTGCTGCCTTTCTCTTAGATTCACACTGCCACGTTAATATAGGCTTATGTTATGATAATATGGTATTATAGCACAAGGGATAAAATCTACCTCCATCTTTTCATATCTTATTTTTTAGATAAATTTCGTCAGATATATACAAAAAATAAACCGTCATTTTTTTATAGTTTCTTGCAATTTGCTACCTTTGCATACAATAATTAACAATATTTTCCATTTTTCTGTTTTACATCTATATTTTTAAAAGAATGTATGCTATGCTGATAAAGAATTTATTAAAATTATATATCGAAAGGAGCATTTTCTATGAATAACATTAATATTGGAAACTCTTCACCACCAAACACCCAAAAACTTTATCAACAAAACTGGTTCATCTATCTATGTATGTTTTTCTTTCCTCCTGCTGGGATCGCCCTTATGTGGATCTATAATAAGAAATCCTCCGCAAAATTTAAAGGAATCATTACTTTTGTAGCCTTGATCTGGTTTATCTTAATGCTCAACAGCAAGAACCCGTACACCACCAATAACAATAACACAGCATCTACCGATTCTGAAATATCCAACATACTTCTTAGCAAACAGGTTCGAACTGCTGATGTCATGAACGGATTAGGCGACACTGTTATCGGACAAAGAGCCTACATAGAAGTGTCCAATGACGAAATGACTTCTCTCACCCTGGAGCAGTTTCAGGAATTCGCAAATAATGTTGTTAAAGGCTTTGACGGGAACTACTTTTCCATTATCGCAACTGACTCCCAAAAGGCTATCTTCTTCCCTGCTTCCGATATAACGATTATTCAATACGGTAATGTTAATGATAATGGAATGCTTGACGAAGTGATCGGGTACATTCTATTACAGGACGATGGTTCATACACATACGAACTGAAAAGCGAAAATTAATTTCCAAAGAAACTATAAGGAGAACCTCTATGGCAATAACAGATGTATTCAAAACAAAACAATTCAAAAGTGACATTGAACGTCTTACCTCTGAAAACCAATACCTGAACTCGCTTCTCACTCCTGAGATGAAAACAGCTGTCGCGATCAATGCCGAAATCCAAAAACTTACTGCCGAAAAGGATTCGATCCTGGCAGAAATCGAAGAAAGCAAAAAGAAACGCCAGAACTTAGTACAGGAAATCTTTTCGCTGGACAAAGAGATTGAAAAGAAAAAAGAATTTATCATCTTTATGGATGATGAAATGCTGTATCAGGACTTCGGCTTATACACTCCAATCTATAACCTGACAAATTCTGAAATGTACAAAAATAAACTTGATGTAGTACGTGCTCAGCAAAAACAGCTAATCGATAATAATAAAGCTGCAACTTTCCCTACAAACTTTACTTACAACAACAGCGCTGCACAGGGTAAAAAGATTGTACAGGATAACGTAAAACAAATTCTGCGTGCCTTCAATAACGAATGCGAGGCCACAATCGACAAAGTAAAATTCAATAATGTCGAGGCAATCCGAAAAAGAATCATTAAATCATATGAGGACTTAAACAAATTAAATGCTAAAATGCAGATTGCCCTCACTCCCACCTATCTCGATTTGAAGTTGCAGGAAATGAACCTCTGCTATGAATATGCGATCAAAAAGCAGGAGGAAAAGGAAGAGCAGAAGCGAATCCGCGAAGAACAGCGCGAGGCACAAAAACTGCAGAAAGAAATTGAGGAAGCAAGACGCACAAGCGAAAAAGAACGGATCCACTACAGAAATGCACTCCACCGTATTGAAATCCAGATACAATCTGCCAATGAGACCGAGCGCACCATTTTGGAAGAGCGCCGCTTGGAAATGCAGCAACAGCTTGACAATATCGAAGAGGAAATAAAACAGATCGATTATAGAGAGGCAAACCAGCGAGCCGGATATGTCTATATTATTTCAAATATTGGTTCATTCGGCGAAAATGTATATAAGATCGGAATGACGCGAAGGCTCGAACCAATGGATCGCGTAGATGAGCTCGGTGACGCATCCGTTCCTTTTGCATTTGATGTACATGCAATGATCTTTAGCGACGATGCACCAGCCTTAGAAGCTGCCCTTCACAAGGCATTTGATGACAAAAAGGTAAATATGATCAATACCAGAAGAGAATTCTTCCATGTGACACTTGAAGAGATCGAAGAAGTCGTTAAAAAGAATTTTGATAAGACCGTTGAGTTTACCAAAATTCCAAATGCCGAGCAGTTCCGTGAATCCCAGATGATGCGGCGTCAGTTAGGTCTGGGCGAACTGACAAGACAAGATGCCACAGTTGACGACATGCAAATACATGCTGCAGCTCCTACGCCTGCCCCAGCCCCCGTCTCTCCCCCAGCTGCTCCCTCTGTCCCATCAATAAAAGATATTACCCTTGATCCATCAAAGGAATATTTATGGACAAAATGGGGCGTTTATGAAATGCCAGAACACTATCAAATCTACCTTGCCAAAGAATCGCGTAATGACTTGAAACTAGTCGCCACCGTCTGAGTACGCTTTTCAACTAACACTATAAGATATTATTTACAAAAAACTGCCTCTAGTGTTGCCACCAGAGGCAGTTTTTTGACCCAAAATTTTTGAAAAATGATATACTAATAACTGATCTTGAAAACTGCATCAATCCCTTAACTATTTTTTTCCATCTTCTTTGAAAAGCTTCACTAAATCAGATATCGAAGTATCAAATACATTTTGAACCATAAATTTTAACATATATATAAGTTCTACCACCACCGATGTTATATATCCAGTCAAAAATGCAAAAAGCAAATTAATCAGATGGGTGTCAATTGCCCCCTTCACTTTATATACATCAAAAATGAAATTATACGTAATCGATATTAGGTAAAAAGTTAAGACAAACTGAATCACAATAAATGCACCCACAATTGCCAGAAGAATATACTTATGAATCCTTTTTGTTTTCTCATTTTCTTCCACTTGCGGCGACAGTACGTCTATAAGGACTTTGTTATTCGCATTTTGAATAATATTGGAGCTGCTGGCTTTTGCCGTACTCCTACTACTATCCATTTCTATAACCGGCTTTGATTGGGGAGTAACAGAATTCAAATCACTTGTCAGTTGTTGTATTGCTACTTGTGTTATATCAAAATTTGAGTCTGACAAATTCTCATTCACTTGTATTCCAAGACTTGAATTATCCATATTATTCGATACCTCTTCCTATCTGTGTATCTTTGAGATATGAATAATTTAAGCAATCCAGCCTGGCTGCCATTACAGTCCCTGAAACTTCAAACAATTCAGCAAGTGCGGACAGAGAAGGAACAAGAAATTTCTTGTATTCCTGATCCAACAATTTCTCTGGTATTAACAGGGAACCAGCAAAAATGTTGGCTTCCCTCTCATGTTCGTCATAATCATTTCCATCATCCGTCCTAAGTTCTACATGCTGCATCTCCAAGTTCTTTGAGTGCAGGCAACAATGAGCTAACTCATGTGCTACCGTAAACCTCATTCTGTTATATGTAGCATCGGACTGATAAAATATGGTTAAATTATTACCTCTTGAAATAGTCGCTCCCAAAATCGAACCTTTAGGTGCGTTAGCCTGTGCTTCTATGTCGCTAAAATCTCTTTTTAGCACAGAAATACCTAATGAACTAACCAGTTTTTTTATGTCAATTGGCGGTTTCGTCATATCAATATCATTTTCTTCAAGCAACTGTTCTGCACTTTTTCCGCTAAGTCTCTTTAGTATAACACACATTTTCTCACCTTCTTTTATCCTTCGCACTGCATAATCAATTCTAATTATTTTTTGATTCATTATACACCTGCTAAGTTGTCCGATTTTCAAGCAGCTTGTCCATCTAAGCAAACTTTAACTGTCTCTATGTATTTATAGTTACATTCTAACACATTCCACTACATTTACGCAACAGCTTCATTCCTTTTAAACGTAATTTTCTTCAATATCACTCTATTTCAAAATCGATATTTTTGAAGATATGAAAAGACGAGGGTAGACTTTATGTCTTGACTTATGATACCATATATGCAGATAATGAAAAAGGTCAGTGCTGGAAACACCGACCTCCAAAACATTTTACCATTACCGCAGATGCAGTGAATGATGCAATGATACCAAAGATATTGTACCACATCTCCCTGCACCTGTGCAATCAATGGGTGTATTTTTTATACCCAAAATTTTATAGGAGTGTGATCATATGGCAAAAGCAAAGTATACCCGGCAAAAAAATGGGTACTTCCAAACAAAGGTATGGGATGGAACCTACACCAAGGACGGAAAAAAACATCTGGTAAACCTGCGAACCAACAAGAGCAGCCGTGAACTTGAAACAATGGTGAATGAATTTAACGCCAAAGTAAGTGCTCGTGAGTTTGTTCGTGATTCGGATTCTCTCTTTATTGACTACGCCCGCGAGTGGCTCAAACTCTACAAGGCTGATGCATCGCTCAATACCCGGAAAATGTATGAGAATATCATCGAAAAGCACTTCCGTGACATTAACTGCCACATCGGAGATGTCAGCAGAGCCGTTTATGTATTTACCATCAACAATATCGAAGGCGCCCGCACCAGACAACAAGCCGCCATGACTTTCAAGCAGATCATCAAGAGCGCCGTGCGTGACCGTCTGATCGCTCCTGCTGCCCTGGACGAGATATTTGAGGACAGTGTAAGGATAAAATACAAGTCCCCTGAAAAACGCGCACTGGCTGCCCACGAAAAGGCTGCAATACCCTTAGCAGATTTTTCACCCATGGAGAGGGCATTCGTTTATATACTGTTTGGATGTGGTCTGAGGCGCGGAGAGGCGGTTTCTCTAACCAGGTTCGATATTTCCCTCGACAGGAAAGAAATCTCCGTAAATAAGGCTGTAGCGTTCGACGTGAACACTCCCTACATCAAAGATACCAAGAATGGGATCCATCGCACAGTACCTATCCCAGAATCGATCTATCCAGCCATAGCCGATTACATTAAAGGTATGAAATGCACGAACCTTTTTCACATGAAAGATGGCAGCTACATCACGAAGTCCTCCCTTGATAAAATGTGGGCGCGTATTATCAGAAAAATGCAAAAAGTATCAGGCGAGCCAATCGCAGATCTGACTCCGCATATCTTCCGCCATAACTACTGTGCTACACTCTGCTACCAGATCCCTTCCCTCTCGATCAATAAGATCGCGGAACTTCTGGGCGACACTCCCAAGATGGTCGTAGAAGTGTACAACCATGAAATACTTGGGAAGGAAAAGCCGGCAGAAACCGTATCCGCGGCAATGGTTTTGTGAGTCAAAAGTGAGTCATCCGGTCGACAGATGAGTCAAAAATGAGTCATTTACACCCGTTTAGACATGTTTACTTTCAACTACCATTTTATAAACAATAAAGGCGTAAACCCTTGATTTTACTAGGTTTTCCGCCTTTATTTCTTCATGAGACATCGGGGACTCGAACCCCGGACAACTTGATTAAAAGTCAAGTGCTCTACCACCT